>Ga0075121_1002632_pt1 | contig 10162 bp, 6 predicted proteins | sample AntAceMetag02UKG_FD_69793 | JGI IMG/M metagenome (GOLD analysis project Ga0075121, IMG submission 69793) | Saline lake microbial communities from Ace Lake, Antarctica - Antarctic Ace Lake Metagenome 02UKG | ecosystem: Environmental > Aquatic > Non-marine Saline and Alkaline > Saline | place... | reverse complement strand
GGACAAGCATTTGAAGGGAGAGACTGAATTTATTGATCTGATAATTCAAGCAGCAGGCGGTCAATGTCAACGGAGTCTGCGCGTAAAAGGCCAGTCTTTTGGTCGCGATGCTGGCGGGCCAGCCTTGCTTATGGGAGTATTTGAGGATGTGACTGATAAATTGAGGGGCGCGCAATTAGCCGAAGAAGTCAGTTTCAGGCAAACTTTGATAGACGCAATGCCTTTTCCTTTCTCTTATCAGGATAGAGACGGAAAATATATGGGGTGCAATATGGCCTTTGAACATATTGTTGGACTTGGCAAAGAAGAGTTTATAGGAAAAACTCCTTTTGATATTTTCCCCGCTCAGGAAGCGGAGCAATACGACGATGATGAGCGCAATATCCTTTCAGGAGGCGGCATGCGCTCATTTGAGGATTCGCTCGAATTGTCATCCGGCGAAAGCTGTCATTATCTTATAGTGAAGGCCGCATTCTATAACGCAACGGATATGCTTCCCGCAGGGGTTATATCTTCTTATATGGATATTACAAAAAAAAGCGAGGCGACAGAGCGACTCCAAACAGAGGGAAAGGATCTTGAGGGAAAAATACTGGAGGCTACAAAAGAGCTGTCCGAAGCCAACAGGCATCTTAATGAGCAAATCCTTCTTAGGGCTGGCGTTGAGGAATCCCTGCGCCTCAGCGAGAAGCGTTTTAGAACCATAGCCGAAGTCAGTCCGGTGGCGTTGTTTATTTCCCGTTTTAAAGATGGCAGGATACTTTTTTGCAATCCTCAGGCAGTCGATCTTTTTGGCGCGGATGAATCCATGATTTCAGGAATCTCCAGTTTTGATTTTTTGGATGATGCGTCTGAAAATAAAGTTATCCTGCGAAAGTTGGCGCGCGATAGCTGTGTGCGTCAATTTGAAAAACGATTGAGGAAGCTTGACGGAGGCTCTTTTGTCGGGAGCATTTCTTTGCAAAGGGGAATATATATGGATGAGGACGCAATATTTTCCAGCATAGTCGATATCACTGACCTGAAAATAATTGAGAAGAATCTCGCCAGAACAATAAAGGAATATCAGAAAGAGATATTGGCGAAGAAGGCTGTGGAGGTGGCTCTCAGAGAGAGCGAAAAACAATACAGAATATTAATGGACACGGTTCAGGTGGGCATTTGGCGGCTGACTGATGACGGCTGCATTATGTTTATGAACACGAAGATGCGCGAACTTCTTGGGATAGATTCTTTTGAGGAGACAAGAGGGCTCTGCTATAAGTCTTTCTTTTCTGACGAAGCCTTGAGTTTGGCGAGAAGAGAGCGCGCAAAGCAAGCTGCCGGTTTTTTCTCTAATTATGAAACCAGATTGGTAGGAAAGGACGGAAAGGAACGAAATATCATTGTTTCTGGTTTGGCTTTATTTTCAGAAACAAGGCCATTTCCTGATTATATTGAAACTTTTACAGATATAACTGAAAGGAAAATTGCGGAGGGAAATGCTGAATTTCATAGAAAGCAACTCATTCAGGCTGACAAGATGGCATCTTTGGGCATCCTTGTGGCGGGAGTGGCGCATGAGATAAACAATCCGACTAATTTTATCGGACTTAATACGCCTATGCTTAGAGACGCATGGAGGTCGGTCGAGCCTATAATTGAAGAATATTATAAGAATAACGGCGACTTTTCTCTCGGGGGACTGCCATATTCGGAAATGCAGGAAATGGTTCCAGCTTTGTTTGACGGTCTGTCGGATGGCGCAAAGAGAATAAAGAATATTGTAAGCGGTTTGAAAGATTATGCAAGGCATGACAATTTTTCGGATATGAATGAGGCGTCTGATCTCAACAAGGTTTTGTCGGCTTCGTTGACTTTGCTTGCCAATATGATAAAAAGGTCGACAAAAAAAATGGAGATCAAGTATAACAAAGATGCTCCGAAAGTCAAAGGCAATGGCCAACGGATAGAGCAGGTGCTGATCAATGTGATACAAAATGCCTGCCAGGCTTTGCCGTCTGTTGACTGTGGAGTTGCCGTGTCTATAATAGACAGAGGCAATCGGGTTGTCATTGAAGTGGCGGATGAGGGAGTGGGGATTCCTGAAGAAAATATTAAAAATATTTTTGATCCTTTTTTTACAACCAAGCGGGATATTGGCGGCACCGGGTTGGGGCTCTCTATTTCTGCTGGAATTATAAAGGATTTTGGCGGAGAGTTGAATGTTGAATCGCAGGAAGGCAAGGGAACGGTCGTGTCTATTTGCCTGCCTGCTCAGCTTGAAGATAATAAAAGAATCGACGCGGTCAGTCGATATTAAATAAATTTACAAGGAGGAAAGAATGCAAAAAAATCCATTGTTTCCAATACTGATTGTCGATGACGAGCCAAACGCTTTGGTCAGCTTGAAGGCGGCTCTTCACGTTGCCGGATTTACAAACACTATTCAGTGCGAAGATCCTTTGAAAGCTTTGGAGATGACTGCAAAAAATAACGCGGAAATAATTCTTCTTGACCTGGAAATGCCCGGCAAGTCTGGACATGAAGTGATGAAAGATATTCTTTTAGAGTTCCCGGACACAATTATAATAGTGGAGACAGGCTACAACGAAGTGGAGACGGCGGTGGAATGCATGAAAATGGGCGCTTTTGATTATCTGGTGAAGCCTATTGATAAAAACCGGCTGACGGCAAGCGTTGCCCGCGCAATAAACATAAGAGAACTGCAAAGAGAAAATACCTTGATGAAGCAGTTCCTGCTTGATGAAGCATTTGAAAAACATGAAGCTTTTTCATCAATTATCACAAGAAGTTCAAAGATGCATGTAATATTTCAGTATTGCAAAGCGATAGCCCCCAGCAGCAGGGGCGTTCTTATCACTGGAGAGACCGGCTCGGGAAAGGAGCTTTTTGCCAAAGCCGTTCATGACCTAAGCGAAAGAAAAGGAAAGTTTGTGCCTGTGAATTTGGCCGGAGTTGACTCGGGTGTTTTTACCGACACACTTTTCGGACACGTAAAGGGAGCTTTTACCGGGGCTGACCATTTGCGCAAAGGTCTGGTTGAGAAAGCCGCTGGCGGAACCATCTTTTTTGACGAGATTGGAGACTTAGCCATAGACGCGCAGGTTAAATTGCTCCGCCTTCTTCAGGAACGCGAATATACTCCCTTGGGCTCGGACGTCTCCAAAATAACCGACGCAAGAGTGATAGTGGCAACTCATGCTGACTTGGAGGCTTTGGTTGAATCTGGAAAATTCAGAAAGGACCTTTATTACCGGCTGAAAACGCATCACATACATCTTGCGCCTTTGCGGAAAAGGCTTGAAGACATAGAGCTTTTGCTTGATTATTTTTTAGAATCCGCGGCTTTGGAGCTGGGGAGAAACAAGCCGTCTTATTCAAATGAATTGATTATGTTTTTGAAAACTTATCATTTTCCGGGGAACATTCGTGAATTCCGGGGATTGGTTTATGACGCTTTGAGCAGAAACAAGTCCCATAAGGAGCTGTCCATTGAGTCTTTTCGGGAAAAGCTTGGATCAATGCCGGAAGAGACAAAAAAACATCGCCCTGTTGATCCCATGCCCGCTAGAGACTCGGGAGGCGGAATCCTTTTCCCTGGCGATTTTCCAACGGTAAAGGATGCTGGCAACTTTCTTGTAAGTGAAGCGTTAAAGCGTTCCAGAAATAATCAGAGCGTGGCTGCGCAAATGCTTGGGATTTCCCAGCAGGCCCTAAGCAAAAGATTAAAGAAGCTCAGACAGGAAAAAAATAGCTGACTCTGGAGCGTTGGCATTGGCGGAGCAGTCTTGTTAGTTTTAAATGTCGCAATATTTGTTGATTCCATCCCTTTTTGTGAAAGATGGAAAAGCGTTGCAAATTAACCCGTTGTGGCTTTCTTTTTTTTTAAGTTCAAAGTTGATTGCGTCCCCTCAATGTCGGCTTTGTATATGTTTTTTAGCGGCAGTCTTTGGTTGTCAAGGAATTACGGATAAAAATCAACAATGGCAGCAATATTGCTATGCTTTCTGGCAACTTAACTATTATTGGGGGGGACATGAGGAGGACGCGTATTTTATTGGCCGAGGACGAATTTTACACTCGATTGAGCATGAACATCATTTTAAAGAAGGCTGGCTATCAGGTGACGGTTGTGCCCAATGGAGCAACAGCGATGAATTGCATAAATATGGAGCCCAATTCGTACGATTTGCTCATGACAGACGCATTGATGCCGGAAATAAGCGGAGAGGAGCTTATCCAGAATCTGAAGGACAAACAAATTGATATTCCATCTATTTTGTTTTCCGGGTCTTTCGAAAAAATAGACGCAAGAGGAGGGAGGAATATTGGCTGCGACGAATATATGGCAAAGCCATTTACGAAAGACGAGTTGCTTGGCTGTGTAAGGAGAGTCATCCAAAAAAGCGAAGAAAAGCTCCTTCCTGCGGATGTCTCGGATAAGAATCGTCTTGATTCTGGCAAGCAGCTCCTGGATGGTGAAAATTTGTTGAGTGGAAAACTCGATTTTGCTTTCAGGCAGTTAAATGAATGCAAAGTTGGCGAGGCCTTTGCTTCTGCGCGGGATTGCACGGATGGATGTGACTTGATTGTTTCTGAAGTGGCAAGCAGCAGCAACAGCAACTCTTTTTTCATCACTATGCTTAAGGCATTTTTCATTGCGAATAATCGCTCTGAAAATTCAGGCAAAAAACTGTTTGAAAATTTGAATAAATGCTTGTTGAGCTCTAAGCCGGCCGTTATAGCGTCAGGCTTGCATCTCAGAATAAATCTGCGGGAAATGTGGATAGATGCAGTGTCAGTTGGATTGTCCCATCTTTATAGGTATAAGTCTCAAAATCCTTTTTCCGTGTATAAGCCTTTATCATTGTCTTGCAAGGAGAATATAGAGCTCGGAATGTCTGAAAATATTCCTTTGGTCACAAATCGCTTTGCGATTGAGCCTTACGACAGAATAATAATATTCACCAAGGAAATGCCAGAGTGCCTTTCGTGCAATTTCGGGGACGGGGATAGGCAGAGGCTTGGGGGGGAAGGAGTCAGGATGTTCCTGCGGCGCAACTTTAAGAACTCCATTCAAGACATGGTCTCCAATACTTGGGATGATGTCATGGCTTACTCGGATAATTCGTTGAAAAAGAACATGCTGATGCTTGGCTTCGATATCCCTCCAAAGCAATAAAATTGCCTTCTATTTCAGAGCTCTTTCCAAAACGCTTTTGCAGTATTCGCAGTTGTCACAATTCCTTTTGCAGTGCGATGTCTTCTCAAAAAAGTCCGCGGGGAATTTAGAGTTGTCGATATAATGCGGCGCAAATATGGGCGAGAACGAAGGCTCGAAAAGATCAAGCAGATTCCCGTTGAATTTTCTGCTTGTGTATGCGCCGATTACCATTCGCGGATGCGAGTGCTGGCGCGTCGCAAGCTTTGTGACCGGGATAATATCGTCATAGTTGGATATGTCTTCCGGCCTTATCCATGAGCTTTGTATTATGGCGGGCCAGTTTCTTTTGTCTTTGTACAGGTTCCAGCAGACGTGCGGAGTCCAGTCGGGAATGTTTTTTATTTCGTCGATTTCGGAGTCATGGGCCACTGTGTTGTCGTGAAAAGTTTGTCCGGGGCAACAATAAAGGCATCCGCTGTTTGCCAGCATATAAAGACCTTTGCCATTTGCCTCGCACCAACTTTTAATTTCTTTTATGCAGGAAATGTTGCGCTGCATGTCTCTTTGTATATAGAAGCTGTCAAACAATCCCGAAACGTAGCTCATTGCCTGCGTCGTTCCTATTTTCATGTTGACAGACGCTCTTACTTCTGTTTTTGGAAAATATTTTTTTACAGTGCGTGCGATGGTCAGGGAGGTTGTTGTCACAATATCCGCTCCGCCTGCGATGTTGTGCAGATGCTCGAGGATCGAAAGGACTTCATTTTCCAAATGCTGGCTGACGGCATATGCTCCGTTGCAATTGGAATTAAACAGCAAATCCAGCTTGACCCCCATTTCCCTTATTGATATAAGGTCGTTTTCCAGTTGGGCCTGCGCGTTCCAGTCCATGCCGCCGCGTATTTTCCCGAGCCTTGCGCGACCCGACGCCTGGCCAACCCAGGGGAAGTAGACTTCCGCTATATGTTCCCGATAATCGTTGACTATTTGCGGAAATTCTTCTCCGTTTTCCGGATGTTGGTATCCAATCGCATATTTCATTTTTTCACCTTGCTCAGTCAGCTTCGTGTTCAAGTTTTTCTCTAAAATCACTTCTTTTAGAATACTCTGCTTCTTTGTCCCAGTCAACGTCTCAGGACTTGCGTCTGCGGAATTTATTTTTCAGGCTTATCATGCAAGCTTCCTCTTCCTGCGCGTTTTCGGCGGGGAGGCTTGAGGAGGAAGTCCCAGGCAGGGCCTTGGTGGGCGGACAAATGAATCATTTTAATTATGTTGGGGTCAATTTTGTCCCATGGATAAATTCTGCTGGGTTTGTCTTCAAATGATTTCAAAATGGCGTTATGCAGAAATTCCTGCTTTGTCTCGGGAGACAGATAGAACACAGAGTCAAGAAGATTTTGTTCTGGCGAAATAATTTTTTCTTTAATGGCTATTTCTTGTATTTTGGTGTTTGGGAGGATGCGGATTCCAATGGAGGCGAATATGACGCATGATTTTAGTTTGTTGATGTTTTCGAGTCCTTCGATAACAGTGCGCGGAGTTTCGCCTGGTCCGCCAAAGATAATGAAATGGGCGCAGGGAATGCCGGAATCTGTGAAAAGGTTGTTGGCGGCCTCCACTGTTTCCCAGGAAAATCCTTTTTGCATGCCTGCCAATGTTGTGTCAGTCGAAGCGTCGGAGCCCCATTCAACTGCGCTCAGTCCTGATTCTTTAAGCAAGGCCACGTCTTCGACAGAGAATTTTTGCGGTCTGAAATATCCCATCCAGCGTATGCCCAGTTTGCGCCGCGCAATTTCCTCCGCTATTTTCAGGCAATGCCCCTGCTGGTCGTTGAATACGGAATCTGTGATGAAAACATACTCAGTGTTGTATGTGTCTTTCATAAATTCAAGTTCATCCGCCACCTCCACTGGGCTTCTGAAGCGATAACTTTGCCCTTCCAGCAGTGGGTAGTTGCAGTATGCGCATTTAAACGGGCATCCGCGTTTTGTCTGTATGTTGAGCATTCCGCCCTTGGATTTATAATATTCGGCAAAGGTTCTTCGAGGATGCCGCAAGGGCAGGGGGGGGGCCTTGCCTGTCAGTATTCTATTTTCCGGCTTTTTGTCCTCGGCCAAGAGCTCTATCAGTTCAACGAAGCTTGTTTCTCCCTGTCCGGTTATTCCGTAATCGGCTTTTGTTTCTTTGAGGATCTCTTCGGGGAAGATTGAGAACGCGCTTCCGCCTAAAATCAAGGGCGCTCTTGTCATCTCGCGCAGTTCGCGAATCATTTTTTTGAAGAGCTCCAAATAGGAAATCAGGTTGTGGCTGTTTATGTTGTCGATGTTTCTCAATGAGATCCCGACGCTGTCCGGCTTGAATTCCTCGATGACTTTTTGCAATGAATCCATGGAGCTTTTGGATGCCAGCAGATCCCATTCGGTCACTTTGTGCCCGCGCTCTCGGACGGCCTCCGCGACGATTGCCATGCCGAGAGGATACACTGGATATGGCTCGTTGCATTCGTTGCATGATATTAAAAGAACTTTTGCCATTTTTAAAAGAAGTCCCAAATTGAGTTTTTGTCCGAGCAGTCTATTTCAGTTTGTTCGTCTGTTTCGCTTGCTTCAAGCATTACAAACGCCGCGCCGTTGGCGGAGGCTTTGGATTTCGAACAGTTGAGGGCTCCGACTATTATTTTTTTTGCGGCTCCTGCGCCAAGGAGAAGTTTTGCCGTTGTCAGCGCGTTTGATCCAAGAGCGTTTTCTTCGCCCACGCAGAAAGTAGGGCCTGTTAGTTTGAAATGCGCGGCGCATTCACCCAGCACAATTCCGGGGAGAGTGTATGAAAACATATTGGGACTTGCAAACAGTCCGTCTTTTTCAAGCGTTGTTTCGTAGTATGCTGAGTCATTGTCCATGCAGCCGCATTTGGTGGAGATTATAATTCCGATCGCTTGTTTTTCATTGTTCTGTTGGACTTTGGCGTCGACAAGGGTCAGGCCAACGGCGGCAAAGCCCAGTTTTGTGTACGCGTCCAATCGCCCGTATCTTTTTAATGGCAGGGAGGTGAATTCTTCTGACGGCGCTGAAACTGGCTGCCCGTTGTCGAATTCCGGCTTTGCTGATCTTGAGCTGTTCAGCAGTCCGTATCCTTTTGATGAAATCCAGCTTCCGCCTGTTGCTTTTATTTGCATTATTCAATCTTTCCAGTTTCAGTCAATAGGAGAGCCGCGTTTATTCCGCCGAATCCTGAATTGCTTGTGAGTATGTTTTTGCCCGGAATTGTTTGAGAAAGTTGCGACGCTCTTCCCTGCGCTCGCGCTTCCGGGGCTTTCAGCCCTGCCGTAGGAGGAACTGTTTTTTCAGAAATGGCTTTGGCGCAGGTCAGAGCTTCTATTGCGCCTGCGGCTCCCAGTGTGTGCCCGATTGCTCCTTTGATGGAAAATATCGGAAATTTTCGCTTGCCGAAAATGTTTTCAATTGCGGATAGCTCCATGCCGTCGTTATAAACAGTGCCAGTGCCGTGAGCGCAAAAAGCTTCTATGTCGCTTGGAGACGCGTCAGCCATTTTTAATGTCGCGTTGATGGCGTCGCTCAGGCCACAGCCGTCCCGGGCCGGGCCGGTTATATGGTTTGCGTCGTTTGCGATGCCCCAGCCACTTACTTCAGCCATGGGCTTTAGGCCCTGCGCAATGGCCTTGTCTGTAGCCATTAAGACGATTGCTGCGGCTCCATCGCCGAGGGCCAGGCCGTCGCGCTTTTCATCAAATGGCCGACAGACTGTAGGCGACAGCGCTTTTAGGGCTGAAAATCCGGTGAACACAAAGCGGCTCACAATATCTGCCGCGCATACAATTGCGCTGGAGCATTTTCCTTCAGATATCAATTGCGCGGCCATTGCTATTCCGACAGTTGACGAGGCGCATGCGGCGTTTATTTCCATGCCGCCTGAATTCAGTTTTAGTTGATTTGCTATATGTTGGCGATATTCATTAGGGAGAGTCATTCTGTCATATTTTCTTCCAGCCGCCTTGGATTCGATGTGCTCCACGTTTTCTTTGACGCCAGTCCATATGACAAAGCTGTTTTCAGGAACATTGCTTAGTTGCTTTATTGCCCTTTCAGCCAGCTCCAATATTCGGTTCTCAAACGCGCCTTCGTGAAGACCTTTTACGCAAGCGGCCTTGTGATGTTCCAAGTTTTCAGTGGAGAAATGTTTGAGCTCAGCAATAGCGGATTTTCCGTCGCAAAGGGCTTTCCAGTTTTCTTCCAGCGTATCTCCGAGCCCCGTTGCAATGGAGCCGTCTATTATACAAACTTTTCGTTTCAAAAAATGTGGTCCTCTTTAAAAATGCCTCTGATTGCCATTGGCAGACAATTAATATATAACGGTTGGAGTGAATGTAAAATTTTCCGGCGAATTTTAAGGCTTAAAGGGGGGATTGTCAATTATTTGAGTTTTTTATGCAAAAATCCACGTTTATTGCTGAAAAATCCATAGTTGGAAGCTGTTTGAACTATTACTATATAGAAAGAAGTTTAAGAATACATTAACAGCAAATACAAAAGAGGGCACAGAGAATGAATAAAGAATATGATGTTATAGTTGCGGGCGGCGGTCCTGGTGGAGTTTGCGCGGCAATAGCGGCGGCGCGCAAAGGGCTTTCTGTTTTTATGGCGGAGCATTACGGGTTTGCGGGCGGCATGGCCACAGCGGGGCTTGTCAATCCTTTTATGTGTTATAAGTCAGATAAAAGAAATTTGGCGAATCCTATTTTTAGAGAGATAATTCAGGAGCTTGGCGTGCTTGGCGGCATTGATGAAAATGGCTATGTGTTCGACGATGAGATATTGAAGATAGTCCTTGACCAGATGCTTCTGGCTTCTGGCGTTGACGTTCTTTTTCATGCTTCGCTTGTCGGAGCCGACTGCGTGGATGGGCATGTTGAGTCTGTGGACATTGCCACTAAGTCCGGCCTGAAAAAAATGAGCGCAAAGATTTTCATCGACGGCA
>Ga0075121_1002631_pt1 | contig 10162 bp, 13 predicted proteins | sample AntAceMetag02UKG_FD_69793 | JGI IMG/M metagenome (GOLD analysis project Ga0075121, IMG submission 69793) | Saline lake microbial communities from Ace Lake, Antarctica - Antarctic Ace Lake Metagenome 02UKG | ecosystem: Environmental > Aquatic > Non-marine Saline and Alkaline > Saline | place... | reverse complement strand
ATAATACCCACAAAATTATAATTCTTTTTTACAGGGGAATTATCTTTATGAAATATTTACCAAATTCAACTTTCAATTTCTAATTTTTTTATATTTGCATGCTTGAATTTTTTCAAGCTTTCATGGGGCATTAGCTCAGTTGGCTAGAGCGTTTGACTGGCAGTCAAAAGGTCATCGGTTCGATTCCGTTATGCTCCACACTAAATATCAAAGAGTTGTAATGTTTTTCTATTATAGCTCTTTTCGTTTATACACACGTTTATACACACAATTGAAAAGTTAAACATGAAATTGGCTTAAAATTAGTTTTTGGTTCTTAGGCTTATGCTGCTAATATAGCAATTTTCTTTATTCTGGTATCAAACTATCAAAAAATAATTATCGCTTGAAATTTGCCGGTGTGTGATGTTAAAATTCAGATGTAATAATAACCTTACCATCTTTTCCGATAATATCTTTATGGCCTTCGCTCACATTGCAAATAATAATAGCATCATTCAAATATTTTTCTTTGTCCTCTTTGCTTATTATAGTACCATCATTTTTGAAATAAAAGCCGTCTTCATGTAAATTTAAAATACATGGTTTTTTCATTAATGCATATTCTATCGGTGTACCGTTTTTTATGGCTTCTAATGCTTCAATTTTTTGCTGTCTTGTCATTGTTGATATTAGCTTTTAAATTGTTAATTATTACATCTAATTGGTTATCCGATAGCTTATTAAGGTCGCTTGTAAATTCAGTACTTTGAAGTCTCGGGATAACATATTCCGATAATTTCATAATAAAACTTAAAGCTTTATCAGGGTTGTCATTTGCAACCTTTTCTAACCAAACATCAATATTACAAAGGTTATTTTCAATTAATTCTTTGTAAACCTCTCTAATTTCAGATGAAATTTTATTAGGAACGCCTTTTGGCCGTCCATTTTTATTATTTGTCATTCCTTTTTTTAGTCCCATTTTTGAAAATATTTTGTTGTTTTCTAAATTACTTATCAAATGTAATTCCTTTAATTTTTGGAATATCATTAGATTTTAACATTTCTACATTTTTAAATCTTGGTAAAGAATACTGCAATAATTTTTCAAAAAACATTAATTTTTCCTTTGCTTCTAAATTATCAAAGTCACCTTGTATATTTTCCCAGTTATCATTTAGAAAGTTGTTTATTTTTTCCCGAAGGTCGCTATTTAATTTATTTGCTGATCCTTTCGGCCTACCGTTGCGGTTTATCCGCTCATCTTTTTTCTTAAAAGGCATATTGTTATTTTATAGTTGTTTACAATTAGTTTAATATTATTTTTAATTCATTCAATCTGTCAAGGTATGGTTTAAATTTTTTGTTGCCATTATAGAATTTTACTGTATTAAGATGGTTATCAATAAATTTAGATACATCTTTTATTATAGAACACTCATTCAATTTTATTTCTTTTGGCAAATTTATATTATCGAAATATGTTTCAAGTTCAGATATTTCCCATTTTTCCAATTGCTTTTCGTTTATTAGTTCATTCTCTTTCTTAAATTTTTGTACAACTTGAATAGATGAATTTTCTACAAGCATAGGTTTAGTTTTTGTTTTCTCATTATTTACTATTTTTCTAAATTTTTGATACTTAAATTCTATTAAATAGTCTGCAAGGTCGTATCCTTGTTTTTTAGCGGCTTCGTTTGCGTTGTGTTCTAATAAGTCAGATACTTTTATTTTAATTGGAATTTCTTTTGCTTTTTTGCTCCAATTATCATAAGCCCCTAAGTCCGGGAATAGATAAACGTTTCGGCCTGAATAGATTTTTAAAATATTATTCAATCTAATGCCATTTTTGCCGCCTGTGGCAATCCAAACAAAATCAGGAAAATAAACACTTGAAATTATAGCAGTTTTTTCACTTTCAACAATAGCAATAGGCTTGTTATTTCTCTTTATAAGATGTTCGCCAAAGAAGCATTGTTTTAGGTTGAAATCAGGCATTTTAAGCGTACTATGCACCCAGTTGATGCAATTAGTCGGCTCTTTTATTCTTTTGCCCTTGGTGCTGCTATATTGCATTATTTTACCGGTTCTTATTTTGCTATTTATATCCACCTGCCAAAATACAATCGATCCGCCGCCAAATTGGTTCGATGTACCGATATTATAAGTTTCAATTAAATTATCTACAATCTTAGGACTGAATTTTGTTTTTAAGAATTTCACCAAATTATTATTTTCATATCCTTTTTGACTTTGAGTTAATATTTCAGGCTTAATAAATGTAATTGGTTTTGGAGGTGGTGATGGTGTAGGTTTCCAATCTGTTTTATTCTTAAAGTATCCATCTTTATAAGGGTTTCTCCAATAGCTGCAATTTTCTTCACGGTCGCACCTTCCATATTGTTCGGGTAAATACTCGCCTGTTTCCCTGTCGATATATCTAACAAACCTTTTTTTATTACACTCAGGGCAATTAAATTTTTTCGGTGAAGCATCTAATTTATATTTGTATTCACTCATAATTTAATTTATTAGTTGCACTCTTTACACTCTTTGCATTCTTTGTTTTATGTGTTTGATAATTAAATAAATACGTTAAATTAAGTGTGCAATAAGAATGCAAAGAATGCAAAACAGTATTTTTTATTCTTTTTAGTTTATTGCACTCTTTGCATTCTGGGTGCATACTTTTTACTTTGTAACAAGCTGTTAATATGCTTATTGAAATTAAGAATGCAAAGAATGCAAACAATGCACTTTTATAAAACCTTTTCATATTTTCCATAATCTATTTTATAAAAAAATGTTTTATTTTTTATGAAATTATTAACAGTTCTACTTCTAATATTAAATTGAATTGCCAACTCAATAGCTTCACCGGTTTTTACAACTTCGGGCAATGCTTCATAAAATTGTTTTTTATTGCTTGGTAACTTATCTAATGGGCTTGAATTTGATATAATATCATAAACATTTTTAGCAGTCGTTTTAAAATATTCTGTCAATTTAATTGCTCCCTGAATTGCTTTTATGTTTATTTCCGATATGTCTTCGCCGCAAGCATATTGAAGCAATTGTAATATTAAAGATATTCGTAAAATATGAATATCAAATTTTGAATAAATACCCGCTAACATCTGGTCTTCGGTTTCATTACAAAGATTAGTATTATTACTTTGCCACTCCATTAATATTTCGTTGGCTTCATTACTGAAATCTAATATATTAGGTGTCGGATTTCCTTCATTATCAATATTAGGTTTAATGTCAAGTAACTTAGTTATGATATTTTCCCAGTTATTAGAATAAATCGGATCTAATTTCTTATTGCTCCAGGCCTCTTTTTTAAGCCCCTCCGGCATTACAAATAAAAATCTGTCAGTAAAACCGTTTAAACCTCTGTTATTCTTTGCCATGTCATCAATAATTGAAGTTTGAATTGTACCGCAAACAGAAATAAAAGGCTTTGAAATTCTTATGCTGTTTCCATTTTTTCTGTCGATATTTATAGATTTACCGCTCCAAATGCTATTCCATTGCTCCTGCTCGCCGCTTGAATTATACCTATTGAAGTTTTTAAACCAGCCGGACATCTCATCTACATAAACGCCCAAACCTCTTTTATTAAAGCTGTGAACGCTGTATAATGCCTCCGGTGTAGTATCTGAAACAAGGTATTTATTTAGGATAGGTTTTTCAGGCTCATCAATTCCCTGCGATTCTCTTTCGTTTTTACTTAAACTTATAGCTTTCTCATATTCCTTTAATTTATTTTCATATTCTAAAAATGAAATGTCATCTTTTTTATTTATTGGATTCAACACAAATTCAAGCGGATGGCTTTTGGTTATTCCGGCACGTCCTATTAATGCCATAAATAAAACACAATTTTCAATCCATAGCTTATTGCTTTTACAAGTGTTTCCAATAGCAACCGAAGCAGCATAAAGTATTGAAGCACCTACATAGTCAATAGGAAATTTCAGGCTTTCATTTGTAGCATAAATAATGTCTTGGATAGGTTCGGGAAATACATCGCAAGGAAAGGGGTTTGTTTCGCTTGCTTGTAGATTCTGCATTCCTTTAATAAAAGTTTCGGGTTCTGTTAATACATCATTCATATTTCAGATTTTAATTTTGAAATAAAATTCTCATTTGATGTATAGAAGCCTACGCCGTTATGTTCAGATATTTTGCATTTTCCATATTTCAATAAATGGATTTTGTCTTGTTTTCTCCATTTTGAAATAAATCGGCAAATGTTCGCCCTTAGTATTCCTGTTTCAATGGCAGCCATTAACATAGTGGCAGTATGATTATAGAAATACTTTGATACTTTTTTTTCCTGTGTTAAGAATTTTTTTGTATCTTTGTCATGCTGATTCAAAGATATTCTGGGGCTAATTTTATTTTTCATAGTTAGCTCCTTTCTTTTTGTTAATTGCTAAAAAAGTAGCTGCCTCATCTCTATCAGAAGGCTTTACATGATTAGATTTCAACCAATTTTCAACTTCTATTCTGTCAAAATATAAATGCTTTGACTGTTTATAATGCGGAATATGGCCCCAACTGGTAAGTTTATAAATATGACTTTTTGACAATCCTGTGAGATTGCAAACTTCATTTAAATTCAAAACTTTTTTTTCTAAGAACAACTGATTTTCAATACTTTTTAATCTCTCATCTTGCTTTTTTAATTTTTCTAATACAATACTCTCCATATTAATAAAATATTAATGTTTAAAAATATGGTTTGCCGGCAAACCTTAACGAAATTTCAAAAACAAAGGTCGGTAAACTTAGGAAGTATTAATAAAAAGGGGATACTTACGCCGCCTTAATAGGCTATTTATTAGCTCTTTAATTTCAAAAGGGGGATAAAAAGGGGGATAAAAATAGTTAAAAAGGGGATTAAGTTCGATATTTATAGGTTGGTTTATATTTTTTCATCCATTGAAAAGAAAAAATCGCATTTTCAAATTTAGGTTTAGGATTTTTCTTTTTCCATGTTTCTGTAAGTGCAGTTTTCTCAAAACTAAGTTCACTACATCCTTTTACTTTAAAACCATATCGCTCGGATATGAATTGTCTCTGATGGATAATTTTTATATCTTTTCCTTTATTGATAAGTCTAAAGAATTTGTATTCTATTAATATACAAAGTAAATCACAAAGGAGAATTTTTGTAGTTTTCCATTGATAAGAGTTATCAATTAAATCTAACTCATAAAGTTCTTTTTCCATCTCTTTAAACTTTTCTATGTGATCACTGTCAATATAATCTTTTATGCTATCAGTTTTTGGAATAAATTCAGGTTTTTTTGGCTTCGGTGGTGGTGTTTCCTCTTTTTTGTCTTGCAGTTTATTTTTTAACCAATCAATATAATCAGTAGTCAATTTTTCTACTTTTTCAATTGTAATAGGTTGCCCATAATTTGACGCTTTTATTATGAAACCTGGTAGCTCAATTAATTTTTGAAGGTTATTTTCCTCGTTGATAATTTCATTATTAATAAAGTCAGCTTCTTTAATTTCATCGTATGTATGAACGTTGTCTTTATATTTCTCAAATAGTGGTTTATAATAACTTTCAAAATGGCTTTCATTCCGTCTTGGATATTTACCAAATAATGAATAAATGTTCTCTGCATTAATATTATTCCATAAAACATAAACACAAAAACCTGATGCAAGCGTTTTTGGTTCATTATCGTGCTTATTATTATCATATTCGTTTAATTCATAATAGTTAGTGTCTAAGCATGTTACTGAAAAAACATCTGTTTCTCTATAATCATTAATTAAACTAACTAATCTTAAGTAAAAACCTGTATAAAGTGTTTGTATTTGTTGGCTAAAATCTTTGTTGGGAAATTCAACTACGTCTCCATTTTTATATTTCAATGAAACCTTTGCATCGAACTCTTTTTTATCCAAAACAGTGTAATTTTTTATTTCCAATAAGCTAAATATTTTCTCAATTTCTTCTTTTAGATTAACAAGTTTGTTATATCCAGTTGAATTATAATTCTCTCTACTGTGTTCAAATGGTAAAAAAATATCTATAAACCAAGCCTTCCAGTCCACCGTTTCAATAAAATATTTACCTCCAGTTAGAAATGATCTTAATTTATCCAACTGGTCTAATGCTATATTAATATGATTATCCATAATTTCAATTGCTGTTTTCATTTTTTCATTTTTAAAATTATTTATTATTTCCCTGTCAATTTCTTTGAATATTTTTCTCTTTGCTCATCCATAAACCCATCAAGATAAATCATTGTTGTAACTGTATTTTGATGACCTAATTGTTCGCTAATAAATGCTATCGGTGTACCTGCTCGTTTTAGAATAGTGCTATAACTGTGTCTTGCCCAATATGTTGTAATGTTTTCATTAATTCCTATTTTCCCTGCAACCCTTCTAATATATTTATTTACATATTTGATATGTTGTTTCAAGATATTATTTTTTTCAATTACAGTTAAGTCTTGTTTGAAAATTGGAAAAATGTAGTTTTCAGGGTTTTTATTCTCATTTCCTAAGTTTTTTATTATTTCCTGAACCTCTGGAAGTATAAAAACAGATATTTCTTTTATTTCGTTTGAAGTATCTTTAGTTTTTTGTCTAATGAATATTATATTATTCCCTTGTATGTTTTGATATTTCAAGTTTGCAATATCAACCATGTTCATTCCATTACACAAATAACTAAATAACCAATATTGTAAAGAAACAAACTCGTTTCTTGTTTCCGGTTTGTATTCAAACATTGTTTTAATCTCTGAAAACTCTAATGCTTTTTTTAAATTTCTACTTTTAGGTATTGAGTATTTTCCTTCATCTTTTTTCCCAAAAGGATAATTAATCCGAATCCCTTTTTTTATTGCAATGTTAATTATACACTTGAAATTTCTAAGATAAATTCCGATACTTGTATAAGAATTGCCTTTTTCTAACATCCATTTTTCATATTTCTTTAGGTATTTCGGTGTGATTTTTTGGAAAGTAATTTTTTCATCAAATTCCAACAATGATTTTAACGTTGATCTGTATAATGAAGCTGTTTGAATTTTTTCCTCATCTATCTCCGCAATTTTATTATTAAAAAACGCTTTAACAGATGTATCAATTTTTGTTTTATGCTTTAGATATTTTATTTCAAATGCCTCAAATGAAAACTCATCTAAAACATTATCTATTATGTCAATTGCTCTGTCCTCTACTTTATCAAATTTTTTTCTCTTTTTTTTGAGTTCCCCCCTTGTTTTTGGATCATACATTAAATTAAAATCCTTTATCGAATAGTGTTCGTTTTTTAAAGTATAATACTTTCTATCTCTTTGATAAGTTACCCTTAACTTAACAGGGTGCTTTCCTTCTTTGTTTTTTATTCTTTTTTCTAACATAATAGCTGTTGAAACTTCGGGCTTTTCTCTGTTTGTGTTCATAGTTTAAATTTTTATACACACATTTATACACACAAAAATAACAAAAATTAACAAACTATAAGAAAATATTATTTATTTTTGTGCTGATATTCTGTATAAAAGCAATGAAAGAGAAAGAATAAGAAAGAATAGGAAATTATTAATTATTGACTGGCAGTCAAGAGGTCATCGGTTCGATTCCGATATGCTCCACACTAAACCAGTAAGTTAGGATTGGTATTAAGGATACTTTATTATTTTCGCAATTTATTCGCAATTAACATATTTGTATTAATCATATGTATGGTTTTGTGTATGCTGCTAATATAGCATTTTTATTCATTCTGTCATCAAAAAATAAATAAGTAAAAAATCAAACAAATTGTGATGGAGCTTTCATCTACCTATGTCTTCCTTTCATCTAATCAAACTAAATACTGATCTTATACCTTTTTTGAAGCCTGTGACGGTCTTTATCCCCTGATTCTTCCAATACCTCAATTAACTGTTTTCTATCAATATGGCTCTTTAATTGACTCAGTAGCCAACGTTTTAGTTTTACACTTACTTCAAGGTGATTAATGTTAATAGCAATTTTTGCATCCTCAAGGTAAAGGAAATCACGTTTCATTGTGATGTTATTGTGAGTGTTTAACTCAATAAACTCAACAGTCTTGGTTTTTGGTTTCTCATCTTTCTGATTTTCAGCAATATTTCTAATAGGTTTTGGCTTCATAATGATTAGTATTTAATCAATTTTCCGAATACAATATAATCTTTTTTGTTATAATAAATGTTTATATTTGAAGTGAATTAGATTAATTCCTGTATCGGAATTAGTTTTTAAGTTTATAGAAACCCGCTATCCTGCCATAGTGGGTTTTTTCTTGATTTATTTTTGATGTTTATTTTGATATATGGAATATATTGTTTTATTTTGTTGAACATTTTACTTTGAAATGATTTAGAGCTTGGTTTTTTTAAGTAGAAAATAATTATGAAATACTGGGAAAAGGGAGTTTTTAGAAAATAATAATAAATGCAATTATTTAGAAAAATTAATGAGAACTTATTGGATGAAATTTACGATGATTCTTTCTAAAAGGTGTGTTTTACATGCCTATTTGGAAAATATTAGGTGCTTTTTCAAAGTGGTAAAGAAAAAATATTAGGTAATACTTATACACAAATGTTATGCCCAATTAAAGAATTAATAATAATGCCATTAGAAAATTTAGAATGTAAATAAATTGTAAGTATTAATAAATATGGGGTATCCGATCTTCTCCCGTGAAATGTGTAATACATTGTCATTCAATTTATTCATGTTTTGTGGAATATTTTATAACGTGTTGATATTTTATTGTTTACTTAAATCTACGGGTTATGATCGGATACCCCAGTTTAATAAATACTAAAACCTTATTTTTACTCTATATCAAGAAAAGCTATAAAAAAAAAAAATGACATTACAGATATTATCAATAATTATTGGTCTTTTTGGTGCAATAGGTGGTATCCTTTGGATAAAAACCAAATATGCCAACACTATAACTTACAGAAGATTTAATCGGATATTTCAATTATATAATAAAGAATTACTTATTGTAACTCCAACACAAGAAAAATCAGATGTATTACCTTTTATACCGACCACATATGAAGATTCTATTTCTCAGAGTATCTCACAGGTTGTATGTTCTAAATACGGTATAAAAGCAAACACAATAAATCATACGAATATTTCAGAGAATGATTTAAATAACAACCTTTTGTTGATTTGTGGTCCAGTTGGAAATAGCATAACAAAAAAATTATTGTCTCATTCTGAAATTCAAATTCCATATAGATTTAATGAAATTAATGGTGAATGGATGATTACTGATTTTAAAAAATCACCTCTTCATCCAAATCCAATTTTAAACAAAAATGATTATAGCATTCTTTTAAAAATACATAACCCATGGACGAAAAGCACGAAGGAAAGAAAATATATTTATTTAGCTGCTGGGATTTGGGGAATTGGCACCTGGGGTAGTACTTCTTTTTTATTTAATAACATTAACGAGCTATATAATAGATTAAAATTAGAAAATATTAATCCTTTAACTGACAACTTCTGTGTTCTATTAAAGACGGAGAAATCCAATATTGACTACATTAGATCAAGAATAATGGAGGTGGAAAAAGTTTAAATAAACGCTATTTTGAATTGAATGTAAAATTTCTAATTTTTATATGACCTAAATCAATCATAGATATGGGAAATAATACAACAGACAAAAAAGAAACAATTAATAAAAATTTGGATCAAATTTTACAAATTTATGATCAAGTAAACGAGACTCAGAGATATGAAGGTTCAGGTATTTGGAGTCGATTTAATATAATAGTTTCTCTAAATATTGTGTTAATTGGTGTATTGACTTTTGTGATCACAACAAGTTTATCAACTGCCAGAATTTTATTTATAGTTGTAAGTGTAGCAGGTAGTTTATTCTATTTATGGGCAGTTTATGTACTAAGGCGATTGTGGTTATGGCAATCTCACTGGAAACAAACTTTAAAAAATACAGAATTAGATATTCCTAATTCTCTTCCTCGTCCATTCTCATCACGACCTGAAAAGTTAAAAAAAGTTCAGTATAGTATCAAAGTCGGCTTCTGTCATACACTCAACCATTTTTATATATTCTGTTTTTCATGTGGATTGTTTTAATTATATTGTCAGTAAATTGTTCAATTTT
>Ga0075121_1002630_pt1 | contig 10163 bp, 10 predicted proteins | sample AntAceMetag02UKG_FD_69793 | JGI IMG/M metagenome (GOLD analysis project Ga0075121, IMG submission 69793) | Saline lake microbial communities from Ace Lake, Antarctica - Antarctic Ace Lake Metagenome 02UKG | ecosystem: Environmental > Aquatic > Non-marine Saline and Alkaline > Saline | place... | reverse complement strand
TTTTTCGACTAGTATATCTCCTATCAAAGCATCGTGCATACCGAATGGTGTAATTGATTCTAACTGAATTTCCGAAGTGATCCGGTAAATGTTATCATAATTTTTGTTGAATCTATCAAAGCTTAATTCATCACGTACCCACATCAGAATTAAGATTTAACAAGCCAGTCCAATAGCTAATCCAAAAACATTGATCAGAAAAAATAACGGTTGCTTCTTTATACTTCGAATTGCTATTTTGATGTAATTCTTAACCAAGATCCCTCCAGATTCTTATATGTGCCGCTAATGTTTTGCATGTGCGGCGGAATCATCCCGATTTATCGGGACGTCGTAAATGAACAGATCAAATCGACGACACGCTTGTTAGCCGAATCATTTTTTCAATTTTTCGCTTTGAGCTTTAAAAAAGCAATGAGACTATCACTACTATCCATTATATAGTCAAGTGGAACTTTTAACATTGGATTTAGTTTAGAGCCAATGAAAGCTGCTCTTGAATCTGTTTGAAGACCGATTAACATTTTTTTGCTCTTTGTTAAGAATTTTTGACAATACGCAATACCAAGTTCAACACAAGCTCCTTCATCAGGAATTCTACCATCAAGAATGAAAAGAAAAATATCACATTCTAATATCATATCTCTATCCAGTTTGAACATCCTTTTTCGTTTTTCATCCTTTCTTGTTTTATCCAATGATTCTCTTTCTTTCTCAATTCCATCTCTTTGCGGTAAAAAAACTTCAAATCCAATTTCTTCTAGTTTAATTGTTAAAGATTCATTGAATGATCTTTCAGCTTCATTGAAAAGAGGCCCAGCAAAGTATATCTTCATTTATTCTCCTATTAATAATGTATATTACAAACATGCCACAACTGTTGTCTCCCAGGCAGTATTCGGTGATTGCCCGCTGGCATTATCAGAGCCATCAATCGAATTGACATTATAGACAATTCCTTCTAAAGGCACAAATGAACCCGCCAAAAAAAAATACCCAAAAATCTGTCACGATTTTGAACATTTTTAACCTTCTTCTATTAATTCATGGTAGTTTCAGCATGAATACGCATGATGCTTAAGGCTAGCTGCTGACATGCCCTTCTTTTCGGGTAAGTAGTAGTTTTTTATAAGCAATAAATACATCAAATATCATACGATTGATAGATTTGAGAAAACTTATCGTCATCATTTCTTCTAATCAACCTAAGATAATTAGATTTAATATTTCGTGAAATTTTTTCAATAAAAGTTTTATTTTTGAATAAATTTTTATAATCAAAAAAGCCCTCATTTTGCTCAGAATATTCTTCAAAATCAATATTTATATCAGGCGTGATTAATTCCCACATTTTAATTATGGAATTTTTTAAAATTTCCAATTTGTCTGTAACATACTCTAATGGATTTTCTAATATTTGCACTCCTATATCATCATTTCTTAGTATATTAGCTAAAGAATGTGTGAAGAAAAATATTGATAAACCATATTTTCTTAGCTGTACTAAATCAATGAATTCAATTTGCTCTTTAACAATATTATAAATTAAAAATGCAAGATAGATTTTATCAGCAGAAATTTTTCTAGAGAAAATATTTGTATATTCTTCACCAAACAATTTTGCTTTTAAATGTGTATCATATGGCTTTTCTAAATATACTGTAGTAATCAGCTGAGCAGCTAGATCTTTATCAATAATAACTTCATAACCCGTTAAATCTTCTCCTCTTTTTCTATTGTATAAAATTTTATTGTTGAATATTTCATTAAATTCTCGTTGAAGAGATTTTTGAACTGAATCATTTGATCTCAAATCTCTTATACTAATTGAATTTTGATTGTTGGCAAAATAAGTAATTTTTTCAACTAAATGTGAAGCTAGATTGAGTTTTATAATTTTTACTAAGACAAATAGACTATTACTCAGTGAATTCTCATTTTCATAGAACATCAGCATTGATTGACAACCATTTATTACTGCATAATTTGCTATTTCAATTTTACTGTGTGGAAGATCTTCTTCTAAATGACTACAAACTATTGTTATTCCATTATGGTATAGAAAAAAATTGTTATGTTCTGTTGTCTCACTAATCGTCTTTTTGATAGCTTTGTTTACTCTTGTTTTGCCAACCCCATATCTAACATTTTTATAGAATAAAGTTCTATCTTGGATCCCTTGTAATTTTAGAAGTTCTTTAGCTTTAATTGAGTAAACTTTTGCCTTAGTTCCATTAGGAAGAGCATATTCAATCTTTGTTTTGTTTGATAAATATATATCAACCTTTGGAGCAACAATTTCATCATCAGCAAAATAAGTGTATTTATTGTAAAGATCTTCTCCGTCATATGACTCCATATTTGCGGTTACATCTAAGTATTCTTTGGCATGAATGTTGAAAATCTTATTAGTAACAAAAACAGGGACTTTGCTAAATTCTGTTTTTTCATGGAGATTCAATCTTGAAACAAGCGATTTCAAATCTCTATATGCAGTGCTTGTCATTAATCTATTAATTGATTCTTCATTTTCAAACCATTGTGAAGCTCCCATAAAATTTCTTAAATCATTGTCTCCTTGTGCTTGTAAATCGTTAGGAGAATATTTTGATTGAAAAAAATAAATGGTCTCTTCTTCATTATCGACAAATATTCCATCTATTCCTTTATCATTTATTTGATCACATACGCAATCAATTGCATCTTGAGTTTCAATTCTAAAATAATTAACAAGATACCAAATTAAAAAAGCAGAGCTTTGTCCAATGCTAGAATTAGCAAATTCTTCAACTTCATGTCTCATTCTCTGACAAAAATCTGTAAAATCCATAAACACTCCTATTTTCTTTGTATTACCAATAATGTTTGTGTCCACGACAAATGTCAATATCTCTTTTAGATTGACACTCATTAATATTCTTATCATAATCAAACAGCAATGCGATTCGTACTTCTTTATCTTTATGTATTTGTTTTATTATGATTTTATTCATTAGCACTCCTAAATTCAATACTGACTAAAAATTATACAATGCTTTTAGAGTGTCAATATAATTTTTGCATTGTATTTGTATATTACTCAACATATTCTTGTTAGTGCACTTAATCAAAAAGATGGCGAAAGCCGATTTGGAGCTTTTTTCTGTATGCATTTGGGTAGGTAGCTCAGTAGTAGGTTTTAATCTCATTTGCGGAGTGATGGTGGAATTTAATACTTTTTTAAACAGTATTAAAACTATTTGACCATGTAATGCTTGCTTGTGGGCTAGGGGTTGAAGACCTCATACATAGCCTTTTTCGTAGAAGCATCTTTTTTCATCACGAAATTTACACCTATCAGGTTTACTTTAGATGTTGATGATATTGTCATCTAAATTTAAGACTAAGAGAAAAGATTATACTAACTATTTTTTATTGCCATTAACAAATCTTTCTTAAGGTGATATACTTCACTTGTTAGAGATTTATAATTTTCAGAAATATGATTTTGGCTATTTACAGCAAGAAATTGCAGTTTTGCAGAAATTTGTTTTAGTATTATACAAATACCGTCTTCGGACTTAAATTTGTTAACACTAATCCATCTTTCAATTGATTTCCTTGATAGACCACATAATCCTTCTTTATGTATGATCATTTTATTAACCATATCTAGAATTTTTCGTTGAGAATCCATTCTTTCATTAAACTCATCCATTTATACCTCCAGTAATAAGCTTTCCATCCAAGTTTTTATTAACCTCAACTCTTTAAATGACGCATGGGCTTCTTGAATTAATATATTTTTTCCATAACCTCTTACACTCAGAATTCTGGATCTTTCCAAAAGATTAAATGTTTTCATAGAAATATTCAATGACTTTTCGCGCATTTTAATAGCAGAATGTCTTGAAAAATTAAAATCATTATGTTTACCTAGTGAATAGCAAGTAGCGAAATTTCGGATCGAAAGAAAGATTGTTGACAATTCAAATACAACACTGAAGCTATCTTTATTTATAGCATCAAATGCTGCGCAGAATAAATCATAAAATTTATAGCTGTCTTTTTTGCAATTCTTATATTCATTTGGCTGTTTCAATCCTTTTAAGTAATCTCTATTGTCAGAAGAATAAATCAACCGTGATTCGGTTGCCAGATGCCAAGCAAAAGGATTTCCCTCATTCCATAACTCATTGATTTTTTTATAAGAGTAAATTGAGAAAGTTTCAATGTCAAAATTATTCGATTTCTTATCCTCAATTGCCAGTAAGTCAACATCAGAGTCAATTTCAATTTCACCTCGGCAAATTGAGCCAAAAGCATAAATATGCACCAATTATCTCCTATTGAACTTTTTAATAATCATTGATAAAAAGAATCCTATTGTCAGTAATCTAATGATTACAATTAATGAAAGATATAGGCTATTATAATATGAAGGAGATGAAACTCCCAAGAATATCCCTGGCATAGCCAAAAATGAAATCCAATAACTATTTATTTGATCACGTTTTCCGTACTTTAGAACATCAATTATTGTCATTATCAATATAACGAAAAATACCGAACGAAGCAACTTACCTATCCTTTCACCATTACCCCAGATAAAGTCCATAATTTTAAATTTAATCCACTCAAATTGCTTTTTTGTCTTATTAAATCCTTTATACTTATTACGATAATAAGATTCATTGGAGTGCCATGCTTTATACAAATGTGCTTCTGTCGCACGTAATTCCACCTGAATCGCTTTATTGACCCCATCAGTATCCCCAATCTGTAGAAAGTTAGTTCTCAGAGTTCGTGCAAATTTAAGCTTAATATTTTCCCAACTCGGGCAGTTGGTGTTAAGAATATCGTGACTAATAATAGTATTACTAAATGCTGAATATTCAAACTTACAACCAATGAATTTAGCTCCATAAAAATTTACAGTAATAAATTTGCACCCAGTAAAATCACAAGATTCAAAAGTGCAATTTCTAAAATAACTGTCATTAAATTCAGTATATTTGAAATCAACTTCATGGAATTTGATCTTATCTGCAATTAATCTAATATACACGATATTAGTTAGTTCAATTTCTTTTTGATTTTCCGTTATTTTCTTATCAATTTCTACGATCTTTCCACTACTTTCATATTCCATTCTACCTCCCAACTCCTCGTTTTCCTCGAAAAACAACTACTCTAAAATATTGACGCATAGCCTTCAAAAACAATTTTAATTTCCCTTGATTCAAAGTACAATCCAATTGGTATTATTTCTATCATTTCTGTCAAATAATTTCACTGTGATTTAGAAATTATATCCTATGCCGATAAATCTGCTGATCATATCAGAATTCTGGTCATTACCTGTTGGCATTATCAGAGCCATCAATCGAATTGACATAATAGACAATTCCTTCTAAAGGCACAAATGAACCTGCCAAAAAAAACAATTACCCAAAACCCTGTCACAATTTTTAACATCTATAACCTTCTTCTATTATTTCATGGTAGTTACAGCATGAATTCTCATGCTGCTAATGGTCGCGCTATGCCACGTACCATTGCGGCGATTATTTTTCAAACTCGCCAGCTTGCTGAATCGGTACGATTCAGCGCAAACTAAACAACTAACTGGTAAGTGGATAGCTATGTTATACCCAATAACTTTAATTATCTACGATTCTATATATTACAGTATGCCATTGCATTTTTTCTCCGACATTATTTTAAGTGCTGTCCAAACAAAGCGATACTATTTAACCAACCTTTCTTTTCTCCAAATTTTACTTGATACCATAATTTATTGTTAACTTTCTTACTACCTGTGATGATAATAGTATCGCCTTTGTAAGCATATATAATATCTTTCACGTTTGAGACTTCATAACTGGGCATAATTGGTGTTTTTTTACTCAATGTGTATTCAGAATCAATTATTAAGCTACTTGGATCAATAAAATCCATTACTTTACTTGAACTTGCAAAAATATTCCAGACTTTCATTTTATTCTCAGTCTCGCTACCCTGACGTATATATATTTCTTTTGGATTATAATCTGCCAAAGGTTTTCCATCAATGATACTTTTAAACCTGAATTTTTGAAGTTCATTATAATTAACTAACTTATAGTGCTCAATAAATTTACTCTTTTTATAAGAGGAAGTAACAATAATAATCCCGTCCTTCAATTCCCAATGTTTTTGTTCTTGCGAATTTTCTTTATTCTCAACAACCATAGTACCATCAGAAAAAAAAGTATGACGCATATAGCGCTTGGAAACAGTATTTTTGTGAGAGGGATTTTTCACAACATTTCTCCACTGTCCAATAATATCATCTTTAGTATAAGTAGCTGACAATGTCGTCATTGCAAAAGATAATGCGATAATGGTGATAAATAAACGATTAATTTTAAGCATCTTGACCTCCTGAAATTTTCTTTTTTTATTCTATTGGATATAATGGATGAGCACTGCCAAGTTCTTCATGATCTTCTTTCAATCAGAACTTGGAGTGCTGTGTTATGTGCCGTCTTTTCATTTCTAAATCCAACTTATATCTTCTGAATCATTCTCAGAATCATAAGCAATCGTTCCTATAAACAGCAATAATGATATTGCTTTAAAACTATTAATTTCGTTTGAATATTTTAAATCTCTGCCGTGTAAAATCATATTTCTATTTAATACTTTTGGAAAATTTGTGGATTCTTCAAAATTTGAAGAAATATTTTTATTTTCTCTTAAGGGTTCAAGAAGAGCTAACCGTAAATCATCTATTGAACCAATTTTTGACTCAACCCATTTTTTTGCAGTCTCTTCTTTATATCTTTTATTATTAGAAAAGAGATTTTTTTGGGTCAAATCATAGAATATACCTTCAATTTGAGATAAAAAAACTGGAATTGATAATTCATAATCTCCATTTTTATGAGCTTTGAATGCTTTTTTAAGAATTAAGAATCTATTTTTAAACTTTATTTCAAAATATTTTATAATCCGATTTAATTTTTTTTTGTAAAAATCCATCATATAAGTATCCAATACTGCTGTATTATTTATAATTTGGGATATATATATTTCTGACAAAGTTTTTTGTGCTAATCCATAATCAATATACCATCCTTCATCTGACAAAATTACGCTGAATAATTTATACTTTTCGATTAATCGCTTAGAAAAATCAAGTGTTTTATTTTTTTCAATTGCAATCATTTTATTTATTAAATCTTTTTTTTGTATACTCATTATTCTATCCTTGAATGTTATTGTATGCTACAACATTTAAACATAAAGAAAAGGCAAGCGCAGAAGCAAATATTAGGTGAATTAATCTATGCATCACTTTTGCTTCACTTAAATTTTTCGAATGATATTGGTATTCGTTTTTCTTTGTTACCAGAATTAAGTAAATTACTTGAGATAGGTGTACGAAAAATAATCTCATAATATCCTTGTTTGTTTAGTTCATCAATACTGTAAATATTATCCTTTTCAGTGAAGTAAATAGTATCAACTTTGTTATTCTTTATATCACCAATAAAAACTCTAACTGAATCTGCGGGAAATCCAGTATAGCTTACAATATCATCATTAGAATAACCCATCTTTTTTAGTTGTTTACAATAAGTGATTTTTTGTTCTTTTGTATAAGCTGAAGTATAAAGTTGAGTGTACTGCATAGCATTTTGCATAGCTTTTTTTAGTATGTCATTTATCTCTGATGTAATTATTAAATCAAAAGGATTATTTCTATCCATTGCAGGAAGCTGTTTTAATGTTGGTACTCTGATACCATCTCTTAAAAGGATTATGTCCTCTTCGTAAGCATAAGTATTCCAATTGCTTGTATATTGCGGCATAACATCAATTTTGACAGCGTTCATCTTGGATAAATACTCAGTTTTTGAATCATCCATTTTAACATACTCTCTCGCACAATTTTTGCTATACTCTGAAATTAGTCTTAAAGGAGTGTAAATTTTGCAATAAACCGTCATCATGCCGAATGCAGTTTTTGTTAAATAGGCATATTCTAGTGCATCACTATCTTTATCTTGCTTACCAAAATTTAATGCATTATTGATATTTTCTTGTGAAGGTTCTTTTATTATACCTCCAAAGTAATTTTGATAATTTACAGGAATTTTTTTTATATAACCTTGCTCACGTAAACTCCAACCTGAATATGAACAGCTGACTACAATAATTAACGTAATTAAAATAATAAATAATTTTTTCATCGTTCCTCCATTTTAATGTTATTTGAATCTAATTTCACATATTTTAACAGCTCATAATGTATGTATCCCCGAACTTTTTTCGTGTTTTGAGATTTCTATTCATTACAATAATTCCATTTCCAATTTCAAACTCCCATTTTTCTGGAAAAATAACTTATCTAAAATAATGACGCATATCCTTCAAAAACAATTTCAATTTCCTTTGATTCGAGGTACAATCCAAATGATATATTACTATTATTCCTGTCAAATAATTTCACTGTTTTAGTACGCATCCCCCCGTTTTTCATTTTATCCCTCATCTCAATGTTTGATAGACAGACGGGTGGGGGTGAGAATAATTGAATCCACCCAGGCGGACAAGAATGTAATCAGCCACAGGCTGACAAGAATTGAAAATTAAATGTAATGTAAGACTTTGAACCGCTAAAACCGCGAAATTACACGAAAAAATGTAATGTGAGGTTTGCAATTCGTGAGACGTTTTTTACCAGAGGGCACTGAGAAGAATTTATTGTTTTTTAGTCTATCAGTCCAGAAGTCTAACAGTCAAGTAGTCTATCAGTCTTGCAGTTTTTCCCAAATTCCCTGAAATTCTACAGCATCCCCCCGTTTTACATTTTATCCCTGATCTCATGTTTGATAGACAGACTGGTGGGGTGAGAATAATGTAAAATGTAAAATGTAAAATGTAAAATGTAAAATTTAAAATTAAATGTAATGTAAAACTTTGAACCGCTAAAACCGCGAAATTACACGAAAAAATGTAATGTGAGAGAAGGATTTATTATTTATATAATTAGAGTATAGTTTTCTTTATTTTTCAGGTCCATTCCTTAACACTGATTTTATAGCTGTTAAGTCCTGCTTTTTTTCTAAACCCATCGAATTCGATGGGATTAAAATCTGGATTATTAAGTTTTTCCATAATAAAAGAGCCCCTTTTGCTAACTTACTTTTAACCTTCTGGCAATATAGGGGCAAGAAGTAAGCAAGGCAAGGATGAACGGCATAACACATATATGTCATGCCGTTCATCCTTGCACTACCTATAGGTTGCCCCTTTGTTGCCAATATGCTGCCAGTAGGCTTCTTTAATGCATACTGTGGGGATTTTGAGGCAATCCAGATAATTTTCCGGAGCCATTTTGCCTGTGCGGCAGAGACATGCAATTTTCTTAAAAAAAGGAAGGTTATTCCTGCCTAAACACGATCAGATATCTTAATGGGAGTAGAGAGACAATCATTTTTAAGGGACTGATTGTTTATAAATTATTCTGGAGAGTTGAGGATAAAATTCAGATGAAAAGCGGGGGGATGTCAGCTGATTAAATCAGGTGAAAAGCTTTTGTGGCTCTTCACCAAAATTAGTGGGTAGATTTCAAAATTATCTCAAAGACTATATTTGTTAATTTCTCTTTCGCATAGTAAATGCCCTGCTATTTATCAAATCCACCTACACTCGTTTGCTTCCTGTCTTTTCGATTTATCTTATTATATATTTTAGACCATTTGTTACATTATACGCATTTTATCCCATTTTATATGCTTTTTATCATAAATATATGAAATGTGATTATTTAACCACTTTCTCTGTCCAATTTATTCTCCCTGTACCCTCCCAGTGGGTTCCCTGTGGGTTACAAATATATCAATTTTCATCTTTACCATATAAAATATCATTATTATTTTCACATATTACGGTACCGTTTCTACTGAATAAAAGCTTTTTCAGCAGTTTCTCATTTTTTTTTGATTGTGCTTTGTTATTACACCTGTTTGGCAGTTAGGGAGATGTAAATAAGTGGAGATATTTCTGAAATTATGAGGAATTAAGTGTTACAATGTCATTGGTGATCTGAGATGATCCTGGAGGCGGGTAATCCTGAAAACCTGGTTGTATAAAAAAAATGGTACAGAAGAGGGGACTCGAACCCCTACAAG
>Ga0075121_1002629_pt1 | contig 10165 bp, 11 predicted proteins | sample AntAceMetag02UKG_FD_69793 | JGI IMG/M metagenome (GOLD analysis project Ga0075121, IMG submission 69793) | Saline lake microbial communities from Ace Lake, Antarctica - Antarctic Ace Lake Metagenome 02UKG | ecosystem: Environmental > Aquatic > Non-marine Saline and Alkaline > Saline | place... | reverse complement strand
TGGGTAATTGTATTCTTTGGAATGATTCTCCTAATGAGTTCATTTTATATTCCGGCTCAATTTCTGCAACCTATTCAGATATTCAAGGAGGATGGATAGGTGAAGGTAATATTGATGAAGACCCGCAGTTTGTAAATCCTGATATAGGAAATTTTAATTTAACTGAGAATTCGCCGTGTATTAATTCAGGAAATCCATTTTTTCCTCCAGATCCGGATGGAACACGAAATGATATAGGTGCGTTCTATTATTATAATGATGCTTCTGAAATCGTGGCAGAGTTTTGTGCTGATTCGACTGAAGGATACTCTCAACTGACAGTACAGTTCTCAGACCTATCTGCAACTTTTAATTGTGAAATTGCTATATGGAATTGGGATTTTGGAGATGGAGAAACTTCTATCGAACAAAATCCGGCACATGAATATAGTAGTGGTGGATTTTATACAGTGAGTTTAACCGTAGAAGGTGATAACGGAAGCTCCGTCACCGAAACAAAAGAAGATTATATTACTGTATATACTGTTATCGAAGATGGTGAATATGTGTCAGGGATCTGGTATAAAGAAAATTCTCCCTATCTTGTGACAGGTCAAGCAATAATAAGTAATATTTTAACAATTGAACCAGGCACACTAATAAAATTCTACACTTCAGCGCAACGCACCTATGGACGTATTACGTTATGTGGCACTCTTGTTGCAGAAGGTTCAGTAAATGACTCGATTGTATTTACCCGTTATGGTGATATAGGTCAATGGGGTGAGATCCGTTCAGTAGATCCCAGTTCTATTAGTCACTTTAATTTTTCTAAAATTGAATTTAGTGGTGGTATAGAGATGCTCGCTGGTGTATCTATAACGGTCGAGAATAGTTTCTTTACTAATAATTTATTATATCAACCTTTAAGATGCTCATCGGTACCAACTATAATCAATAATAATATATTTATCAACAATTATAGCGCGATTATTATTATTGATTGCGATCCTTTTAATATATCTAATAATGTAATAAAATCTAATGGATTAACCAGTGAGTTTTCCGGAATTATTTGTTATTATGGTTCTGAGGGAATAATTGAGAATAATACTGTTGAAAATAACGGCGGCAACGGTATTTATTTACCACAATACAGTAGCCCATTAATTAGAAATAACACAATTGAAGATAATGAGATGCCGGGTATATATTGTGGACTTAATTCGAGTCCAACTATTGAAAATAATACTCTTGTTGGAAACCAGCATAGCGGTGTGTGTTGCGAATTTGAAAATAACCCAGCTATCATTAATAATGTAATTCGGGAAAATGAATGGGGGATATATTGCTTAGATCAAGCAGCCCCAATTATTATTGGAAATCTTATTATAGATAACCCTAATGATGGAATTTGTTGTTCCAGTTCAAGCCCACTAATAATCAACAATACAATTGTGTGCAATGGTCTTTCATTCGCAAATTGTGCTGGAATTTTTTGTGGGGATGATTCTGATCCAATAGTAATTAATACAATTCTATGGGAGAATAGTACTGATTTTGATATTAGAGGGAATAGTGCAAATCCAACAATATCATACTCATTAGTTCAGAGTACAAATTTACCTATATGGGTTCAAGATGCTGGAAATAATATCTTTGCTGAAAATCCTTTGTTCGTGAATGAAATAGGAAATGATTATAATTTAAGAACCAACTCTCCGTGCATTGATACGGGCACACCCGACACAACAGGTTTCAACTTGCCGGAGTTTGATATATTAGGGAATCCCCGAATATATAATGATATAATAGATATCGGTGCCTATGAATGGCAGGGATATGGTATAGATGAGCCGGGTGAATTAAATAGCGATTTATACCTTTTACAAAACAAACCCAATCCTTTTAAGCTTTCAACAGCAATTTCATTTACCTTACCACTGAAAGCCAATGACGCAGAGCTTACAATATTTAATCTTAAAGGAGAATTGATAAGAAAAATCACTTCGGAAACTAGTTCGGGTTTAAATACTATTGTATGGAATGGGATCGATAATCAGGGAAAGCGTGTTACGAGCGGTATCTATTTTTATAGATTAATCTCAGGAGATTTAGAAAGAACTAAAAGAATGATTCTGATTCGCTGATTAAAACAATTTTTATTGAGAAACGGGAGGCGCACAAAAGCGTCTCCTTTTTATTTACAATGTATTATGTACACTGACAGATACCTATTCCAATAAATTCTATGTAAGTTGAATAGTGTTTGATAATAGTTGACGAAAATAAGGGCAGTGAAAAACTCCGTTACACAGAAAAACAGGAAGTAATAGAGCAATGCATTCCCATATCTATGATGTCATCGTTGTCGGCGCCGGCCATGCAGGATGTGAAGCTGCACTCGCTGCTGCAAAGATGGGGGCCGATACACTTATGTTCGTGATAAAGCTTGAAACGATTGGGCGTATGTCCTGCAATCCCGCAGTGGGAGGTCTGGCAAAAGGTCACCTCACTCGCGAGGTTGATGCACTTGGCGGAGCGATCGGGCAGGTCATAGATAAAACTGGGATTCATTTCAGGATGCTGAATAAGAGTAAAGGTCCCGCAGTGTGGGCACCACGTGCACAAGCAGACAGGATGAAATATCAGATGGAGATGCGCTCTGTGGTGGAGCTCCAGGAAAACCTGGAGATAAAAGAAGCGCTTGTCGAAGAACTTGTGGTAGAGAACGGGCACATAAAAGGTGTTAAAACGCAGTATGGTCAAACTTATTTTGGGAAAACAGTTGTCATTGCCGCTGGTACTTTCCTAAATGGAACAATACATATCGGTAAAAACAAATATTCTGCAGGCAGGGCTGGGGAATTCGCATCAATAAAACTTTCGGATTCATTAAGAAAGCATGGCTTTCCTTTGGTGAGATTTAAAACGGGCACTCCTGCCCGATTGGATTCACGGACTCTTGATTATTCAAAACTGGAAGAACAAAAACCGGATGAGCCACCCCCTAAATTTTCATATTATACCGATATCCAGCCTAAAAATTATGTGAGTTGTTTCCTCACCTACACAAACAAAAAAACACACAAGATAATTGCGGATAATATCACAGAATCATCATTATTCAGCGGAAATATAACTGGAATTGGTGCGCGGTACTGTCCCTCAATTGAAGACAAGATAAAAAAATTTCCTGATAAGGACAGGCATCAGGTTTTCATAGAACCCGAAGGCATCAATACATTTGAGATGTATGCAAACGGACTGCCAACAAGCTTTCCTCCGCAGGTTCAACTGGATATGATACATTCTGTCGAGGGGCTTGAAAAAGCAAAATTGATGCGATACGGATATGCGATCGAGTATGACTGCATCCCATCAGAATATATTCAATATAGTCTCGAAACAAAGCTGATACAAGGATTATTCCTTGCGGGTCAGATAAACGGCACTTCCGGGTATGAAGAAGCTGCCGCACAAGGGATTATCGCAGGCATAAATGCCGTGAAGTATGTGCAGGGGAAAGAACCTGTCGTGATGCGTCGTGATAATTCCTACATAGGAGTTCTTATAGATGACCTTGTGACAAAAGGAGTCGATGAACCCTATCGAATGTTCACTGCACGGGCGGAGTATCGTCTTCATCTGCGGCAGGATAATGCCGATGAACGGCTTATGCCAATTGGTTATGAATTGGGTCTGATCGAGAAAGAAAGATACAAGAAATTTACAGATGCCATTAAATTAAAAAATAGAGAGCTCAAGAAATTGCAGAAAGAAAATGCAAAATCAGATTCAGATAAATCATACAAAATGATAGATATTCTCCGAAGGCCGGAAATTGCCTATGATGACCTTGCGAAGTTTGGATACGAGATTGAAAACGATGTGACTGATTCTATCAAAGAAAAAATATCTCTCGAAGTAAAATATGAGGGATATATAAAACGACAGGCGCAAGAAATTGAACGATTTAATTATCTTGAGAGTAAGCCGATTCCAGCAGATTTCAATTATATGGAATTCGAGAATATTTCTTATGAAGCACGAGAAAAACTCACAAAGGTCAAGCCCCTATCCGTTGGCCAGGCAGCTCGAATACCGGGTGTCACTTTTGCTGATGTCTCGGCTCTTCTCGTAAAATTAAAAACTCTTGATGTACGATAAATCAAAACTTCAGAGATTTCTGGAACAACATGGCATTCCCGAGAAAGCATACTCAATGTTTGAAACATATGAGATGATCCTCAGGGAAAAGAACAAAAAATTCAACCTTGTTTCAGGATCATCAATTGAGAAAATATGGCTCACACATTTTTTTGATTCTGTTCTTATTGCTGACTTTATAGACCTAAGTCATTCCCGCCTTCTTGATTTTGGGAGCGGCGGTGGGTTTCCCGGAATGCCTCTCAAAATCATTTTTTCTTCAGTGGATCTGTTTTGTGTAGAATCTATACGAAAGAAAGTGTTGTTTCTCAAATATTTAAAACAGGAGCTTGGACTGACAGAAATCACAATAATCACCTCGCGATTTGAAGATCTGGATAAAAGCATGAGAAGTAGTTTTGATTATATCACAGTACGGGCAGTAAAAATGAATGATGAATATTTCCTGAAGGCATTTTCACTTTTAAAACCATCGGGGAAGCTCATATTATATAAATCAAAAGTTAATAATGATGAAGTTGACAAGATTAAGCAATATGCTGATTGTGAGACAACAGAAATAATACGAAAAGAGTATACAGGGCTCGGTAAAAGAGCCTTTATCATAGTAAAAAAGCATGGCTAAAGCACTCGCGATCACAAACCAAAAAGGTGGGGTCGGCAAGACCACAACAGCCATTAATCTGGCTGCTGCACTGGCATCATATGGGCAGAAAGTACTGCTTATTGACCTCGACCCTCAAGCGAACTGCACAAGCGGAATAGGAATAGATAAGAATTCTGTTGATGGACAGATATACGATCTGCTGCTTGGAGATTTGAGTATTTATGACTCAATTCTTGAAACAAGCATTGCAAATCTTCGTATAATTCCATCTTCAATAGATCTTATCGGGTGCGAGGTGGAGCTTCTCACGGTTGATGACAAAGAACAGCGTCTGAAAAAGGTGCTTTCAGCCATAGACGGAAAATTTGATTATATCATAATAGATTGCCCGCCGTCTCTTAACATCCTTACTATAAATGCGATGGTAGCCAGTAATGATCTGCTTATTCCGATACAATCCGAATATTATGCACTCGAGGGAATCGCACAACTGCTTAAAACAATTCGGCTTATCAAGAGAAAACTTAATCCCGATCTCGCTATCTTTGGGATTGTTCTCACCATGTATGACCGAAGGACAATTTTGTCGGAACAAGTCGCAAAAGAGGTTCGAAGATATTTTAAAGATATAGTTTTTAACACAATAATTGACCGAAATGTGAAATTGGGCGAAGCGCCGAGTTATGGTAAGCCGATCTTGACGTATGACATTAGTTCCCGCGGAGCACAAAATTATCTGCATCTTGCACAGGAAGTATTAAAAAGAGATGGAAAGGAAAACGCATGAGTAAACTTGGAAAAGGTTTGGAAGCACTTGTTCAAATTGATGAAGATGATAGAACCGGCGTAAAGCTGATCTCAATTCAAGATATATCTTTCAATCCCTATCAACCGAGAAAATCCATCAATAAAAATCAGCTGCAGGAACTGGCGGATTCCATATCAGAAAACGGTATTATTCAGCCAATTATTGTACGAAAAGCCGGAAAAGATGCATATGAACTCATTGCAGGTCAACGTAGATTAACAGCTGCCCAGATCGCAGGATTCACAAAAGTGCCCGTAATAGTGCGCACAGCAAAAAATCAGGAAATGCTAGCGCTCGCACTTGTCGAAAACATTCAAAGAGAAAACCTGAATGCAATTGATGAAGCAATGGCATATCAGATGTTTGTGGATGAGTTCAAATACACTCATGAAAAAATTGCTGACATTGTTGGCAAAAGCCGGGTCGCGATCACAAATGCATTGAGGATCTTAAAATTGCCCAAACCTGTTATTGAAATGATCAAAAGTGATATTCTTACAGCCGGTCATGCACGGGCAATTCTCCAGGTTGATCCTTCTCTGCAAATAGATTTTGCCAACTACATTGTGAAAAATGAGATATCGGTGCATGCTGCAGAAGAGATTTCGAAAAAGTTTGAAAATCTTAGAAAAGAAAAAAAGCCTGCAAAGCGTGACATCCATTTAGTTTCACTCGAACAGGATCTCGAAAAGAGATTTGGCACCAGGGTGAAGATCAAGGGTTACAAAAAAGGCAAATTTGAGATATATTACCATTCCGAGGATGAATTTGAAAAGATTCTCGATATGATACTTGATAGAAATGAAACATAGAAGAGTCGTCGTCGTCCTTTCAACAGTCATTATAATTATTGCAGCTTCTTATATTGTTGTGTCGCTTTATCTCATCAATGACCTTTCTTCAAAAAATGAAATCTTAAAACAGGAGAAGCAGGGTTTGGATCTCAAAGTAAAACAGCTTGAAGATGTTAGTGCCTCACAACCCACAGATACAAAAAATCCGATAATTCCCTCGAAATCTGTAGAAAATATTCAAGTGCATGAGAAGGAACTCGAAGACGCGACCGATGATTTTATCAACTATCAGCAATATATTCCGAATTTCTGTCCTCTTGATGAGTTAATACTAACAAAACCATACTTACCAAAGAGAAGCCACTATGGGATTGATCTTGCAGGTAAAGTTGGCGAGCCGGTGTATGCCTCAGCTTCAGGGGTAGTAGAATCAATTGATCTCGATGACGAGATCTATGGAAAGATGTTAGTGCTGGATCACCTGAATGGTTATAAAACAAGCTACGGACATAACTCTCATATAAATGTAGAGGTTGGAAATTTTGTGCGTAAAGGAGAGCAGATCGCAGAAGTGGGAAATACCGGCATGAGTTCTGCGCCCCATCTGCACTTTGAAATTTTATATCACGATAAAAACATCGATCCTGAAACAAAAATAAAATGAGACGGAGGTTTTTTTAAATGAAAAACGGTGAAAATAACCTTGATACAATTATTGGAGAACATACGAAATTTAATGGAGAAATCCATTCTGAGGGCGGTGTTCGCATTGACGGCGAAGTTGAGGGGAAAATTCAATGTGATGGTTTTTTACTTATTGGAGAAAAAGCAAATATAAAAGCCGATATTCAGTCCGAAGAAGCGATCATTTCAGGTAAAGTCGAGGGGAATATCACAATTGAGAAAAAATTAGATCTTAAAAGTTCTGCGCTCATCAATGGAGATATAATTGCAAAGGTGCTTTCTATGGAATCGGGAACTCAGATATGTGGGAATTGCAGTATAAAGCAGGTTGATACTCCAAAGAGCACAAAAAAGAGCAAAGAAAAATAAACAACTATGCCGTTAAAGAATCAGGGGTATTATAAAGAGGTTTTTGAAGGGCTTGGACTCGTTGCACAACTCGGTCTTACTATGGTTATTAATATTTTGATATTTTTTTTTATAGGACTGGTCATAGACAAAAAATGGCATCTAAAAGGAATTCCAATAATAATTGGAGTCTTTTGCGGAATTGTTTCAGGCGCTTTTACGTGCTACAAACTCATAAAGAAAAATGAGAATTCTGACGAATAGTTTTCGCAAGTACGTATATCACATTCTATGGTTGATTTTCTTGACAGAGCTTCCCGCCCTTTTGCTTATCACACAAAACTTGAAGCTTTGGCTGGGTTATTTTCTGGGCTCAATCCTCTCAAGTTTGAATTTTTATTTTCAGGCAAAGGGTGCAGAGAGCAGAGTGGGACTAAGCCCCACAGGTGCAAAATTAAGCGTGTTCAAGAATTTTTATATACGATATTTGCTTTTGGTCGTATTTGTCGTTGTGTGTGTGAAGTTTTTGGAAGTGAATATTTTTTCTCTTCTTGTTGGCTTACTCATCGCCCCTGCCATCGTTCTCATCGATGGTATTTTTGCCGGAAAAAATAATCAGGAATCCGAATAAGTTATAAGTTTATATGAAGAAAAAATCCAAAAAAGCGCTGATCATTGTTCTCATAATTATTATTATTGAGGGTGTGCTTTCTGTGGGACTTAATCATGAACTGCAAGTTGGATTTGACCAGGGAAAATTCGTCATCAGGAATATTGAGAGTGAAAAATCTATTCAGGATCAGATCAATCATGAATTCCAGCATTATCAAATGGTTAAACTTTTCGGGAAATTTACGATCAATTGGAGCGTTCTGCGTGTTATTCTATTCGTCGATCTTTTTTTGATATTGTTTGCCGTTCTTGTCAGACGAAAAATGCATCTTATTCCAGGAAAATTACAAATTATTGCAGAGATGATATACACATTCTTCTCGAGTCTCGTGATAGAAACTGTCGGCGAGAAGAAGAAATATTTCACGCCATATATTTTTACGATTTTTATTTTTATCTGGATTTGTAATATAATCGGAATGATCCCCATTCCGGGAAATCTTGAGCCCACCAGGAATTTGAATGTCCCACTTGGACTCGGGCTCATGGCACTTGTTGTTGTTCATTATTCAGCGATAAAAGAAAAGGGCATGAAGCTCTACCTGAAAGAATATGCGGAACCGATTTCTTTCATGCTGCCCATCAATATTGTCGGAGAAGTGGCTAAGGGAATTTCTCTCTCCTTCCGTCTTTTTGGAAATATTCTTGGGGGAGCGATCATTATTCTTGTTGTTTCAAACCTGACACGCTTTATACTTATACCGGTTGGTCTTAACCTGTTTTTTGGTTTGTTCATCGGAACAGTGCAGGCATTTGTGTTTACAATGCTCGTGCTGTCATACACAGCAGTGGCAATAAAATAATATGTTTGATACTTATAGCTTAGTACACGTCGCAGCATATCTCGGTGCGGGTCTCGCAGTCGGCATTTCGTCGATTGGAGCAGGTATTGGAGAAGGTTATATTGCAGGTAATGCGAATATCGCAATGATGAAGCAGCCGAAATCGAACGACGTTCTTCTTCGCACCATGCTTATTGCTCAGGCAATTACAGAAACCGGAGCTATTTTCGCGCTCGTGATCGCCATGCTTCTCCTTTTCGGTGGCTCTATCGTTCCTGATGCGAACTGGCAGAGGATTGCTTCATTATTTGGTGCAGGACTTGTTATGGGAGCAGGGTGCCTGGGAACAGGCCTTGGAATCGGGTATGCCGGAGGGAAAGCTTGCCAGGGTATTGGCAGGCAACCACGGGAATCAAAGGTGCTGACCGCAAATATGCTTATTGGACAAGCACTTTCAGAAACGTCTGCGATCTTTGCCCTTGTTATTGCAATGCTTCTTCTCTATTCCACTCCGGACGGGAACAGCATCGTGAAATCTTTTGCTTTTATCGGAGCTGCGTTTGCAATGGGATTCGGAACGTTTGGTCCAGGATTTGGTATTGGTATTGTGGCAGGAAAAACTGTTGATGGGATAAGCAGATTTCCGAAGCAGTCCTCAGTACTTGTGAGAACGATGTTCGTTGGCGCTGCCGTGTCGGAGTCAACATCAATATATGCATTAGTTATTGCATTTTTATTATTATTTGTAGCATGATTATAATCCTTAGGAGGATACATGGAAAGTGAAATCATTAGAGCAGCAGCATTGTTAGGTGCTGGCATTTGTATGGGTTTTGGTGCGATCGGACCTGGGATCGGTGAAGGTTTTACCGCTGGTAAGGCATGTGAAGGTATTGCACGTTCCCCCGAAAACGCAGGACTGCTCACAAGAACAATGCTTGTAGGTCAGGCAGTGTCCGAATCTACGGGTATCTATTCACTGGTCATTTCCCTTTTACTTATTTTCGCAGTATAAGAACTCCCGTCATATCGGGAAGGAGCCCCGAATTTTCGGGGAAGAACCCCAACTTTTTGGGGAGGAGTCTTAAAGTATGGTTAATATTGATTATACGCTTATTCTGGTAATCGTAAATTTCATTATTTTGCTGATCATTATGAAAAAGCTCTTGTATAAGCCGCTCATGGATTTTATCAACAAAAGGGAATCTCAAATAAGAGATGACCTCAAAGGTGCCAAAAAGCTTAAAGCAGAGTCAGAAAAGATCCTAGAGAAGCAGAAAGAGCTGCTCAGAAAAGCAAAAGAAGAAGCCAGAAATATTCG
>Ga0075121_1002624_pt1 | contig 10172 bp, 10 predicted proteins | sample AntAceMetag02UKG_FD_69793 | JGI IMG/M metagenome (GOLD analysis project Ga0075121, IMG submission 69793) | Saline lake microbial communities from Ace Lake, Antarctica - Antarctic Ace Lake Metagenome 02UKG | ecosystem: Environmental > Aquatic > Non-marine Saline and Alkaline > Saline | place... | reverse complement strand
TTGCGACCTCAAAGTTGTGAGACTGGTATATATAGCAAAATAGCTATTTATTCAATTGAGCTTTTGAAATTTGGCTTTCACTTGGTGTCCAAATAATACACTCACTTTTAATTTTAAGGTATTCTCGTACCTATAATTTGACTTAAAAGAATATATTTGCTAAAGTGTTTATAATCGGATTAAAAAATAATAGCAATGAAAAAAAATACAATATTTGGACTTGAACAAATACTAGAAATCCTGCCTCACAGGCCCCCTTTCCTTTTCATAGATAGAGTTATCAAGTTCATCCCAGATAAGATTCTTATCGCTGAGAGAAAACTTCTTAAAGATGAGCCATGGTTTAAGGGCCACTTCCCTGAAAAACCAATTATGCCTGGAGTTTTAGTAGTTGATGCCCTTGCCCAGGCCAGCGGACTTCTACTAGGATTCAGCAAAAAATCAGCCAAAAAAGATAATGGCAATTCACATAAACTCTTTTACCTTGCCTCTTCAAATATGAAATATTTAAAACCAGCCTTACCAGGAGAAACTCTAGAGCTGATAACCCAAAGTGAAAATAAATTTGCTGATTTACACTCTTTTAATGTAGAAGCTTTTGTAGGCAGAAATGTAATTGCCAAGGGATCTCTAATGCTTGCCCAAGCTAAAGGTAAGATCTGAAACTGCAGAATTAAGACCTCTTAAATTATTGACATTAAAAATACTAGTATCATTCATAAAACCGTTGGCCCTAACCAGTCCAGATAAAACTCGGCCCGGCCCTATCTCTAAGAAAACATCTGCATGTTGATCTCTACAATAATCCATACACTGTTTAAAAAAAACCGGACCACTCAGCTGCATGGTAATCAATTTTTTTATTTCCTCAGGGTTTGTCTCAGGAATCGCATTTGCATTAAAAATTATTGGGATACCTGGTTTCTTGAATTCAAAAGATTCGACCCAAATCTCAAATTCATCTTTGGCTTCTTTAATGTAATGACTGTGCCAAGGGCCTGAAACCATAAGCTTTCTGCAGCGCCCACCTTGTTTTGATATTATAATAGAAAGGTCTAGCAGGCAAGATTTGTCGCCAGATAAAACTATCTGTTTAGAAGTATTGTAATTCGCAATAACTACCTTGTGCTTTAAATCTAATTCTTCAATTAGATTAGAAACCTTACTTTTATCAATTGAAAATACTGCCATCATCGATCCGTCACAGCATTCTGCAGCTTGGTCCATGAGCTGTCCTCTCTTAGTTGCTATTGATATTGCCAAATTATCGTCAATCACTCCAGCACAAGCCAAAGCAGTGATCTCACCAAGAGAATGACCTAAAACAAAATCTGCTGAAATCCCTTTTTCTCTGACACGTCGCAAATAGCCCAAAGAAACAGCCACGATCAAGGGCTGCAAAAAACTTGCTTTAATTAGTTTTTTTTCCGGCCCCCTAAGGCATATTTTTTTAAGATCTTGATTGGTTATTTGACTGGCATGTTCAACTAAAGAATTAAAATAATCATCCTCACCAAACAGATCCCTGGCCATTCCAACCTCTTGGGATCCTTGTCCTGGAAATAAAAAAACTTTTTTGTCCATAATTAGATTGCTGTAGACGATAACCCTCCGTCAACTACTATTGACTGGCCGATTATATAGGAAGCATCATCGCTAGATAAAAAAGCGGCAAGCTTAGCCACCTCTTGAGGTTTACCAAAACGCTTTAGCAGGATCTTTTCAATACTTGCTCTTTTTATTTGCCGCGGCATTGCTGCCGTCATGTCAGTATCAATAAAGCCGGGAACTATAGCATTAACCCTAATTCCCTTTGGCCCAAGCTCAGCTGCAAGAGAACGACTAAAAGCCAGTATGCCACCCTTTGAGGCAGCATAGTTGGTCTGACCTGCGGTGCCCACCAAACCTGCAATTGAAGAAATATTTAAGATTACTCCCTCTTTAGCTGATATCATTGCCCGACTTACGGCCTTGCTCCACCTGTAAACACCATTTAAATTAGTATCAATGACCTTCTCCCACTGCTCAGATGGCATCATCATTAGAAAATTATCACTGGTAATACCTGCATTATTTATTAGTATATCTATAGTCTGGTTTTCTTTTATAATAGAATCTACTAAAGTTTGAATTTCTTGGTCTTGAACTTGAGAGCATTTTACAGGAATAGCCCCGAAGGAATCTTTAACTTTTTGGGCTGATTGATCATCTTTATTGTAGGTAAAATATACTTTTGCGCCACAAGCGGTAAATTCTTCTACAATAGCCCTTCCTATTCCCCTTGAGCCTCCGGTTACTATAACAATTTTATTTTCTAAAGACATATTTTTATTTAAGTGACTGGTATTTCTGCCAAATAAAGTCGGGTATATCTCTTACCAGCTGTTTTGTCTTATGGTTTACCATTATCACGCTAGATGAACCACTGGCAATTTCAATTTTCTTCTTTTCATGTATTATACAATGTTCAAAATCAAATCTGCCTTGATATGAAGGTACAATCCTATGAGTAGTATACAAGACTAAGGGTTCTCCGTAGGTTATATAATTTTTATAATGGCAATGATTCTCTGCGATCATAAAGGTCATTCCTGTTTCAACTATCTCATCTAATGTTATGGTCTCAAGCATTATTCTAAATCTTGCTTCATCAAACCATTTAAAATAGTGTACATTGTAGACTACCCCAACCATATCTAAGTCACAGGTCTGGGGAATAATGCTCATCTTTCGCTTTATTAAGCGACCTTTAGGCTGTTTGATCACACTCATAATTCATCAAGTTTTACATTTAAACTTTTGGGCACTATCGGTGGCATAGATATCGACTGCACTTTAGGGCCTTGAGAAGACTTAAGATTAAACTCTAATCCAGCATAAGCAACTTCAATTGGAAAAAGGGCTAAGCCTAAATAAGACTTAAGTATATTAGAAAAACAACTAGCCTTAACCACAGAGATCTTCTCACCCTGAATATAAATATCATCCCCTACGCAAATACCAGAAGATGAATCTGCTCTAATGCCAATAATTTTATTTTTTAAACCATGCTTACGCCTGGATAATATAGCATCACGTCCGATAAAAGAATCCTTGTCAAAGTCTATCATCCATTGCAGACCCAAAACTAAAGGATCTTTGACTTCTAAGCCTTCAGCGAAAATATTAAAAAAACGCCCCTCAAGACGTAGCTCATCGTGAACACGACAACCACAAAGTCCTCCCCCATGCTTTTGAGCTTGTGCTAGTAACTTTTTCATAAGCTGATCGGCATTTTCTTTAGAAGCCATTACCAGATAACCAAACTCAGAAGTTTTACCTGCTCTAAAAAGAGAAATATCATTGCCTTCAAAAGGGTAGGTTTCGATAGAAAGATAAGGCAAACCAAGCACGTCTGAACCAAAGATTTCTTTTACTACTGCCCAAGCCTTAACCCCATCAATACTTATTACGACATGACTATCAGTGATATTTTCCAGACCTGCTTCTTTAGAGCCATTTTTTTCAAATATCTGATCTAAGTTTTTGTCATCAACTATACTTTCACAAAACACAATATAATCTTCATCGTTGTTAGCAATATAACAGTCAGCAATTATATTTCCTTGATCATCAGCCAAAAAAGTATGTAAAACCCGGCAAAACCTTATCTTAGCAACATTACCCACAAATATACTATCAAGAAAATCTAACCCTGTCTCAGCCGGGATACGATACTTCTGCATATATGAAAAATCGGTAATACCAACATTATCTCTGATAATTTGATATTCATCTTTTATATCTTTAAATTTAAGTGGTATCTCCACCCCACAGCGCTCTCCAAGTTCAACACCCTTTTCAGATAAAAAATTAGCCAAGGGTATTTTTCTCATTGCGTACCTTTTTGAATATCTTTTTGTGCCAGCACATAATCAGCTAAAGTATTGATTGAGCGCAAGATTGACGGGTCATTATCCGGTATTTTTATTTTAAAGCAATTCTCGATACAAAGAACTACCTCTAAGGCATCCAAAGAGTCTAAGCCTAAGCCTGCACCAAAAAGAGATATATCTTCATGCAAATCTTCTGGCTTGTAAGGCAAGTTAAGTCTTTTAATCAACTCTTCTTTAATTGGGTTAATAACTGCTATTCGCCTATCTATGGTTGCTTGTAATGTAGATTCCATGAACAAAACCTCCTTTTAGACAACATTAAAATTGCTAGTTGAGTTTTCAGAATACAATATAATGTTTAAAATGTCAATTATAAACACCTGTTTAAGGAAAATTACAATCAAAATAATTATTATATATTAAAATATTCATAAATTTATTGAATCATCATCTTGGTTTTGTGTCCACAACAACTGCAAAGTTATAACCTGAGTCACTGCTAGCTAAGATTAGTATATTTTTAGGATCTTTATCTAATTTTCGATTGTCGATTTTTTCAATTCCGGTCATTTGAGACCAGATATTATTTTTTTGGTTTAAATTACTTAGTACACAACCAAGAGTCACAATTATTGAAGAGCTCTCAATAAAACCGGTATTAAAAACTGATGTAACCATAGGGATTTGATCGAATCTAGAGCCTAGGATTTTTTGGCAAGCATCAACAACCTTTTTATCCTGTATGTTTCCTTGAGGAGCCCAAACTATCAGATCAATATCTTTTAGGTCTATTTCTGATCTTTGTATGGCCACTGAACAAGCATATTCTAAAGATTCGGAATCTAGACACTGGTTAATAAAATCTCCACCATCCATAGACATCCCATAACCCAAAACCTCACCTAAAATGTTGGCTTTCCGCTGAGAGGCTTGATCTAAAGTTTCCAAAACAAGCATACCTGAACCCTCACCTAAAACTTTTTCTTTTTTATTTTTAAACCTTATTCGATAATCTTTTTCTTCTTCTGAATTACATAGGAAACCAATTAAATCACATTTCCAATAAAGTCTTGGATAAATCTCATCACTACCGCCAGCAATTATATGTTTTGCCTGTCCTTGTGATAGAGAATCAAAAGCATAGGCCAAAGATTGCAATCCTGCATGAGGCCCGCAAGCAAGAGAGATGTTTACCCCTTTTAGATATAAAAGATTCGACACCCAGCCAGCAGTTGAATTGGCTGTTATATTAGAAAAATTACCAATATTGGATTCGTAATTTTTGCTGGTAACCACACTAGTCATGTGTGCATCTTCAGAAGGCCCATTGCTAACACCCATAGCAATCCCAATATCATTGCAGTTCGCCCTACTAACCCTAATACCAGCTGAATCTAAAGCTTCTTTAGCAGCAATAGTTGCGAATTTACTAATTTGATTTGTGCCTGAGAAATCAAGCCTTCTGCATATCTGAGAAGCATTAAATTCTTCAACCAAGCCTCCTCTAAAAGAATTAACATCTTTAAGGCCAAGACGATCAACAGAACTAATTCCAATTTTTTTATCAGCCAAAGCCTTGATATTATCTTTAATTGACAAACCAAGGCTGGTAACGGCACCTGCCCCAGTGATTACTACTCTTTTGAAATTTTTGTCAATAGCAGCAGTTTTAAAATCCCAGCTTGTAATCACAGTCGCCGAGTTATTCCCGCCAAAGGCATAATTAGAAGATATAAAAGCTTTGTGTTTCTTCTTTTGCGACTGATTAGGCACATAATCTAAATTACATCCTGGGCGGGCTTGAGAAAAATTTATAGTAGGTGGGATAAAATCCTCATTCATACTTAAAAGGCTGCAAGTTGCTTCAAGTATACCAGTCGCCCCCATGCAATGACCAAAGAATGATTTTAAAGATACTGCTGGTATACTTTTATCCTTAATAAACTTTGCTATACCTTTGCTTTCAGCTAAATCATTAGCTTGTGTACCTGTACCATGAGCATTGATGTAGGCTATATCATCTAAAGTTAGGCCTGAATTATTAAGAGCTTTATCTAGAGTTCTAAAAACCCCATCCCCTCTTGGATCAGGAGTTGTAGGATGATAAGCATCCGAAGTAGTAGCATGACCGGCTATCTTACCGTAACATTTTGCATTACGAAGTAGAGCTTGCTCCATTTCTTCAACCATCCAAAAGCAAGCAGCCTCACCAATATTTAAACCTACAGGCATTGAAAAAGGAGCAGTTTGAGATGAAGACAAAGCTTTCAAGCCATTAAACCCAGACATATTAGATAAAGATAAGCTATCTGAACCACCCACTAAAACTTTTTTATAATAACCTTTAGAAATAAGCATCTGAGCAATGCCTAGAGCTGCTGTTGTTGAAGAACAGGCAGTAGTAACTATCCACGATTCACCACCGATATTCAAAGCTTTAGCAATGGCTTTTCCAAAACCAAAATATTTTACTAAAAGATTCATTTTTTCGTTAAAAGGTATATCTGATTTACCATAAATCCACTTATATTCAAGTTCTCCGGAAATCAAACCTCCATTACACGTGCCCAAGACTACAGCCACATCTCTATTAAGCCTATCCTTAGCTAAAGTTAATCCAGAATCTTTAATTGCCTTGCGAGCCGCGCTAATAGCATACTGTATGTACGGATCACTATAATCGAAAATTTCTGACTCACTGAGATGTTGAGCAGGATCAAAATTTTTAATCTGTCCGCCTAAAGAAGTTAAAAAATGGCTTGTATCAAATTTTGTTATGGTTTCTATCCCGGACTTTCCTTGCTTTAGGCTATCGAGCAAAGATTTTTTGTCATCCCCTATAGGACTCAAAAAACCCACCCCAGTTACAACCGCTTGACCGCAAATACCTTTTTTCCTTAACTGTTTACCAGCCACAACTTTATCACCTTTATATTCAATCGGGGCAAGATTAACTGAATGCTGATCTTTATTTTTTTTAAAAAATTCTCTCCAAACTTTAAGAAACTGCTCGTAAAGCTGTTCATCACTCATTGTCGGATGATGCGCCACTATGTGTGCTCCATTATAGTGTTTCCAAGTCTTGTCAAATATTCTTCCCTGGCGATCAAGCCTTTCCCAATGCACTGTTCCAGGGTAAGGTGTAAATAGGAAAAATTCACTTGTACGTATATTAGCTTGACCACTTAGTTCAATTATCCTGTCAGCAATACTTGTATTATCCCAATCACGTCCTATGGCATATGAACCAAAAAACCTCATACCCTTGCCTTCAATGTTTTTAACCAACTCACAAAGCATCTTTTGTTCTTTCTTTCCACCCTGTATAGCTTTTATAGATACAGGGTCAACATTCATTGTACAGTAAAAGTTACGCACTCCTGCTTTATAAGCTAAATCCAGAAAATCAGGATCAGTGTTCAAGGCCAATGTTGAAGAGACAAAATACTTTTTATTCAATGGCACTAATGCCTCAAGTAATTTTTTAGAATATTCGCTTATTCTTCTATGGGGGAAAAATAATATATCATCAGCTAAATAAACATTATCAAATTTAAGAGTCTTGATCTCTTCAACGACATGCTCTATTGGACGCAGGCGTATACGTGACCCCATATGTGCGGGTATCGCACACATGGCACAATTATAAGAACAGCCTCTAGATATTTGGACAAGATCTTCATCCCAGTCATAATTTCTTTTATTGTAAAAAATATCACGCTTGGGAATGCGCATTTTTGAAAGGTCAAACTTAGATCCGCCAAAATATTTTTTCTTAAGCTGACCCCGTCTGGCATCTTCAACAATTCTAAGCCAAACCGGTTCAGCCTCACCCAGACAAACTGAATCGGCATGCTCTAAACACTCTTGTACCATAAATGAAGGGAAAAAACCTCCCATTATTACTTTCTTACCGCAAGCCCTATAGCCATCGGCCAATTCGAAAGCCCTGGTAGCCTGAGGTGTAAAGCAATTAATAGCCACCAGCTCTCCACCTGAATTAAAATCGACATTATCTCCGCTGTTGTCATCAACAAGTTCAATATCAACGTCTGGTGGGGTCCAAGAAGCCAATATCGGAATACCCAAAGATGGCGGTGTAGTAAAATCACCCAAAAAGTAATCTACTACCCCTTGATCAAAATCATCGTTATTGCTTAGGAATTTTTCAAATCGAGGATAAACAAATGTTATTTTCATCTTATTTCTTGCAAGCTAAAACTATTGTTTTTTATATCCTGTTGTTGCCGCAATGTGAAACTCATCTATTTTCTTTTGTAAAACTTCATCCATAAGATCTCGTTTTATCAATGGTAAAGTTGGAATAAATTCAAAATCTTTACTGGATATTGATTCAGATACTTGTTTAAGAGCATTCTCAATACCAGTCAAACGAGCAGTACTGAAAACAGCCAAAAATTTATCAGACAAATCATTATTAGTTAAAAATCTTCTTACAGCAGATGTCATATTTCCATACCACTTTGCGTACCGATAATTATTATATCATATTTTTTAAGTTAGATTTAATAGACAACTTTTCTGCCACAACTTTAGTATGGCCGATACGAAAATAGTAGCTAACCAATAACTTAGACACTGACTAAATAAGTACTGTCACAACAAAATTATTTAATTGATACTATATTCAAACACATTTTTAAAATTGTTAACGAGTATATATTTTGAAACATTAACCTTAATTAAAGCACAATTTGATGAACTCACAAATTCTTTAAGATAAGGATGCTTTTTTAAATACAGACCAAGATATACTTCATAAGCACCAATCTCCACTTCTTTGGCAGCACCCAACACAGTCAAAGCTTGAGCATCCTTAAAATCATTTTTTTTATTGGTTTGGCTATCAATTAATAAAGATACTTTAGGCTCTATTTTCAAGTTTTTATACTTTCTGGTGTCTCGAATTGTTGCAAATAAAATCTCTTTACCATCACCAGATACAGCATAACCCACAAGGGTGCAATAAGGATATTCAAGGCCTTGAGTTGCCAATACACCAAAATGTTGACAATTGAGTAGCGTTTGTATCTGATTAAATATTTTTTCCTTTTCCTTCATTTTTATCTACTCCTATTATTTAATAAAGTTGTTTATGCAATTTCTTGACTGCCAATTCTTTTGCTTTAGCCTCAACCTCAACAGTAATATCTAAACTAGACCAGCAAACTGGCCAATCTTTTATATTTATGTAATCATGATGGGGGCCCGGTGTTTTACTCTGCCAACCTTGGCGTGAGCTGGAAATATGAAACAATGGCTCTCTATCCCATGTAGCCAATGCTTTTTTTGTTGCCTGCTCAATAGTTAAATTATCCGGCAAACAGCGATGATGATGAACATCATAAACAAGAGGTATACCAGATTTTTCACAAATCGGTAACAAATCTTCTGGAGTATATACACGATCGTCATTTTCAATGGTAAGCTTTTTTCGCATGTTTCTACTTACCTGTTTAAATGCAATAAGAAATCTAGATAGTGCTGATTTCTTATCTCCATAACCACCTCCGCCATGAATATTAATTACATCAGCGCCAATCCAATCACTAACTTGAGATTGATACTCTAATTCCTCTATAGACCTTCTGGTCACATCTTTATTAGGAGAACTCAACAGTATAAATTGATCCGGATGAAACGAAAATCGTAAATTATGTTCTTGGGCATATACGCCACAATTACGAAATTTATTCACTATTTCTTTACCATCAGGCAGTGATAAAAGATCATACCCTAATTGAGGATGAGTTTTAAGAGGTAATATCTTGCTATTAACCCTGAAACAACCTACCTTATTCTCAATGCAATACTCAGCTGCTTTCTGAAGCATATTTGCGTTATTAGTACATAGATCAGAAAGCCTTTGATAGCGTTGTTTTTTTGTTAATTTTTTCAGGTAAGTTGCTGTTGTCGTTTTGAATAAAATAGGTTGATCAGAAAACTTACAGCATAATCCTAAACGTATCATAGATATAACACCTCTTTATGATTAAACATTATCTTTTGAGCATTTAACCCCAGAACTCAGGGATATATATACCAATAACTATATCTTTAAAATATAGAATGGTCAATTCTAAAAAATCTAATCACACTCATAGTTCTAAAAGGGAATAAATTAATATAAATAGCACAAAACAAAAACCCCACAGTCGTTTAAAACTGTAGGGTTTCTTTGATAAGGCTGGTTGCGGGGACAAGATTTGAACTTGCGACCTCAAGGTTATGAGCCTTGCGAGCTACCGGACTGCTCTACCCCGCGAAATTACTATA
>Ga0075121_1002611_pt1 | contig 10213 bp, 8 predicted proteins | sample AntAceMetag02UKG_FD_69793 | JGI IMG/M metagenome (GOLD analysis project Ga0075121, IMG submission 69793) | Saline lake microbial communities from Ace Lake, Antarctica - Antarctic Ace Lake Metagenome 02UKG | ecosystem: Environmental > Aquatic > Non-marine Saline and Alkaline > Saline | place... | reverse complement strand
TTTTTACAAAATATTCCTTGTCCTCAAAAGCTTTATCGCACTTCGCGGATATATACAACGCCTGGGCCGAAGGGGATTTCTGTTTAAATCGTCTGAACAGACGGTTGATTTCATCCTCGCGCCTTTCATAAAATGTGCTGTCTTTGCAATGCAGATTTATAGACATCAACTTTTCGGTGGCGGCTTTGTAGTTTTTTGCCTTGATGGAGTCGGTCATGTCTTTCCAAAGTTGTATTGCCATGAACTCTGAGGGCGCAATGCGGAAATCTTCAGCCAGTTTGCGCCAGCTTTCTTTTTCGTTTTGGTCCAGTTTGCTTAATAGAGCAAGGGTTGGCTCAACGTTTTTGCTTCTCTTTTCAATCAGAATGCTTGCGGCTATTGAATTCTGGTGTGATTTGCTGAGTTGTTCGGCATTTTCGTCGCCAAAGCCGATTAATTGCAGAAGTTGCATTATTTCTTTGGAATTGAGTTTTGACCATTTTACTTTTTTGCCCAGCTTTACTTTTCCATCGAGAAGAGAAAGTCTGATTGCTTTTTCATCTATTTCATCAACCATATATCCTGCCAGTTCTGAATTAAAGGGCAATTCTTTGCCTTTCAAACGTTTTTGGTTGAGGATAAAGACAGACTCAATCGGGATCAAGCCTGAAAATCGGTCTGCTATGAACTGGGCTTTTTGTGAATATGTTCCGCCAATTTTTTTATATTTTTTCAGCCATGCTTTTAAATTTTTCGATAATTTAGACGCTCGTTTTGTGCGCGATGAACTTTTAATGAACTCTTCAAGAGCTGTGTAATAGCTGTCAATCATGGAGTTATGCTCCAAGCGCGCCTGCCTTTTTCGTTCAATAGCCTGTTTTTTCTTTAAATAATTTAGTTTGGCCTCTTTCCGTTTTTTTGCCATTTTGCGTTGTTGTTTTGCCTTTGCTGTCGCCAGGCGTTTTGCCATTTCGCTTGAGATGTTCTTTTGTTTTTCGTCAAGAAGTTTATGGTCGGAGGCTTGGACAAGTCCAGATAATTTTTCGTCGCTTTTTATTTTATTGCGAACAAAATTGATTCTAAGCCGCAATGTCTGCAATTTTTTGCTTTGAGCTTTTTCTATTTTGATCTTTTTGAGTTCTTTAAGCAATTGATTTGCATCTGATTTGAATTTGTCTGTGAGATTTGCTTTTTTATTTTCAGGCTGTGTTTTTTCCTGCAAGGCGTCAAGGAATTCTTTGGTCTCGTTCGGCACTTCGCCTTTGTGCTTTTTTATAAAGTCCAGTATTCTGACTATTGCCTTGTCAGTCGGGAGGAATTGAGCGTCGGTTTTCAAGGTGTGCCACTGTTTAAGGATTTCCGCCCGTTTCTTTTCAGGAGAAAATTCTTGGGATTTATATGCAACAAATACGATTGCTCCAAGGATTATTGCAATGGCCATTAAGAGAGTTGCCACTATCAATGTGGGGAATTGCTTCTTTGCTTTTGGCGGCTCTTCTGTTATTGAATATTCAGGCAATGGCTGGGATCTTGAATGTGGATGCGGCATCGCTTGCGACTTATGAGCTTGAGGCTGTTTAGTCTGCGGTTGTATTTTTCGTTTGGTGGTTTTTTTGGGCTTGTTTTTCTTTTTGTGTCCCTCAATGGTCAATTTTTCAAGCTCTTCGGTCACGTCCTCCCATGATTCAGGTCGGTCTTCCGGTTTTTTTGCCAGGAGACGGTCAACAAAACTTGAAAGGGCGGATTTGATTTCAGGCCTTTTTTTAGACAGCGGCACAGGCTTGTCCAAAACATGCATGCTCAGTATTTTATCTGTTATTTCATGCTGGAAAGGCGGGGCTCCGGAGAGCATGTGATAAAGAGTGGCTCCAAAAGAGTACATGTCTGTTTTCATGCTGATCTGTTTGGTTTGCCCGCTAATCAATTCCGGCGGAGCGTAATACGGAGTAACCATCAGCTCTTTATGATGTTCGGCCTCGTCGTGCATTGATTTTGCCAGGCCAAGGTCGGCCAGCTTTGCGTCGCCTGAGCTGTTGAGGATGACGTTGTCAGGCTTGATGTCTCCATGAGAGAGTTTTTGTCTTTCCCAGGCGTAATTGAGAGCCTTGGCCAGTTTTATGGCAATATTCAACGCGGCCTCCGGCTCCAGACAGCCTTCGCGGCTGATTCTATGATCCAGTGTTTCCCCTTCCACAAGTTCCATTGCCAGATAGTATATGCCTTCAGCGGTGGCGCCCGCGTCATATGCCTGAACTATGTTTGGATGGCTCAAGCTTGCCGCCGCGCGCGCTTCCCGGAAGAAGCTGTCCACAAAATCAGCGTCAAGCGACAGCTCGTCCGATAGTATTTTCAAGGCCACGTGCCGCTCCAGGTTCATTTGCCTGGCTTTGTAAACAATGCCCATGTTGCCGCGGCCGATTTCGTCAATAATCTGGAAACCGCTGATGATGGTTCCTGAAGCCAACTGCACGTTAGTCATTGCGGAGCCGCAGACGGAGCATATCTCTGTATTAGAGAAGCCGTCTCTGGCAATTTCCACATATTGCTGACAATGCTGGCAAAACCTCACCATAAAAAATCAATCCATTTCGTTAAAAAGCTCCAAGCGCCATGCTGCCGAAGGTTGCTACGGGCGCTTGGCCTCTGTAATTTTCCACAACCGCCCTTATTTGTCTGACGGTTTCTAACATTTCATCGTATAACTTATCATCTGTTATCAGTTTTCCGAGAGAGCCCTGGCCTTTTTTGAGCTGTTTTGCCAGTTCGCCGGATATTTTAATAGAGTCATAAAGTGTGTCATAGAGTTTGCCGTCGTCGCTCATCATTCTTCCCAGAGAGCCTTTGCTTGAGGTCATTTTTTCTGCCACGACAGCTATGTCATCCAGAGCTTTAAGTATTTTGTCGTAAGCTGAGTCGTCCGCTAGAAGTTTTCCGAGAGAGCCTTCTCCCTCTTTGATCTTGCCCAGTATGGCATTCAGGTTTTCGGACGTTTTGCGGATATTTTCAAACATTTGCCTGGTGTCGTCATAAATTGACGGATCGCTTATAAGTTTGCCAAGAGTTCCCTTTTTTGATTTCAGCGTGTTCAGAAATTCGTCAAATTTCTGAGCTCCTTCGTTCAAGCCTTTCGCGGCCTTGCTTATATTTTCAAGGAATCTTTCATCTTCAATGATTCTGCGCAGCTCTTCCGCGTCTTTTTTTAAGATTCTAACAAGGTCGGACGCTTCATAGATCAGATCTATTGGCGGTTTCCCTTTCAGGGTTATATCCGCGGGCAAGGGGACGGAAGAGTAGGAGCCTGGATTGATAAGCACAAACTCGCCTCCGAAAACAGAGGAATTACGTATAGACACTGAATAATCACTGTATATCGGAATGTCCTGCTTGATGCTGAGAACCGCAATGACGTATTCAAAGCGTTTTTCAGGAATAAGTTTTTTCACTTTGCCCACGTGCATCCCGAGCACACAGACTTTGTCATTTACAGCAAGGGCGCCTACGCCGCGAAATTTGACCTTTAAAATATATTCCTTCCCGCTGGAAAACAGGTCTTTGCCATTCACCACCACTGTGAAATAAAAGAGTATCGTTCCAGAAACAAATACAAAAAAGGCGATGAACAACTCCAGAATCAACTGCCTTGACTGTCGTTTGGTTTGGTTTTCCATAATCTATATTTTATCCCACACTTTTTTGCGCCGCAATAAATTCGCGAACATAATCATTGCCAGAGGCTTTGAACTCTTTAACTGACCCGCACATGACAATCCGTCCATTGTTCATCATGGCAATCCTGTCTGCTATGCCGAAGGCGCTTGCAAGGTCATGAGTCACCACTACTGAAGTAACATTAAGTTTGTTTTTCAGAGAAACAATCAAATTATCAATTTTCCGCGACATTATTGGGTCCAAGCCGGACGTTGGTTCGTCATAAAGCACTATTTCCGGCTCGGTCACGATAGCTCTGGCCAGTCCGGCTCTTTTGCGCATGCCGCCTGAAATGTCTGACGGCATCTTCATTCCGTCATTTTCCAGGCCGATCAGCTTGAGCGCGTCATTGGCTTTTTTTTCTATCTCAACGTTTTTCATTCTTGTCTTTTCCCGAAGCGGCAAAGCCACATTGTCCAGCACGCTCATCCAGTTCAACAGCGCGCCCGATTGGAAAAGCACCCCAAAGCGCGAGCGCATTTTTTCCAGTTTAGAGTCCGACAAGCTTCCCACATCTTGTCCGTCAACGAGTATTTTCCCTTCATCTGCCGTATGCAAGCCTATCATGTGTCTCAGCAGCACAGATTTGCCTGTCCCGGACGGGCCGACAATCACAAATATCTCGCCGCTCTCGATTTTTAAATCAATCCCGCGCAACACATGTTGCCCTGATAAATATTTATGCATATTTTGCAATTCAATCATATGTCAGTAAAACAGCCTTGTAATAAAATATCCGCTTATCAATATGGAAAGAAACGAAATGACCACAGAACGCCGAGTCACTATCCCGACTCCGACCGCGCCGCCCCTGGCGGACATACCCTGATAACTGCAGACAGCCACAATTATTATAGAAAAAACCCAAGCCTTAAGAATACCCATCCATATTTCTTTAGTTCCAAGCATGAACAACGCGTTGTCGTAATACATTCCCCATGAAACATTTAACTGATTGCTGGCTACCAGCCCTCCGCCAAGTATGCCGATAAGGTCAGTGTACGCGGTCAGAACCGGGCACATAATCATCATTGCGGCAAGGCGCGGCATTACCAGAAATCGCGCGGGATTGATTGACATGATCTCAAGAGCGGCTATTTCTTCGGACACAGCCATAGTGCCCAATTGCGCGGCAATGGCTGAGCCGACGCTTGCCGCAAGGATAAGGGCTGTCATAAGCGGACCCATTTCGCGGCACATGGATTGAGCCACAAGCGTGCCGACTCGCATTTCCTGGCCGTAATCCCTAAGCATGAGGCCGGATTGAAGAGAAAGAATCATGCCTGTAAAGAGAGCCACTGTCGAAGTTACGCCAAAACTGCGGATTCCGGCAAGGTAGAGCTGTTTGCGTATTTCCGCTCTGTACCTGAAAAACAGAGGCAAGCATAAAAACGCGTCGATTATTATTACCCCGCCACGGCCAACGCTCCTGAAGCACTTAAGCCAAAAACGGCCGAAGCAAATTATCGGATTGTTTGACGACGGATAATAATCCTGCTCGTATGGTATAATCATAGACGCTTTTCCATACTAATTAATTTTAGCTAAAAACAACAAAACTACAAACATATAATTTCGCTCTGAAATCTCAAAAATCAAGGAGCCAAAGCAATCTGCAGCGCGTCCCGTTCTTTTTGTCTGATATTATCCTTATCGTTCCCAGAAAGAAATCTCTGACCGTCTCTGTTTCCGATGAAGAGCTGTCGCTCGGAAAGCCGTATTTTACATCGTAAAGGAGCGAAATTGAAAAGCGTCCCTGGGCTTTTTCTGTTTCGAAACCGGAAACAATTCCCCACAGCAGTTCATAGCTGTAAGCTTTTTTAGACGCGCAATAGTTGAATACAGACCAGAGCGGACTCCAGTTTCTTTCAACTCGCGGCATATTATCCATGGGCCATAGATTCAGAATCGATAAACGGCTGCGTCCGTCGCTTGTTTTCCGGTAGGAACAGAATGGCCAGCAATGACGGCGCAATTCTGTTTTTTTGCCATCTTCACTGCTTTCGCGGCTGACCCAGTAGAAGGGCAATATGCTGAATCTTTCGGTTTTGTGATCTTCCCATTCGGACTTTGCTCCATTTACAAACGGCCACAAGAAAAACCAGTTGGAAAAGTTTTCCGAACTAGACTGTCCATAGAGCGGCCATGCGCGAAGCTTATAGTCGGATTTGCTTTTGAAATTTTTGCTGTGCTGAAAAAACGGCCATGGACAATCCAGAGAAAAGCCTTCTTTTTTTGTTGTCCACTCAAAAAACGGCCATAGCGCGCACCAGGACTTTGCGCCATTTGAATCAGAATATCCACCCAGGGGCCAGGACATCCAGCCGTAGCCGGGGTTTTCCGGGTCCAGGGATTCAGCCGATGTGTAGAATGGCCACAAGATGAACCTGTTTATATATTTGCCGGGCGCACAGTTATAACCGTAAAATGGAGCTATTCTGAATTTTTCCGTGTCTTTGCCAGAGTCGCAGTTTACAAGAGGCCATAAAAAACCTTTGCCGGACACTCCTTTCTTTTTTGTCATCCAGAATGCGGGAAACATCGCGAAAAATACATGCTCATAGCCGGAGAAATCGCGCAAATTGCCATAAAATGGCGGCAGCGCCCAGTAAAAGTCGCCTCTGCGGTCTGTGCCTGAAAACCAGAAAGGAATAAGCCACCAGTTTTTAACATTGCTGTTTTTGCCGTAGGAAGAATAAAAAAGAAATATCCTGTTTTGATGCTTAAATCCCGTGTCACGCAATACGCACATCGGCCATAAAATGTCATTTTCAATGTCCTTTTTGTTGCGATATTTGCTCCAGAACGGCGAGAAGGCGGAGAAAGAAGAAGATGTTGACGCTTCCCTGGCAAAACGCCCGAAGGGCCCCAGATATTTTATTCTGCATTTCTGTCCGAGAGCCGGATTGTGTTCTTCGTAACTGAAAAGCGGGGCCAGATTAATGTCGGCCCGGATGCAGACTGTGAAACTGAGCGCAGAGGCGAAGCAAAAAAGGAACGCTGACTTTTTTGATATTCTGCATATGTGCATATGAATCCTTAAATCTCATGTTTCAAGCTTAGAATCTTGCCTTGTAAGATTTGACACAAATGCGCCAGGAAATATTTAAAACAACGGAATCTGCAAAGCAAATCCTCGAGCTCAAGGCCATTCGGCTTTGTTTCTTTAATTTTATTGATCTTCCAAGGCGGACTTAACTTCCGAAACCAGCATTTCTGTAAAGTGAACTCCCTTTTGCATGATTTTCACAGTGCGCGCATCAAGAAAATCTTTCTCTTCCTGAGATAGATTCTTTGCGGTGTTCACAATCACTGGCGTGCTTTTAATCGGCTCCTCTTGTTTGTCCTTCCATTCCAGGAAATCGAAGCCATTCTCCTCGGGCATCATCAGGTCCAGAATGATAATGTCAAACTGGTCGTTTGAGGCAAGCATATTCTTGCCTTCTCTCGAAGAAAGCGACACGCTTACATCAAAGCCTTTTTTTTGGAGAAGTATCTGACTGAGGCGCAATAGCGTATGTTCGTCGTCTATAATCAAAATTCTTTCAGAACTCATCAGATCGTCATTTTCCTCGTTTTTTTGTTAATTTCCCAGCCAATTAATATAGCATGGATTCGCACGATTTCATCAGTTGTTTTTATTTTTCAAGTTTTTGCTGTCGTCCCGACATAATGCAAAAGTATGTCTTCGGTATAGTGCAGGCGTCGGCTCAGTTCCCGGGCAATGTTAAGTATTAGGATGCCAAACAGTTCTTTGTCTGTTTCAAAAAGATTAAGGAGAGTCTTTCGCGAGATAACAATGAGTTCTGTGTCTTTCACGGCAATTGTGTCGGCTATGTGTGGCATAATCCCGATTGCCGCCGATTCTCCAAAACATTCGCCTTCCTTGAACAAAGCCTTCTCTATTTTAAATGTCCCGACATTAAGCATTAACTTGACCAGCCCCTTTTTTACTATATAAATATGAGAAGGTTGGTCGCCTGTCTCAAAAATAAATTCTCCCTTTTTATAGTTTACCAATTCAAGCAAGTGAAAAACACGATAAAGCTGAGATTCATTCAAACCGGCAAAAATGGAGATTTCATCCAAAATCGGCAGTATCGTTTCAATATTCAGAAATGGCCGTGATTCTTTGGCTTTATTCATAATTAAATGGCCTTTTGATATATTTGCGCCGCTTGACAGAATGGATTAAAATAGCTGTTCTTTGAATATTTTTAAATCAGTTTTTCAGAAAAAAGGATTATAATTAGGCAAATACGCCGCTGCGACGGCTCCACCAAAAGTCTTAAAACTTTAAAAAAAGCCGACAGAGTCGGAGTAAAAACCGGACTATGTCCGGACGCCATCCAGCGGCGGAATCGCTGGTCGGCAAAGCCGGTGGCGAAGCCACTTTTAAACCCACTTCGTGGGGGCGGGGGCGCGCATGGCCTGATGTCAGAGCTGCTAACTCACCGTTGTCACGAGCGAGAATCATATTGGAGCGAGGCAATTGCGGTAGGCGATCCAGATTGGCTGCAAAACTCGGCACAGGAAGCAGGGCTCAAGCAATATTCGCTCAAAAACAAAAAACTAGAGGGGGAAAACTCTTATATCCATTTTTTGACTGGAAAAAATTGATTTAAGGACAGTTTTTGGAGAATAACTCAACGGCTTTGAACTTAAACTATAAGGAAAAACCGTCAATATGGGTTCAGACCCGAATAGACTTAGCTGGATTGGATCGTCAAATTTGCTTACACCAGTTTAACTTAGTGCTTTTATATATTGCCTTTTGATAATTGAAACACAGAAGATAGACCTTTATTATATTGAAAACAAAAGGTTAACCTAACGATTTCAACTATCCGGCAAATCGCTGGACATGCACAGGGGGTAAGCTAAAAAAAGTTTTGCCGTATTCGGCATCCTATTTTGGGATAATATTTAGAAGCTATATAATAATTTATTCGGCAGACAAGGAGAATAGACGATGAATAAAGAAAAGAAGAAGGGCGATTGGTTTGACAAGTTGCTCAATACTTGGTGGGGCAAGATCATTTTCGCTGTCGTATGGCAGGTGCCACATGGTTTATGCATAGTGAGTTCACGAAACTAGAATCCGGCGAAATTGACTCTATGGAGGTCTGGGCTCCCATCGCAGCACTCTACAATCTTGCAGGGATGTGGGGTGGGCTTTCAGTCTTTATACTCTTTGGAGGAGTGTCTGCCGCCTGGGGAATCAAACAGCTTGTATCCGGCAACGAATAGACATGTGTGGTATCGCTCCAACAACAGCTTGGATAGACAAGAGATCAATCGAAGAACTCAAAACTCGCCTTAAAAAAATTAAAGATAGGCAACAAGCAACTATACTTGAGGGAAAAGGTTTTACTGGTCAACACAAATTGAGCAAGAAAGTAATTGTCCTTCTAAAGAAGCTTGGTTTTAAAATTATAATTATTCGGGTAGCTAATTCCCATGGGGCAATAGAACTCAGGGACGTAATAAGAAATGAAATTACAACGAACACAAAAAACTCCCCAAAAAAATAAGACCGTGAACATTACATTTAAAACAAACGAAGAGTTATGAATAAAAAAGAAGCAACAAATATGATTTGCCCAAAGTGCGCACAACAGGCTATCAGTTTTTTGAAATTTACTCTTATAGATCCTAGAAAAATCACATGCTCCAATTGTAAAGCACCTCTAAAAGCAAACAAAAAACTAAGAATCATGTTCTGGAAGCTTGTCGTGTATGTATTCTGCATGTTATGCATAGCAGCCACAATAATATTTATCTTTAAATTAGAAGATTCAGGGTTAGTTGTTTTGATCTCACTTCTTCTTCCTGGGGTATGGTATGAATATAAAGAGTGGAAAGTAGGAGGATATGAATTATTGGAAAGCAAAGAATCATCTCAAGACGACACAATTGACAATTAATCTTGAAATGCTATTTTTGCCTTAAAAATATAAAGCAGAGGTAAAATAATGAAAACCTTTTTAAGCGTCTTTTATGGGCTTATTTTATTAGCTTATACTGGCTTCTCTAAAGATAACAAAAATGATTCAGAAATTTATTTAACCATAAAAAGATTTTCTTTTGGGAGTGAGTGGGAAACTAATAAAAATTCTTATATTACATTCAAAGACAATCCCCCCAATAAATACTCTTTATACTGCAATGCCTTAAAGCTCGAAATATGCAAGGATATTTATTACGTAAAGCCTTTGAACGGCAAGCCGAAAAACATTAAAGTCTATCTTATCAACAATCGCTATGTTGCCTATCCTGAAACACCATTATTCCATGGGAAAAAAGCAGTTACTCATATCTATGATTTAAACAAGAAAAAATTAATTTTCACAACAGACTTTTACCGATATCATAACGATATTCCTATTTTATTAGAAATGGATACTATCTAGGGTCTGTCCGTAAAACTGAGTTTTTGGCTTGGGATTTTTTCAAAGCTCAGGGATGTCGGAATTTTGACGCGAAAATATTGCTGCCAACAACAAAAAACCTTGTTTTTGGTCAA
>Ga0075121_1002610_pt1 | contig 10213 bp, 9 predicted proteins | sample AntAceMetag02UKG_FD_69793 | JGI IMG/M metagenome (GOLD analysis project Ga0075121, IMG submission 69793) | Saline lake microbial communities from Ace Lake, Antarctica - Antarctic Ace Lake Metagenome 02UKG | ecosystem: Environmental > Aquatic > Non-marine Saline and Alkaline > Saline | place... | reverse complement strand
TTTTCGCAATCTCTGCGTCAGACTCAGATTTTAATCCTCAAAATACTCAATGTATTCCTGCGGTTAAAATCTTCGCCTTCCTTGACCTTGCAAAAAATTTCTCATTCTCGGACAGCCTCCCAGGCAAAAAAAGATTGCAAAGGGCCATGAAATCCTCTATGGTCAGGAATGTCTCGGCATTATCTTTAATCTTGATGCCCCTGTAAAAAGTCAGAAAATACCCGTTATTGTCATTCCCGCGAACGCGGGAATCCAGGAACATCAATCCCGCCGCGGCGGGATTGACGGCCCGGGAGACTTTTTGCGAAACCATCAATCTTAGAGGCGTGAAAGGGTAGGTTTATGAAAAATTTTTTGAAAATCGGAATGTTGTCTCTATCATTGTTCGTTATGGGCCATCTGCTCGCCCAGGCGGGGTCCGGTTCGCACGGGGTGTTGTCCACCCAAACCGCATATGCGACCGGAGAGGAAATCGTGGTGACGGTTGCCGGTGTCCCGATCACCCATCGCCAGCTTGAGGCAGAGTTCAGGCCCGAGCTGGAAAAACTTGTTGGGACTCAGGGCAGACGCGTGCCTGAAGCCATTCTCGGACCTTACAAAAAAAGGCTCAGGCAACGGGTTCTTGAGAAGATGATTGAGGAAAGGCTGTTAGATAAAAAAGTTAAAGAGGCAAAAATCGTCATTTCCGATGAAGAGACAGACAGGGAGCTGACCAGGCGGGTGGCCAAAAAGCGGCCCCCCATATCTGTGGAGGAGTACAAGGGCCGGGTGGAGGCAAGCGGCCGCAGTTTTGATGACCTGAAACAACGGATACGGAGGGACTTGGGTTATAAGAAGTTTTTTAAGAAACAATTTGCCGCAAAACTGGCTGTTTCGGAAGAAGATGCCCGGAAACACTACGCTGATCACAAAAGGCTGTTTGACAGGCCGGCGCAGGTTCGGGCAAGCCATATCGTGATAAACCCGAAACATTTCGAGTCCGAGGGGGCCGATCCGGCCGCGGTCAAGGCAAAGGCCGCAGCCAGGGCCGATGACCTGCTGAAGCAGATTAAGGCCGGCGCTGATTTTGAAAAGCTGGCCAGAGAGAACGGGACCAGCCCGTCGAGAAAGGACGGTGGCGACCTTGGCTACATAAGCAAGGGACAGGCTCCGCCGGATTTTGAGAAAGCGGCCTTTGCATTGGAGGTAGGAGAGGTCAGCGGCGTTTTGGAAACGCAGGACGCCTATCAGATTATCAAGGTGACCGACAGGAGGGCGGCCGTTTCCGGTTTTGACAATGTCAAGAATGAGGTGATGAAGGATTTAAAGGCTCGCAGGCTGTCAGGGCTTGTCAATCAGCGGGTGCAGTATGTGCAGTCGCTCAAGGGAGGAGCCAAAATCGTTTATCCGCCCAGGAAGGAGCCGGCGCTCGGCAAACCGACCGTCCCGGGCAAAAAGGCCGTTCAGCAGTCGAAAACGCCTGTTCAATCCAAGGAGAAACCGGCCGGCAATTAGCGTGTTTTACTGGAAAATTAATTCTCCCTGTGGTCCAGAGAGGGTGTTGAAGGCGCCTTAGTTAAAGCGAACTAATTGATAAGGGCGGCAAACAGGGTTCATAATCCGGATGATTTTGAAGGGTTGAATGAAGTGCACCATGAAAACTGATTCAACCAGGGATTTGCTTTCTGAAATTTTTGTTTCCGTGACCATACCCGTTCACAACGAAGCTGAAAACATTGATGAGTTGTGCAGGAGGCTAACGGAAACGCTCGAAGAGCAGCCGTATCCGTATGAAATTATCTTCATTGATGACGGGAGCACCGATGGCACTGTACGGACCCTGAAGGCAAATCGGGAGGTTAACAGGAAGATTAGAGTTATTAAACTTCAAAGGAACTACGGACAACACATCGCTTTAGTCGCAGGCATCGAATACACTAAAGGGAATGTGATTGTGACGTTGGATGGGGACCTTCAAAATCATCCGGAAGATATTCCATTGTTTATAACAAAAATTGAAGAAGGGTATGATTTTGTAAGCGGATGGCGGGTAAAAAGATATGATTCCCTCTTGAGAAAGATACCTTCATTCTTTCTGAACAAGCTGATTTGCAGAGTAACCGGTGTCAAATTCCATGATTATAATTGCGGCATAAACGCTGTTAGGAAAAGCATCATTGGTAACATGAGAATTCATGGAGAAAGGAGGAGATTTTTCCCTGCCCTCATGGCCACACTGGCGGCATCTACTTGTGAAGTAAAAGTAGGTCATAGTGCAAGGACGAAAGGGAAATCGCAATACGACTTTTTTAAGCTTGTTGGATTAATGGCTGATTTTGTTTCAACTTTCACAATAAAGCCATTCAGGATTATAGGTGTCACAGGCGTGGCTTTATTCTTATTAAGCGTTCTATTTGGGACCACATACCTCGCTGCCAGGGCCTTTGGACTTATTTCACCCATGCCCAAAGCCGTCGTCACCACATTCATCGCGTTTTTTGGTGGCGTTCAATTCGCCATACTGGGTTTTGTGGGAGAATATCTCGTTAGGATTTATCATTTCCTCCAGCAGGACTCTCTCTTCGAGGTGGAGACCATTATTGAAGAATAAAAGGATATTGATAACCGGGGCAGCGGGATTCATAGGAACCCACCTGACCCGATACCTGCTCGAAAAAAATTACGATCTGGTGTTAACCTGTCACAAGAAAAAGATCAGCAGGGAATTCAAAAATTATGCGACCTGTATATCACTGGATTTGACCCGGAAAGAGAGTTTAGAAAGAAAAACCCCTACTGACATAGGAGCTGTTTTTCATCTCGCGAATTTTGTCTCCAACAGTGTTTCATGGGAAACGGTTCGAGAATCTTTTGAGATCAATGCCTTCGGTACCTTGAGGCTTCTTTGTCATTGCCGTAACCTGGGCGTCCGGAGATTTGTCAGTAGTTCCTCCATTTCCGTCTATGGCGCCCATAGACAGGGCAGAATTTCCGAAAGGCATTCACCGGAGCCTGACACCTATTACGGCATGAGTAAATTTATGGGAGAATTATTTTGTGAAAGATTTAACACACTGAACACATTAAGCGCCGTCTCCTTAAGGTATTCCTCAGTGTATGGCGTTGGACAAAAGCCTGATACGGTTCTGCCCCTGTTCATTAACAAAACGCTGAAAGACAAAGAGATGGAAATCTACGGTAAGGGAAAGAAAATACAGGACTTTGTTTACGTTAAGGATGTTGTCGAAGCCAACTACCGCGCTTTTCACTCAAACGAACGGGGTTCGTTTAATATTGCATCGGGCAAAGGAACGAATATTGTGGATCTCGCTCATTTGATCAAAGATATCTTTTCATCGGGCAGGTCCCGCGTTGTCCTCAACAGCGAGAAGCCGGGAGACAACACGGATTACTATTTTGACATTTCAAAGGCAAAAAAGAAATTGGGCTATGACGTAAACTATTCACTCCGAAAAGGACTCATGGATTACAGGGGATTGATCACCAATACATAGAGAGAATGAATGGATGAGAATAGGAGCCCTGCAGCCGGCCTATTTGCCCTGGCTTGGTTTTTTTGATCAAATTTTGAATACAGACGTGTTTATCCTGTATGATGACCTGATATACACCAAGAAATCCTGGAGGAACAGAAACTATATCAAGGGACCAAAGGGGAAGATTTTACTGACCGTTCCTGTTCATCACGAACAGATCGTTACCATAGACCGGGCAAGAATTGACAATTCCCAACCGTGGCAAAAAAAACATTTCAACAGAATCATCCAGAACTATAGAGCTTCTCAATATTTCGATAGATATGTTCCTTCCTTTAAAGAAATATACAAAAAAAAATGGACGGGATTGATTGATATTGATCTGGAGCTTATTTATTTTATTGTCCAGGAACTGGGGATCAAAACCAGAATAGTCCTTTCATCGGAAATGGGATTTGAAAAAAGACTCAAGCAGAAAAAAAATATGACCGACGTAAAATCAGAAAGAATAATCTTTTTCATGAAAGAACTTGCCGGAGATGAGTTTTTTGAGGGCGCCGCCGGGGAAAACTATATCAATAGAAAATTGCTTGAGGAAGAAGGCATTGAGATTATTTTTCAGAATTACAGACATCCGGTTTACCCTCAGCAGTTCGGAGAATTCATCTCCCATTTGTCAGTTATAGACCTTTTATTTAATTGTGGAGAGAAAAGCCTTGATATCTTATCAGGCAGAAGGGGACATGATGAATGAAATAGCCACCACACCTTTTCCACCTCGAATTAATATCGAACCTACCAATCACTGCAATATGAAATGTACCATGTGCCCTCATTCCATAATGAGTCGTGAAAAGGGATTCATGGCCCTGGAGACCTTCAAGGGACTGATTGATGAATGCTCAGGTCATGACGTTGCCATATGGCTTCATGCTATCGGGGAACCTTTCCTGCACCCGGATATATTTGAAATGATCGAATACGCCCGAAAGAAAAATATAGGAAAGATCGGGCTCTCGACAAATGGCACTTTTTTTGGGAAAGATATGGCCGAAAAAATCTTGCAAAGCGGTTTGACCCGCCTGGAATGTTCGGTCGACGCAGTGGATCGGGAAAGTTACAGAGAAATTCGAAAAAGTGATGATTATGATAGGCTTGTCAATAACATTCGCCATTTATTCCAAAAAAGGAAAGAAATGAATGAGAAGTTGCCTGTCATTTCAATACAATTTGTAAAGATTATAAAAAATCTAAATACTTATAAAAAATCTGTACAAGTATGGGAAGATTATCTCGGTGAAGATGACTTCATTATGACAATGGAATACTCTTCATTTGCGGGGCAAGTGGCGGACGGAATAGGATACATTCCAGCCCTTCAAAGTAAAACATCGCAAAGAAGACCATGTGGTTGGTTATGGAATGGTACCGTGGTTCTACAAAACGGTGACGTTACGATTTGCGGTGGGGATTATGACGGGTTGGCTGTTTTAGGCAATATTAAAAAACAGACCCTCAGGTCGATATGGACAGGAGAAAAGTATAATACCTTGAGGAGACTACATTCTGAGGGAGATTACACTGATACAGGTCTCTGCGCAAAGTGTGATGAATGGATGTATGGGGATGGCTCACGGTATCAAAACCTTCTAAAGGAGCCATAGCGAAGCCCTTTCGTCAATATATTCAGCAAGGTGTTCAAGAATCAGCCCATTCCTATTTATAGGATTAAGAAGATCTGGTAGGCCATGAAGAAAAGGATATTGATTACCGGGGGAGCCGGTTTTTTGGGGAGCAATTTTGTGAATTATCTGTGGGAAAGGGCCCCGGAATATCAATTGCTTATCCTGGACGCCCTGACCTATGCCGGGAGTCTCGACAACTTGTCCCCCCGGATCAAAAGGAGTCCCCGATTCACATTTTATCATGGGGATGTTCGCAACATCGGGCTTGTGCTTGATCTGGTGAGCCAGGTCGATGTGGTCATCCATTTTGCGGCCGAAACCCATGTGGCTCGATCTATCTATGAGGACAGGCTGTTTTTTGAGACCGATGTCCTCGGGACCCAGTCCGTGGTGAACGCAGTGCTTAAAAATCGGGAAGGGATCGAGCGGTTTATCCATATTTCCACCTCGGAAGTCTATGGGACGGCCCTTACCCGGCCCATGAGCGAAGAGCACCTCCTGAATCCCGTGAGCCCTTATGCTGCCGCCAAGGCCGGCGCCGACCGTCTGGTTTACAGCTACTGGCGTACCTATGACATTCCTGCCGTCATCCTGCGGCCGTTTAATCAGTACGGGCCCTATCAGCACTTGGAGAAGGTGGTCCCCCGCTTTATTGTCAGCGCCCTTTTGAAAGAACCTCTCACGATCCACGGGGACGGGGAAGCGAGAAGGGACTGGCTCTATGTGCAGGATACCTGTGAGCGCATAGCACAAATTCTTCATGCAGAGAGAGAAAAAGTCATCGGTGAGGTCTTCAATCTGGGTTCCGGCTTTGATTTGGATGTCCTCAGCATGGCAAAACTGGTTTTGGGCATGGTGGGAGCACCGGAAACCCTGATTTCTTTCATGGACGATCGGCCTGGTCAGGTGCAGCATCACATCGCTTCTACCGCAAAGGGTGAAAAAATCCTCGGGATGAAGCCGGGAAGGGGACTTCATGAGGGGCTGGAGCAGACCATACGGTGGTACGCGGACCACCGTCATTGGTGGGAGAGATTGCTCCCCATGAGGTGGGTGCCCATTATGAACAAAAACGGAGATCGGGAATATTACTGAACCGGGAAGCACAGACGCTATGAAGGTGGAGTTCTATAGGCACGGTCTGGGGGAGGCTGAGATCGCATCTGTTGTCCGGACCTTGGGTGGGGTTTTTCTGACGGCCGGTCCTGTCACCCGGGAGTTTGAGACCTCCTTTGCACAATTCCTCAGCTGTCGGAGGGTGGTTGGGACATGGAGCGGTACCACGGCCCTTTTTCTGTGCCTCAAGGCCATAGGTATCGGCCGGGGAGACGAGGTGATCACGACCCCCCTGACCTTTATCGCCACCTCCAATGCCATCTTGGAAGCAGGGGCCGTACCTGTTTTTGTGGATGTTGAGGAAACCACCGGCAACATGGATGCGGAGTTGATCGAAGGGGTCATCACTCAAAGGACAAGGGCGATTGTTCCGGTCCACCTTTACGGCCATATGTGTGATATGAAGCGAATTCGTGCCATAGCCGACCGGCATGGACTTTTCGTCATTGAGGACGCTGCCCACTGCATTGAAGGCGAAAGAGACGGAATCCGTCCCGGTCAGCTAAGTGACGCGGCCTGTTTCAGTTTTTATGCGACCAAGAATATGACCTCGGGCGAGGGGGGCGCCATTGCCACCAATCACGAGGCCTTGGCCGAGAAGTTATTGATGCTGCGTTCACATGGTATGGACAGAGATGCGGATGGACGCTATACGGAAAAATACCGGCATTGGGATATGGTCTGTATGGGGTATAAGGGCAATATGTTCGATGTCCAGGCAGCGCTCCTTCTTCCCCAGATACCAAAGCTGAAAGAGAACTTGAAAAAGAGGCGGGAAATCTTCGAGAGATACAGTGCGGCCTTCAGGACGGTGGCGGGTGTTGCCTTGCCTGACATCTTACCCGGGACCAAACATGCCTATCACCTTTTCACGATCTGGGTTAGCGCCCATGACCGGGACGTCTTGATCCACCGACTCCAGGAGCGGGGCGTCGGGGTGGCTGTCAACTACCGCCCGGTTCATCTCCTGACGTATTACCGGGAGGCGTTTGGTTTTGTGGAGGGGATGTTTCCGAGGGCCGAAACAGTGGGGAAAAGAACGGTGTCCCTACCCCTGTATCCTATGATGGGCGAAGAGGCCGTTTTCAGGGTCATCAACGCCGTGAAAAATGCGACCGAGGAACCTCCTTGAGTTTGGGCAGCAGGGGCCTTTTGTAATTGTTTTAAAATAATACATATTTAGTAATATTGCGACATATTATGGTTATCTCTTGTGAAAATGAGGGGCTTATGGCGGTGGAGGCCTCTTTAAAAGACCGATTTTTTTAATGAACCGTGAAAAAACTGTGAAAAAACCTTGACATCTCTGAAATTATAGGTTAAAAAATAAACAATTATCATTATTCGATAAAAGTTCTGTCGGTGATGGTTGCCCCTCCCTCCCAACTTTACTGGTGGCATGGGTGAGGACAAAAAAGGGGACGAGAGGCAGTCAGGGTAATGTAGATGAACCATGGTATTCAATTTCGCAAAGGGAAAGGAGGTGTTTTAGGAAAAGCATTAGTTGATAAAGATGATCTTTTACTGAAATTTTAAAGAGGAGGAAAGATGATGAAGCGAAAATTGTCAGTACTACTTTTAGCAGTGAGCATGGCCCTTACTTTTGGTGTCGGTCCGGTAGCGGCGGATGTGTCAATCGCCCAGGGCACCATCGGTGATGTTCTTATGTTCTCCCTCTATGACTTGAGGGTAGATCCTATAAATCCTAACCTGAGGACGGCTGCTTGGGAAAACTTTTTAGTGATTGAAAATACTTCCGGGAACTGGACAGCCGCTCATATCCGTTTCCGTGCCTACAAGAAGAGTATCGAGGTGTGGGACCATGTGATTCTCCTCTCGCCCTACGACATGTTTTGGCTCGATATGGTGAGAGACGGCGATAGGGTTATGCTCTGGAGTAATGATGAGGGAACCCTTATCAATTCGGGTCTTTACTATCCTGATGGTGGTCCACCGCCTGACAGACTTTTTTCAACCTATCTCTCCACCGACCTCATGGTGGCCTGTGGGTATCCGGATGACCCGGTAGAAACCCAGTATGGTGAGATCGAGGTGATCGGCCTCTTTCAACTTGAGGTCCCGGGTGGCGGTGTTGAAGACACCCACAACCTGGCCGAGGTGACCAGGGATCTGTTTACAGGCTATCAGGTGGACGGCGTGACCCCCGAACCGGCCGACTGGATAAATGTATACGATGTGCAGTTTGGCCTGTTCTATGAGTTTGATCCAACTGACACGGAAGATCCATGGGGTGTTGATACCTGGGCGTGTCAGCAGTCGCCACAGCCGAATACTGATCTGTTCTGGAACGCGGGCTGGGAAACCTACGCTGCGGCTGAGGTGTGGCTAAATGCGTGCGAGGCCCCGCAATTCGATTGTGACTCGCAGGAGCCCGCTTGCGACGGCACGACGCGTATGGCCCTGGACTGCGGGAATGTACTGACCGGAGCCTTTGCCATGGGCGATCTGGGCAACGGCCGCTATGAGCTCCAGAACTTTGTGGTGCTGCAGGATTTCAGGATGGAGCAAGCGTTCCCTGGTACAGGCGAACTCAGCCCCTTCCATCTGGACGGATTTCATATTGGCGCCATTGTCTATCCACCCACGGTGATGGACATCGATATCGATGTTGCCTGTTATTCGGATCGTTTTTCAGGCTCGCCGGTTGCGCCGTTTACTGGTGCTAATGCGCCCTGGTATGGGACAACCCCTGCCTGGTATCTCAATGAGAGTGTGACAAGCACCACCGGTCCGGGATTTCGGCACGGTGATGATATAAATCAGGAAAACGCTGAGGGCGACATTGACCGGTTTAACGATATCTTTAGCCTGGATGATGTAGAAAATGCCCTTGGTAAGGCAGCGGCCTGGTTCCATTACTTTGACGATTGGGATCCGGGAGCCTTGGGATATCTGTTTGATACCACCGTATCCTTCTCTTTCCCGACCAAGCACTACCACTTCTGGTTCTATGAGCCAATCTGGTGGGGCAGCTGGGGGAATGGGAACTGGGCATGGTGGAATGATGGCCTGAGCGGTGATCCGGATGGTTATCTAACCCGTATTACCGGAATGCGCGGCATTATTGCAACCTATTATGGTCCGCTCTTCCAGAACGGTGTGATCAAGGCGGACAGCTATATCTGGGACGATGAAGAGAATCTCCTGCCCGGGAATCCCGGTGGAGAACCGTCACCGGTCACCTGGCCGGACGTCATAATCCCCCATGAGGTAAATACCATTTTGGTCGGGGACTGTCCTGGAGTACTGTGCATCGACGAGCCTGGTTTTGAAATAGGGCATTTCAAGATTGAAAATGTCAGGCTCATGAACGGCAGAAGGGGCGTAGGTTTTGCTGCTGAGGGCCATCCCATGTATAAGCCCACGGCTGCCATCCCCTATCAGGTTTACCCGGTTGGCGGGGTCACGTTCTTGAATTACTGGCCGGACTTAAGTATCGTTCGTTCATGTATCACGAACTGGCATTATGTGCCGTTTTATCCTTTGGACGAAGATTAACAGGGTGCAAATCTGGTTGTAAAAACCATTAACTGAAATGAAGGCGGGCTTTCGGGCTCGCCTTCATTTTATTATTCCCTTCGCCAAAATCCCTGCCTGATCCGGACCCGCATATTGCAAGCCTCGAACACCTATGCCAATCGAATCGATGAAGCAAGTGAGTTGAAACGTATCTTCTCAATAAATAGGGGTAAATCCTCTACTGTGCGATTTTTCTGCATTCCCGCTTTCGCGGGAATGACATTTGGTGGTGTTCTGCTTGCCTTCACAACAAACACTTGATACATGACACGACACTATCTACCGGGTCGGGGCGTATGAAAGTTCTTTCTGCAAAATTGGCAGTTTAAGTTGCCTGTGTAATAATAATCGAATAACGATCAAGGAGTGACGAGTGACGAAGGAAAACAAAGAATT
>Ga0075121_1002609_pt1 | contig 10215 bp, 9 predicted proteins | sample AntAceMetag02UKG_FD_69793 | JGI IMG/M metagenome (GOLD analysis project Ga0075121, IMG submission 69793) | Saline lake microbial communities from Ace Lake, Antarctica - Antarctic Ace Lake Metagenome 02UKG | ecosystem: Environmental > Aquatic > Non-marine Saline and Alkaline > Saline | place... | reverse complement strand
CCCAAAACAATGACATTGTGATAGACCATCCGATGCGCTTTAAACTCATATATTCAGAGGGTGATTTTTATCTGAAAGAAATCCCCAAGGAATTTGAAGCCGAAAAACCTGTGGCAAAGAAACTGAGAAACGGAACCCCCGTCAATCTGGGGGACGGACAATTGAAAATCAGCTATATAGCCAATCTTGACAAATATTCAAAACACACTTCTGACGGGTTCAAAACCGCGCTGTCCACGAGCTGTTTCATCCATCGGCTGAATAATCCCAGTGAAATACGCCGGGCATATCTGGACGCAGTCCTGGAAATAACCGGCCTTGAAAAAGCCCTTATTTTTTCAGTGAAAGACAAAGAGGACAGCAAAGAGCCGACTCTGGCTGTGCTTATGGCTCGATCCAAAAAACGCGAAGACATGGATTGCAGAGCGTATCCCGTCAGCCGGGAATGTCTTAACAAAACTCTCAACTCGCACGGGAATATTATTATAATAGACACCGAAACCACAACCAATGTCAGCGAATCGGCAAAACGTTTTGACCTGAAAAGCATTATATGCTGTCCCATGTTTGGCGAGAATGGGAAATTAAAGGAAATTATGTACGCCGACAGCATTGCGCAAAGGATTAAAAGAGAGTCTTTGTTTTATTGCAAAACAGTTCTCAAGCTGCTTTCGGAACTGACAGAGAAAAGATTGTCTGAACTGGGCGACTGATGATGACTGAAAGTTTAGTGGACGTGGCCCAACGACTCAAGACGGCGTTCACAGTCCACTTCTATTATCTGCTCCAGTAAAAGATCCATATATCCTTCAAGAAGTTTGGGCAGGTCATGGATTGTAACCGCAAAGCGATGGTCAGTTATGCGGTTCTGAGGAAAGTTGTATGTTCTGATTCTCTCGCTTCGGTCGCCTGTGCCGACCTGGGCTCGCTTGGAAGCCGCTTGCTTTGCCGCCTCTTCTTCCTGTTTTAGCTCAAGCAGGCGCGCCCGCAATATTCTCATGGCTATTTCTTTGTTTCTGTGCTGAGATTTTTCCTGCTGACTGACCACGCACAAGCCGGAAGGAATATGAGTGATTCTGACGGCTGAATCTGTGGTGTTCACGCATTGTCCGCCGGGGCCTGACGCGCGGAAAACATCTATTCTGAGTTCTTCAGGATTCACCTCTAACTCAACTTCCTCTGCTTCAGGCAGGACTGACACGGTGACTGTGGAAGTGTGGATCCTGCCGCCCGACTCTGTGGAAGGAACACGCTGAACGCGGTGGACTCCGCTTTCATACTTCATTTTAGAATACACTTCTTCGCCTGTCAGGGAAAAAACAACATCTTTGAGGCCGCCGAGGTCACTGGCTGTGCAGTCGAGAATTTCATGCTTCCAGCCTTTTTGCTCGGCAAAGCGCGTGTACATCTTTAACAGATCTCCGGCAAAAAGACTTGACTCATCTCCGCCCGCCGCGGGCCGGATTTCAACAATAATATTCTTTGCGTCGTTGGGGTCGGGAGGTATAAGAGACAGGCGAACGTTCTTCTCCAGCCTCTCAATATTTTGTTCCAAGGTCTCAATGTCTGAGCAAATCATAGCTCTAAGCTCTTCATCCTCTTCGCCATTAAGCATAGCCTTGTTGTCTTCCAACTCGTTTATAGCAGAGCTCCACTTGGCATAGCCATCAAAAAGCCGCCCGAGCTTTTGATGCTCGATTGATACTTTTTTGGCTTCAAGATGATTTGAATATATAGAAGCATCGGCAAGGCGAGCCTCTAGCTCGCCGTATCGTTGCCGCAAGTTTTCAATATGTTCTGATATGTCTTCTGGATTCATAAAACACAAACAATAAAAAACGCCTGTTCCGGCAAAACGCTTAATAAAGCGATAGCAAAACAGGCGAAAATGCTAGTTGTCGTCAGATTTCAGGTTATAACGCTGACGGAAACGTTCAACACGTCCCGCTGTGTCAATAAATTTCTGTTTTCCTGTAAAGAAAGGATGGCAAGCTGCGCAGATCCCCACTTTAGTTTCATGAAGGGTTGAGTTTGTATCCCAAGTCTTTCCGCAGGCGCAAATGATTTTTGCATCTGTGTAATATTTTGGATGTAAGTCCTTTTTCATTTTTGCTATATCCCACTTTTTAAGTTATATTTCCAGCAAATAAATCATTTTTGCATTACTATTTATAATAGTCAAAGGAGCAGAATATACTGCTTTTCGACAATTATGCAAGGCATTTTTAAAAAATTAGCTATTTTCAACATAAAGAGGCTTTTAATGAGTGACAAAAACCCGCCCATATGGGCGCCATGGAGAATCGATTTTATCAGATCAAAGAAGGAAGAAGGATGTTTTCTTTGCGGCAACGAAATAAAAGGAAATAAAATAGAGGAGCCGCTTATAGTCGCCCGTGGGGCATTAGTGTACGTTATTTTGAACCGGTACCCATATAATTCAGGACACCTCATGATTGCGCCCTACAGGCATATCGGCGACATTTCCGACCTCACTGAAGAGGAGCGCAAAGAGCTTTTCGATGTAACTGTTGCCGCTAAAAACACATTGAAAAGAACATTGAACCCGGATGGATTCAACGCAGGGTTCAATCTTGGCGTTTCGGCTGGCGTAGGCGTGCCAGATCACGTTCACTTCCATATGGTTCCGCGCTGGGATGGCGACACTAATTTCATGCCTGTAGTGGCGAATGTCCGCGTCATGCCGGAAGCTCTCAAAAGCACAGCAAAGCTCATGCGTGACAATTGGAGCTTCGACATTTAAACAGAAAGCTCGGGCTGCTTTTTTATTTTTCAGGGCTTTTGTCGGCTTTGACACATTACAAAGCTCCGTCGCATTGCTTTTTTCTTGGAAATTTTGATTGTCGCGCTTGAAACAGGATTTGATTTATTTCAATATAAGATGTATTTCTTTTAAATGCCGCAATTCAATTGTTTCAGAATGCAAAATTAATATATGGGAGAAGATAAATGAGCACCAGAATCTACAATTTCAGCGCGGGCCCCGCAATGCTTCCCACGCAAGTAATGGAAAAAGCGCAAGAGGAATTTTGCAATTATCACGGAGTCGGAAACGGCATAATGGAGCTCTCGCACCGCGGCCCGCAATTTACAGAAGTAATTAAAAGGGCTGAAGACAATATTCGCGAATTGCTGAATATCAGCGATGAATACGCTGTCATCTTCGTTCAGGGCGGCGCAAGCATGCAGTTTTCTATGATTCCAATGAATCTTATGCTTCCCAACGGCTTTTCCGAATACGCCGACACCGGAACATGGGCCGCCAAGGCAATGAAAGAGGCAAAGCTTTTCGGAGAAGTCAAAAATATAGCCACCAGCAAAGAAACAAATTACGACCGCATACCTGTCATAAGGCATTGGAAACCCACACAGGGCTCTTCTTATTGTCATATAACAAGCAACAACACAGTTGCGGGGACACAGTATCATTCCTTCCCTGAAAAAATGGCCGATGTTCCGCTTATAGCCGACATGTCCAGCGACATTATGTCGCGTGTTCTTGACATTAATGAGTTCGGCATGATCTATGCCGGAGCTCAGAAGAATATAGGCCCCAGCGGAGTGGCTTTGGTTATTATGAGAAAAGACCTTGCGAAAAGAACTCCTGCCAATGTTCCGACAATGCTTCGTTACAGCACTTATATAGACAAAGGCTCCATGTTCAACACCCCGCCGACCTTTGCCATATACATGATTGCGCTGATAACTGATTGGCTTAAGGAAAAGGGCGGACTCAAGGTAATTGAAGAAATCAACGACATGAAATCTGAAGTGCTTTATGAACTCATCGATAAAACTGGATTTTTCCATTGTCCGGTAGAGCCGGGAAGTCGCTCCAAGATGAACGTTGTCTTCCGTCTTCCCACGGAAGAACTTGAAGCCAAGTTTGTAAAAGAAGCTGAAATAGGCGGCATGTTGGGCTTGAAGGGCCATCGCTTAGTAGGCGGGATAAGAGCCAGCATTTACAATGCCATGCCTATGAAGGGTGTAGAACAGCTCATTGATTTCATGAATGAATTTGAGAGAGTAAACGGATAAGTTTTGGAATAACAGAAAAAAGGCCGCGGCAAAGTCGCGGTCTTTTTTTTTAGGCCTGAGTTTAATTGCGCAATTCGCCTCATTTGCCTCATGCTTTCGGCTTTTTATACGATTGCATTGAGCTCTTCTTTTATTTCTTTAAACCCAGAAAAAAGATGACGCCTTGCCGTTATGCTAATTCTTAAGCAAAAAAACGGCCTTCAACTTGCTAATGGCTCATATTGTCTTTATACTTACAAACAGTTTTGATGCCTCTGTTAATTATGAAAAGATATAGAGTGGGGGGGGATAAGTCATGGGGTTATTTGACGGAATAAAGAGAGTTTTCAATATTTGCGGGGCCAGTATTGTTCTTGAGTTGGAGAAGGAAGTTTTCTGTCAGAATGATGCTGTGACGGGCGTTGTTGTTATTTCCGGAGGAGAAAACGGGGCTGCTGGCAGGGAGATAACGGCGGAGCTTCAGGAGTATTGGACGGAAATGCGCGGCGGTGGGAAGAGCAGGCGCGCTGTGACTGTTCGCAAACCATGGCAACGCTGCATTCTTTCAAAGGAGTTCAGCATAGAGCCCGGGTCTGAATACAGTTATCCTATTGAATTGCAGTTGCCTCTCAATTGTCGTTTGTCGGGTAGGAATTCAGGCTGGAATTTGATTGTCAATATGGATATCCCAATGGCTTTGGACCCAGAGCATGCTCTTGTGTTGAATGTCGTTCCAGGAAAAGAACTTTTGGCGGTGGTTGAAGCCGTTTCGGCAAAGCTTGGCTTTGAGGAAAAAATGAAAATATCCCGTCGTTGGAATAAGGTGGAAGGGAGCAGTTTTTTTTCGTTTATTCCTCCGGATAATTTGAAAAAGGAGTTGGACTACTTGGACTTTCAGATTAGTCAGACTGCAGATGGCGGAGTTTTCGGGAAAGTAATTTATAATCTTCAGGAAAAACAAGTCAAAGATTATTTCAAGGCTCTTTTTGGCGCGGACAATATAGTGGAGCCGTTTCAGCTTGGGCCTGAAGAGATATTTCTTAAGGATGCCAGCGTGAATTTTCAGCAGATTGTGGCGCCTATTGAAAATAGAATCCAACAGATAATCCAGGAACGCGACCCATATAACAAAATGTATTAATTTTTTGCGGAGAAAACTGCTATATTATGAAAGACACAGAAGAAGGCAGGCCTTTAAGGGTTGCTTTTATATGCGAAGACCTTATGATTGGCGGATGGACTTCTATAGTCCAGGCTATATTAGCATTTCCGCGCGATAGAATAGAGCCTGTGGTTGTCTGTCTTTTCGGAAAAGGCCCTAATGCGGAATTGCTTGAAAAAAGTGGCATAACTGTGCGCTGCTTCTATTTTAAGCGGTTCAATTTTATTTGGAAGATCATTTTGCTTGCTCTTTTTTTAAGGCGTGAGCGCGTGGACATTGTTCATACGCATTTGTTGCTTTCGCATATTCTTGGACAATTCGCCGCTTTTTTGGCGAGAGTTCCCGGAAGAGTGATGCATATGCATACTATTATTGAAAGACGCGGAGGAGCATTGGGCGCGTTTATGAATCTTGCTGTTTCATTAGCGAATATGGTGGTTTCAGTTTCCTGCACCGCTCAAAATGCGTTTAGGGATGTGTTTCCTGGATTTCATGGCGAAAGCAGAGTGGTTTATAACGGGATAAATGTTGAGTCTATTCGGCGAGAAGTTAAGGCTTGCCATGCTTCCAGGGATAATTTTGGCATTCCAGAGGACGTCTTTCTAGTTTTGACGGTGGCTAACTTGAAATGGCAAAAAGGCCATAAGCATTTGATAGAGGCTGCTGAGATTTTGAAAGATGATTCCATGCATTTTCTTTTGGTGGGGCAGGGGCCGGAGAAGGAAAGCCTTCAGGATGCGGCGTTGCGCAAGGGAGTCGGCGGTAATTTTCATTTTGCGGGAAGCATTTTAAATCCTGTTGAGGCTTTTGCGGTAGCAGACATTTTTGTTTTGCCTTCTGTGCTTGAAGGGTTTGGCATCAGCCTGATAGAGGCTTTTTCTGTTGGACTGCCAAGTGTTGCCTCCGAGGTCGGAGGCATTCCGGAGATTGTTGTTGACCGTGAGAACGCCTTGTTGGTTCCGCCCGGAAATCCTGAAGCTCTTGCCAGAGCAATAAAAGAATTGAAAAACGACTCGATTTTGCGTGGGCGTCTTGCCGCAAATGCGTTGGAGCGGGCGAACAAGTTTGATATTGGCGAAATGATTGAACAATATGAGTCCGCGTATTTTGCGGTGAGCTCCAGAAAGAAAAATCATTGAACTGTGTGCCTTTCGCAAATATATTATGGATTCCAATGCCGTTTTGCGTTCTAAGATATAAAAAAATTGCGGAACTTAATTTGAAGCCGAAGGAATAACCGAATCTTAGAATGCGCTTGTTTATAAAAACAAAAAAGGGCATAGATATTTTTATTCGACAACATAACGCCCGTGGGAGCTTGTTCTATTATGCTTGATTTGCGGAAAGTGTCACATGCTTCCATTTTTCTGTTGCTTTTTTCTGTAGTGAAAAGTGTTTTTTCGCTTTTGGTCAAGAGCTCTATGGCCGAGTTCTTTGGAGCTAGCACTGAAAGCGACGCATTTTTTGCGGCTTTTTCCATCCCTCAGCAGGTGGGTGATTTTCTTGTTGGCGGAATTATGTTTATGATGATTGTGCCTGTTTTTCAGAAGAGGCGCGCCAGCGTTGGCGACGCCGCTGCGGCAGATGATGTTTCGGGCTTGCTGAATTTGGCTGCTGTTTGTCTTTTGGGCTTGACCATTGCGTATTTTTTTGCAATACCATGGATTATACCATGGCTGTTTTCGGGTTTTAAAGGGCCAAAGCTTGAGTTGACCATTGCCTTAAGCAGATATTTTAGCCCGTCCATTTTGCTGATGGGGCTGTCTCTAATATATTCTTCATTTTATCATACGCACAGAAGTTTTCTGGCGCCGGCCATAGCCGCGATGCTTTTGCCCTTGAGCTCGCTTGTCGCTCTTTGGCTTGTTCCTCAACGTTTTGGGATTGAAAGGCTTGTGTGGGGGAATCTTGTCGGGATGGCTTTGGGCTTGTTGTTTCTTATTTTCCTTATCCACGACAGAATCCCTTGGAAACTGAAAAAGTGGAACATATGGAACCCGGTAATAAAGAACACTCTAACTTTAGCCTGGCCTGTTCTGCTGGCTTTTATTGTGGGGAGAACAATACCTTTTCTTCAAAAAAATATCGCTTCCAATATTAAAATGGACGGAGCTCTTTCGTTGTTGGAATTTTCGGTTTTTCTTATAAATTCATCATTTGTGCTGGTTCTTTCCCCGGTGTCGACGGCGGTTTTCCCCTTGTTGTCAAAGCAATATGCGGCCGGGAATGAAAAACTGGCGGAGAAAACTTTTGCAAAGGCATTGAACACAATTATATTTCTTGTCATTCCGCTATGGATATTCTTCATCTACGAGTCTCAAGATATTGTGGATAGTTTTTTGCAATATGGCAAATTCAGCAGGGGGGACGCTGAGTACTGCGCCAATCTCATGATGATTTATTCATTTATGATTTTGCCGTTATGCATTTTGAGGCTGACTGACCGGATGTTTTTTGTGAGGCATGAAACGAAAGCATTGTCCTTTATTAACATTGCAATAACGCTTGGGTTTATTCCGCTTTATTTTTTGTGCGCGCGTTTGTGGGGGCTTTATGGATTGGCTGCCGCTTCTTCGGCAATGTATGCCGTCATGGCTTTGGCTGGCTTCATTCTTTTAAAAATGCGCAGCAGTCATCTTAAATTTTCCCAGTTCAAAAAAAGCTTTTTTGTGTTTGCGGTTATTTCCTGTTTCTCATCTTTTGTGTTTTATGGCGTAGCCAATGTGACAGGATTTATTGGCTATCCTTTGCTTAGGCTATGCGTGGTTTCTTCCATGGGATTTTTTGCATATTTTGTAGGCGCCTATATTTTTAAGTCCGAAGAATTGTTTTTTGTGGTGGAGCGTGTGCCTTTTGTGGGCGCCTTCCTTAAAAAAATTATAGAGAGTTCAGATGAATGATTTAAAACTTGAAGCTGAGATAAAAAAAGCGAATCGTGAGGTGTATAATCGCATCACGCCCGAGGAATACAACAAAAACGAAAGCATTTTTAACGAAGCCAGAGCCAAAGCTATAGATGAGCACATCAGCAATCTGGCGCTGGCTTCAGGCAGCGATTCTTTTCTCGACGTCGGCTGCGGCTCGGGGCATATCTTGAAAACCGCCGCCAGGCGATTTAAATTTTGCGTTGGAGTGGACATCAGTGAAAACCTTCTTGCTCAGATACAAAGCGATTATCCAAAGTGCTTTCTGGCGGCGTCTGACGCTGAATTCCTTCCTTTTAGGTCGGAATCTTTTAATTGCATCTCCTGCTATGCGCTTTTGCATCATCTGTTCAGGCATGAAAAGCTTTTCAGAGAATGTCACAGGACGCTGAAGGAGTCCGGCTCTTTCTACACCGATCACGATCCTAATTATTATTTTAATCGCTTTTACCATTTGTTGTATAAAGTCCGTTTTGCGGGAAAACACGGCTTTGGCTCCGCGACAGAGGATTTGGCCGAGTATCATAATTCGTGCTCTCCGGGGATAAACCCGGAAAAATTGAAAAAAACGCTTTTGGACATCGGGTTTCGCGAAGTTAAAATAACCTACAGGACCACTGACAGGGAAAATTGGGGAGCCTCCGCCAAGGCAGCCATCAAGGTCTTGAAATTTCTTGGCGGAGTCGTTCCGGCTAAAAGCTTTTTTACACATTTTTCCATAACTGCGACCAAATGAAGGAAAACGGCTCAATGAATAAAAAAAAGCTCTGCATATTTATCACACGATTTATTGCTGGCGGAGCCCAGAAAGTCGTTGTTGAGCTTTTGAGCTTTCTGGATAGAGACAAGTTTGACATTGTCCTTATATTCGGGCGGACTCCGAAAGATGAGCCGAACCTTTTGGGCTACATCCCGGAAGACGTTGAAACAATCTGCATGGACAATGTGGTTAGGGAAATAAATCCGCGTCTGGATTTCGTTGCTTTCCGCGAATTGTTGAGCATTTTCAGGAAGAGAAAATTCGATATTCTTCATCTTCACACTTCTAAAGCTGGCGTCCTCGGAAGCATTGCCGGAAAATATGCGCGCGTGCCCAAAATCGTTTATACGCCTCACGGGCATATTTTCCATAAAGAAGCCGCAATCCCCGGCGTGAGCGGCTTGTCGGACTTGAAAATGAAACTGCTTTATTGGCTTCGCAGATATGCTTACAGTTGTTGCGACGCGCTTGTGGCGCTTTCTGAGGAGGACAAGTCGGAGCAGGTTGCCCTGAAGCTTGCGCGGGCTGAAAAATTCATTGTGATAATGAATGGAATAAATGTTGACTGTTTTGCCGCGAGGGACGAGAAGCTTAAAAATGAGGCAGCCAAAAAGCTGGGCCTTGCTGGATATTTTGTCATTGGCTCGATAGGCCGCCTCAGCAAGGAAAAAGGGCATGACGTGCTGATAAGGGCATTTGCCATGTTGGGCTCTTCTTTGGAAAACGCGCGCCTGCTTATTGTTGGCGAAGGCGATGAGCGCGAGCGTCTTTGCCATTTGGCCGGGGAGCTTGGCGTGTCAGGCAGAGTCGTTTTTGCGGGCAATATTGAAGATGTGCGCCCGCTTCTTTGGCTGATGGATGTGTTTGTGCTCCCCTCGCGCTATGAGTCACAGGGAATTGCCGCAATGGAAGCTATGAGCGCCGGGATGCCCGTCCTTGCTTCAAATGTGGGCGGCGTGCCCGGAATAATAACAGACAAGGAGGAAGGGCTTCTCGTTGTTCCTGATTCGCCGCGCGCTTTTGCCGACGCTTTGACGCAATTGCGCGACGACGGGAAAATGCGCGAAGCCTTAGGGCGAAATGCTCGCGCCCGGGCAGAAAAATCCTTTAGGGTTGAAAATATGATATCGGAGCATGAGAATTTATACGAAGGGACAGGCAAATGAGAGTTTTGATATTGACGCCTCAAATTCATTTCCATGCGCCAATTGTGATGAGGGATGTTTTTCAGCGATACAAGGATTCAGACATAGAGTTTTACGCGGCCCTCACTCCCAAATTGTCCGCGAGCAAAAAATCCACGTCTTCGCTGGCGGGAGTCATTAGGACCA
>Ga0075121_1002607_pt1 | contig 10221 bp, 9 predicted proteins | sample AntAceMetag02UKG_FD_69793 | JGI IMG/M metagenome (GOLD analysis project Ga0075121, IMG submission 69793) | Saline lake microbial communities from Ace Lake, Antarctica - Antarctic Ace Lake Metagenome 02UKG | ecosystem: Environmental > Aquatic > Non-marine Saline and Alkaline > Saline | place... | reverse complement strand
CCATCTACTACTGCTTTTATCTCTTCGACTTTTAAGCCCTTAATAAATCCTACGTTGACTGTTTGCCCTATTAACCAATTCTGTTTTGTTTTCTTTATCATGTCTGCGCCTCCCTTCACATACCCATCGAAGCAAGTATAGCAAAACTTGCATGAGATTGTCAAGTCTTTTATTTTAGCGTCGACAAAACAGATACAAGTTTTATGCAAGTCAACAAGTTAGCGGACAAGATAAAGCAATTAACAACCGGAGAGCAACCGGCAAGCCTACCCCATAAAAGGCTCATATATACATAGAACAGTATCACTATCACCGCCTTGTCCTATTATATACATAGCACTAGTATATAATAATATAACATAGTAAAACAACCATTAAGCAAAAAACTGAAAGTATAAAGCGCAAAAGTGGCTTCTCAGGTGTTATATCTATGGAAGGTCTAGGCAAGCCTTCAATAGCTAAGCGAGCCAACAAACAAGATAAACGGCTCTAATGCTTAACTAAGCCCAGCCAGCCTTAACGGCATAAATAAACATACTATAACAAAGTATACATGGTTATAACAAACAAATAGAGAGAGAGACATAAGAGAGTCGTAAGAGAGATCTAAGAGACATACAATAGAGACAAGGCACAGTGTCCCATGGTTGGTTTGGTACTACCAGACCCACTAAAAGACCCGTTAAAGATAAAATATAACAATAAGAGACACAGACAACTAACAGAATGACCGGATACAGCACTGGTGTTAGTTCTAACGGCTTATATACCAAGATATGAGGGCATTATACCCTTCCAAAATATAAACCGCTTAAAACTAACAGTCTATGAATGAAGCATAATTCTAACATAGGCATAGACATAGTAAAAGTCTGATAAACGGGTAAACAAACGAACGGGGGGAGGGGGGATAATGATGAAGTCCTTTATCCTTATATATAGCCAACCACTATATATGTTAATTTAAGATTACTTTGACCTAGTTAGATGACGTATAAGGAGATATAAAGATGACAAGAAGCAAAGACCCTTCATTGATGGCAAAGATCGCCATACTGAAGGCAAACGGGGCCACACAAGGTGAGATAGCCAATCAGGTAGGCATTACTCGCCAGACCGTTGCTGCTTATATGCAATCGCCAGAACTTCAAAGAGCCTTTAAAGAGACTCAGGGAGCTTTGGTATCTTTGGTTGACACTGCCATCAAAAGAGCTATCAAGGATATGAAAGATAAAAGCCCATTAAGTACCGGAGCAAAGACAGCAGTAGAGATCATTAAAGCTATTGGATCTAAGGTTATTACTAATAGCGTAAAAGTATCAGAAACTAGAGATGTTCCACTACTTTCAACTGAAGATCGAGATGCCAAAATGAAAGAGGTTGAGGAACTATTAGAGGGCAGAGAGGAACCAGAAGAATCTAAAGAGTAATGTTAAGATTTCAGTAGTGGTTTTCTAACATAACCTTACACTTTAGGTTTTTTTACTATTAGGTGGAAGTCGCACCTACTAAAATTTGTTGGTCTTATTACAAAAATTGCGGGAGGGGAAGTTAAGTTATAGGTTCAAGATAGATTAGTAAGAAAGAAACAATTACCCAAGAAAATTAGAAGAATATAAAACTAGGAGGATGTAAGATGAGTGGAACTTATGTATACGATTCAAATAGACAAATTGACGGTTCATATATAGGAGAAGGTAGAGGGTTATATATCTGTAATATGGATTATGCTGCTGCTGACATGGTAGATGAAGCAGATGCACCTGGAACATTAGGATTGGTGGTGGCCGGAGCTAATATTACTGCTGCAGCCGATATTTTAGGTGACTCTAAAGCATGTGTCTTAAATGGTACTGCTTATATGACTTCAGATTCGTTTCCTTTAATTGGTAGTAATGATTATAGTTTAAGTATAGCAGTTTATTTTTCTGACTGGTCAACTGTAGCTGCTGATTCAACGATTTTTAGTCAAATGGATGTGGCCGGTGACAATGGAATGAGATTATATCTCAAAGACGATCAAACACTTCATTTAATACATACATCAGGAGGTACAGATACTTTAGATTTATCTGAGGATATATCTGGTATAGATGCTGGATGGCATGTCATTAGTGTCATTGTAGAGAGAGGAACAGCTCAGAATATGTTCATAGATGGGGCATCAGTTGACACTGCCACAGATGCTGCCGATGGTATAGGTACTCCAACAGCTGCCACTGATACTATTTCGGGAATATCAAACGCTGCTGCTGCTGTAATTACTTGCACCGCTGGACATGGTTTAAGCACCGGTGATTTAGTAACGATAACAGGTGTAATAGGAAATAATGGTACTGACGGTACATTATACGATTTACATGGTATGGATACATTGAATGGAAATACTTATGTTATCACAGTAACTGCTGCTGATAAATTTACAATTCCTATCAATACAGTTAATTTTGATACTTGGTCGTCTGGAGGGACTGTAACATACAATGCTCCACAACCTACTGTTATTGGAGCGCATGCAGATGGTTCAGAAACTCTGACAGGTAGAGTAGACGAGATTGTTTTCCAATTAAACGGTGTTTGGGACTCAGATATTCCTAAACTCCTCAATGCTGTATTGACTGGCGAGCGTGTAATTCTTAACAATGATGGCGACGTTAAAATCGTCACAACAACTTAGGAGGTAAAAGGAAATGGCAATAGTAGTTACATCAGTTTCTCCATCGACTGTATACAAAAGGGAATGGAATAAAAGATTAGAGATCACAGGTACAGGATTTACCGACGATACTTTAACGGTATCATTTGGTGATACTGAGATAGAAGTTTTAAAAAGCACTTATTTTAGTGCTACAGTTTGTTTAGTAGATGTAAATATTCCTGACACATGTACGGAAGCAGCAGATACTATTACAGTAACTGTAGCGACTGGACCTACATCTGGTACTAGCGGAAATATTTTAACTGTCGCAGCATCAGTAGAACCTCTAAGTAGACCTAAACCAGAGGAAGCTAATGGTGAATACTTACCATTTATTGATAATGAAGGTAAGGCTGTTCAGCCACAGCTAGATAGTTCGGGTAGAGTAAAAACCGCTACCGACTTAGTAGTTAGTGACATTGAAATTGGTGCCGTAGAGATTAAAAATGGTACTGATGATACGAGAGCTGTAGTTAAATCCGATGGTGTTAATAACGCTTTGGTTATAACAGCTAACGGCGTTAGCACAGTTACTACAGGACAAGCTAATATTACCGATTCAGCTACGCAAATAGTAGCCGTAAGCATAGGAAGAAAATCTTTAATGGTTCAGAATCCTAGTGCAGCAATCTTATATGTAGGAGCTGCCGGGGTTACTATTACAACTGGTATGGCAGTACCAGCCCATTCCACAATAGGAGTGGGAGGATTCACTGGTGCTTTATTCGGTGTTTTTGCTGCTGCTGGACCTACAACTGTAACATACATTGCCCTATAAGGAGGAGTAAATAATGTCATTTTATGAGAGCGTATTCATGTCCTCCCCACAGGGAGATACCGGAATAACCGGAGACACAGGAGCAGACTCGACTGTTGCTGGAGATACCGGGATAACCGGAGACACAGGAGCTGATGGTAGTGCGGTAGATGCCGGAGATACAGGAATCCAAGGTGATACCGGAGTAACTGGTGATACTGGGATAACCGGAGATACAGGAACCCAAGGTGATACGGGAGCAGACTCGACTGTGGCCGGAGATACCGGGATAACCGGAGATACAGGAACGCAAGGTGATACCGGAGCAGACTCAACTGTTGCCGGAGACACCGGGATAACCGGAGATACTGGAACGCAAGGTGATACCGGGATAACCGGAGATACAGGAACGCAAGGTGATACCGGAGCAGACTCAACTGTTGCCGGAGACACCGGGATAACCGGAGATACTGGAACGCAAGGTGATACAGGAACCCAAGGTGATACCGGAGCAGACTCAGATGTTGCTGGTGATACTGGCGTGGCCGGAGATACAGGAGTTACCGGAGCAGATGGAGATACCGGGGTAGATGGAGATACAGGAATTGGAGACCCTATACCTTGGACTGATCCTGGAACAGGCACAACTATTATTGCAAGCGCAAATTATGGTTATGTATCAGAAGTAGCAGCTCTAGTAACTTACACAATTCCAGACGCACCTGACTTTGGAGACGTATTCAGAGTATGTGGTGAAGGTTCTGGTGGTTGGAAGATAGCACAGAGAGCTGACCACACAATTCATTTAGCTGACCAGACCACTACCACAGGGGTCACTGGTTATATAGCAGCTACCGGACAGTATGACGCACTAGAGATGGTGTGTGTAGAGTCCGCAGAGGAAGATTATGTTTGGGTAGTAGTAAGCTTTGTAGGAGCATTGAACGTAGCTTAAATTAACTGTAGACGGTCTTACGGAGCGATCCGTGAGGCCCCTACAAAAGATATTATGGATATAAAATCATTATCAGACCAAGAATTAGAGAAATTAAACCGTAAATTAAAAGCAAAAAGGGGTTTAGAGGACCTTTATTATTTTAATACGGTTACGTTAGGTCATGATAAAGCTACAAGAAATACTCATGGAGAGTTATTAAAATTAGTAACTGAATGGGATAAGCAGAAAAAAAGTTTCATGACGCTATTACCACGAGGTACATTTAAGACTGAGTTGGTTACTGAAGGGTATACTCTCCAAAAGATTTTGAAGAACCCTAATTTAACAGTCTATTTATTTGGTGAGACCTACACTAAAATGGTTAAGTATGCTACTGCGATGAAAGCACATCTTCTAAGCCAATCTATAACTGATTTATATGGATGGCAGAAAGATGAGCATTATTGGAAAGAAGATGGTTTTAAAGTTAGCGGTCGTACAAGGATTGCTAAAGAACCTACCTTAACTGTAGGCGGTATTGATAAGCCAGCCACAGGTATGCATTTCGATTTAATTGTTTGCGACGATGTCATTGGTGAAACAAATACTGAAACAGCAGACCAATTAGAAAAAAGTAAAAGAAGATTTGAAGAACTTTCCTCTCTATTAAATCCAGGTGGAATGATAATAGTTGTAGGTACAATTTGGGATGAGGATGATTTGTATTGCGACATCATAACCAAAAAAGAAGGATTTACTGATTGGAATAAATTACTAGCCGATAGAATTTATGTAGGTAGAGACTGGAATGTATATATCAGAAGAGCTAAAGATCCTGATGGCACCTACTTTTTCCCGGAGAGACTAGGAAAAGAAGCCCTAGAAAAGATTGAAAGAAGTCAATCAAGTTTTAAACATAAATGCCAATTCTATAATGATCCTCAAAGAACAGGTATAGTTATATTTAAAGATGAATGGAGAAGGGCTGCGAAAGATGGTTTTGATTCTGTGAAAAGAGATGCTCAGGGAATGATAGAGGAAGTAACTGAAGAATGGATAGTTATTGACCCTGCCATTTCTAAAAATCCACAGGCAGATTTCTCTGCCATAGAAGTATTCGGTATAGGCAAAGACGATAGAAGATTTATTATTGAAGGGCATCAAGAAAGACTGGATGAGCTAGAATTATTAAATGCTATATTTTCTATTGTTGATAGACGCAGAAAAGTTAAAGGGATAATAGTTGAGACTTATGGTTTCCAAAAGATTATCTTTAATTTAATTCAAGCAGAAAAAATAAAAAGAGGTAAGTACCTTAAATTAATTGATGCTAACCCTGGCACCAAGCAATCTAAAGAATCTAGGATAGAATTAATAGTACCTAGAATGAGAGAGGGAAGATTATTTTATTCCAGAGATTTTGTAGAACTTGATATGCAATTCAGAAAGTTTCCTAACCTTAAAAAATCAGACCATGACGATGCTTTAGATTGTGTGTCCATAGCAGAACTAGCTATACCTGAGAGAAGGGCTTTTGACCCTACAATGGTTTGGCCAGAAGATATGGCTGAGGATGTTCCTAGAGTCAGTAATACTTGCGGTATATAAGGAGAAACAATGGTTAAAAAGAAAAAAAAGAAATCTAAAAAGACTATGATCCCTGAAGTAGGAGGGTCAGCTAGTGACGAACCTAAAGAAGTATCTGACTATGAAGTAGAAGCTTATGAACTTGTTAAATCAAGAATGGGACCTGCTAAAATAAATATGGATGCTTTAACTACTAAACTGGTTAAATGGGACAAGATTGCCAATAGTAGATTAGATTTATCGGCTCAAGATTCACAAGGTAATTTGAAAAACTTAGAATATCGCTCAAGACTTTGCTTACCAGTTGTAGAAAATGCTTTAAGAGCTTTGTTAGCCAAGTATGTTGTTAGTTTATTAGTTCGTAGACCATTTTTTAAATTAAATCCGATAGGAGCGATGGATGATAAACAGGCCAAAAGAGTTGAGGGAGCTTTGGTATTCATGTTCGACAAGATGCCAAGGTTCGTTCAGAACATTATTACTTTCGTTCAAGAGATGTTGATATATGGTACAGGCATTGGTAAAGTATATTGGAGAAAGGTGGTTAGAAATACTAAAGCAGGTCCTGTTATTGAGTATGAAGGTGCCTATTTTGAACCTATTCATTTAGAGAATTTCTTCACCGATCCAGATGCTACTGGCCTAGATGGTTATTGGAAGGTTCATCAATACTGGACTACTAAGAAGGCTCTACAATTAAAGAATGATAAGTATAAAGAAGCTACCGGAGAAAATCTATATAATAATTTAGATGATATTTTTTCTTCTTATTATGCTAATGACGAAGGTAAATACACTATAGAATCAAACATGCAAGAGCGTGGTATAGGTACTATTGACCAGTCTAAACTAGGTGAATATGCTAAGATAAAAATTTGGGAGCATTGGAGTGAAGATAATAGTAGATTAACTCTGGTTGCTAACGAGAGCATTGTAATTTATGATGGTGAAAATCCAAATGACAGTGGTATGCATCCTTTTGTGGGTTCCGTATATGAACAGTCTAAGTTTGAATTTTATGGCCGAGGTGCCTGCGAAAAGGTAAAAGATTTACATGAACAGTATCAGCATATTAATAATCAAATTGTAGAGAATGTCACTTTGCACAACAATCCTGGTTATTTCTCCACTATCGGCAATGTTACAGGTAATCAGATATTACCAAGACCCGGTAAAATAACTTATGTACAATCTCTTGATGAAATAAGAGATAAAAATGTTATGGTACTCTCTGAGCAGGTATTTAGACTTAGAGATGAGATTGCTTTCAAAATTGAACAGGCTTTAGGAACAGTAGCTATGTCTACATCAAATTCACAACCGATTACTAAAGAACAATCTGCTACTGAGTCAGCTATTCAAAATAGACTGGCAAATGAGTATCATGGTTTAAATTTATTGTTATTAGAGATTCCATGTTTAATGGAAATTGTAAGGAGAGCTTACATGTTGCTCCAACAACATGCTGGAGAAGAATATGAGTATAGGACTAGCGATGTTAGTGGTCCAGGATTTATTCATAAAGAAGATTTACAAGATGTTAATTTCTCACCGAAGATTGGTGTTGATATGATGTCATCTGAGGTCAGAATGAGTACAATGTCTAATTTACTTACTACTTTGAAAGATGTCCCTGGAATAGCACCGGCCTTAGTCAAGGAATTATTAGAAGAAGCTGGAAAACTGTTAGGTATTCATTTTGATGAGAAGCTGGCTGAACAGCAACCAGCAGCTGAGGAACCTCAACCTAATGCACCGGCAGGCCCTGGCCCGGTAACTGGAGTTCCTGGAGCCTTACAGCCTGAACAGATGGATATGCAAACGCCGGAGGTAGTATAATGGGTCAAAGAGATAATATAACAGCTAGGATTAAATCTATTGAGGTAATGCAATCAACCGATGGTTGGAAGTGTTTCGAAGATTATCTAAGGAAGAGAGAGATACAGTTAATTAATAGATTACGCACAGTAGATCAAAGTAAATTTCCATCGATTAGTGGCGCTTTAAAAGAAATAGAAAAAATAAAGAAGTTCTTAAAGGTCGAAGTTCTCACCGGAGCTATACTCCTAGATGAACTGAACGAATTAGAAAATAGTATTTAAATAAGATTCATTAGGAGATGTAAAAAATGACAGATAAAGATAAAGCAAACGAGATCCCTGTAAAGGAAAAATCCTCCGTTGCTCCTGAAACTGCCAAGGAAGAAGTAAAGAAGGTATCAGAAGTAGTTCCTCCCGTTGAAAAAGTTGACCCGAAGTATGCTGGAAAAAGTCTTGAAGAAGTTATCGAAATGCACAGGAACGCTGAAGTATTAGCCTCAAAGAAGGCTTCTGAATTAGCGGAACTGAGGAAAGCAAAACCTGAACCTACTGTAGAGGAGATTGCAAAATTATTCTCTCCGCAGGTAACTCAGGAAGATGACCCAACAGATATTGCTATGGCAGCCCGTAATGAGGCTGATCTAGCATTAAGGCTAAAAGTTGACATTATGAGTGCCAGGACTCGATCTGACATGGCCGACTGGGCCGAATGTGAAGTTGAGGTATTAGAGTTAGCTAAGGCTAAACCTGGTATTTTGGTTAATAATGTAGATTGGGTTAAGGACTGTTATAAAATGGTCCAAGCCGATAAAATGCCAGCGAAACTTCAGGAAGCTGAAGAAAGGGGAAAGAAAACTATGGAAGATAAAGAAATCCCAAAGATCAAAGCGTCTATCATCTCGGAACCTGCACCTGCGAAAGCTCCACCTGCTGCGCCTGAAGGTACTAAAGAAGCGAAATTAGACCTATTCAGAAAACGCAAGATTAGTTTGGATGAGTTGTTGCTAGGAACTTTAACTGACGCTGAGAAAGGGAAAAAATAAGGAGCAATTACAATGGCATTCCCAACCTATGTCGGTAATAGAGAAAGTTTACTTGACTCATTGACGACTATTACCCCAACGGCTACCCCAATGTTTTCATCTTGGGGCAAAGTTGAGGTAACTAATCACCTCACATCGTGGCAAACAGACACACTTCGTGCTGCTACCACGAACGCTCAGTACCCAGGTCAGACTCTAGTTAAACCTGTGGTATCTAATGTAACTTCACTGGAAACTAACTACACACAGATTCTTTCTGTTGGTTATTCAGTTGAAGGAACTCAGTTAGCTTCGAACCCTGCTGGAAGAGACAATGAACTTGTCTACCAGAAAGGTAAGGCTATGAAAGAGTTGAACCTCGATATTGAAAAATATATTGTTGATTCATCCGCAACTAGTGCACATACGTCTGCTGCAACAGCAGGGTTGTTTGGAGGTCTTGATTACTTCTTGACCGGTAACTACGCATCAGGTGATGCAGTTGCTGCTGCCGTTGGTGCTGCTACGCTAACCAAGACAATCATAGACGCTCAATTAGCCATTGCGTTTACTAATGGTGCCGTAGAGATGAATAGGCTCTATGTACCAATTAAACAGAAATTGGTTATTGACAACATCCCAGGTACTATTCGTAAGATGGATGAATTAGACTCAACCTTAGCCGGTTTGGTCAAGGTCTACCAGTCAAACGTAGGAACTATGGAAATCGTGTTGTCTCGTCAACTAGCTGAATCTCACATGTATGGGTTGAACAATGACAGTTGGAAGATTGGTGTCCTAAGAGGCTTCAAAGCCGATGCCATTCCAAAAACAGTCGATGCTGAGGCCTTTAACATCCTCGGTGAAATCACAGTCGTAAGTTATAGTCCATTGGGTAACACCAAATGGGATAACATCGGTTGATGATACGGAACACTAAGTGTTCCATCTGGTTCGGTGGGTCCAGTTATCAAAACCCACCAGTTTTCTAAAAATTTAGTTTACAATCAAACATAGATCTGGTTTACAATAGTTTACAATTAAATGGAGGTTCATATGAGTGCAGTTTATAGTCATCCTTTAGTCCAGGAAATACGCTACCATCCAGATTGGTTAGCCTGGAAGTCATCTTACCCAAAAGAAGCAATTAAATTTTTAGAAGGCATTATTAGAGATCTACCTTGGCAGTGGAAAAACTACATGAGATATAGAGAAATGAGAAAGGTAACAGGACACACAGAGATGGCCATAATGGATGGCGTAGAAGCTGCTGTTATGCCTGAAGTATATCAAAGATGGATGCAGAAGTTACAACCCGAAGGTTACCCTGGTAAATTTTGGATTGATGAGTTTCTAATTTCACATAAAGAATTGTGGGACCCAAACTATAATTGGACTAA
>Ga0075121_1002597_pt1 | contig 10249 bp, 3 predicted proteins | sample AntAceMetag02UKG_FD_69793 | JGI IMG/M metagenome (GOLD analysis project Ga0075121, IMG submission 69793) | Saline lake microbial communities from Ace Lake, Antarctica - Antarctic Ace Lake Metagenome 02UKG | ecosystem: Environmental > Aquatic > Non-marine Saline and Alkaline > Saline | place... | reverse complement strand
TCGATCTGGTTTTGCAAAACAGCGACCAACTCATCCTTTTTATCACCCGAAGTCTGGCTTGTGAGGCGAAAGAATCCGTAACCTTCTCCGCTGGTATATCGTGCGTACCCGTAATAAGCAAGATCATTCGTACCGCGTACCGCTTTATGAATCCTTCCACGGGAACCGTTTAATATTGCCATGATAACTTTCATTGTCCAATGGTCGATATTGTCATTATCCCGCGGTGGAGCAACACAGTTGAGATCGATATTTACTGGTTCAAAAGAATATTCCTGCACAAATGTTTCTTCAATGTCAGGAACGACCAGACGAGATTCTTTTCCCGGTATCTTTCCTTCAGGAAGATTGCTGTAAAATTCTTTTGCATAAGCTTCTGCTTCATTGATTGTTAGATCCCCAAAGAATGTAACGATCGCTTTTGATGCCATGAAATATTTTTTGTGAATGTCTTTTATATCCTGCTGATCAAGTGTTTGAAGGATCTCAAGTTTTTTCAAATCTGAAACACCAGCCGGCTGACCCGAGTAGAGTTTCTCACTGCGAAATTCATCATGAATTGATGAAGCATTACTCAAAGATCGCTGGTAACGGGCATTTGCTCTCTCTTGTGCAAGTGCGATCTCATTTTCAGGAAATGTTGGATTGTTGAAAGCATCAAGAATGATTTCCTGAAGTTTTGGAAAATCGTCTTTCAGGCATTTAAAATCGAGATATGTTCCGTCATTACTCAGTGAAATATCCAGATCAATTGCATGATCTTCTTTCCATTCAGTTAAATCAAGTGAATCAAACTTTTTTGAGCCTTTGAGCATTAGGTTTGCCATAAATGAGATAGTGCCAACGGTCTCTTCAGTCTCATAATCCTCGCTTATGGGAAGAAAGACCACTCCGCTGATGATTGGTTTTTCTGTATTCTTTTTATAAATCAAGGTAAGGTCGTCAGTAATCTTCAATTTTTGTGGTTGTATTTTTTCTACGAGGAGTTCATCTTTCTGCTGAAACATTTCTCTCGTGCCCTCTGGTAAAGCATAGAAGATGACACGGTCTTTTGGAACGAGATATTCTTTGATGCTATTCATAACATCCTTCGCCGTGATCTGCTCAAAAATATTAACAAAGAGCTCATCAGAATCAGGGATGCCAAACATCATAAGATTCCATCCTATGCTATTACAATCCCGATCAACTCCCGGAGTACTCAACAGCATATTCGCCTTATATCTTGTAATAAGATTATTTATATCCTTATCTTCGACTCCGACCATGCTGTACCATTCGATCTCCTCATCAATGATAGAGACGATTTCTTTCACCCTGGATGGATCTTTTGCTCCGAAACCAATAGTGATCGTTCCCTCTGGCATCTGCATCGATGCGCTTACATTTGCATAAATATAGTTCACCAATTGAAGCTCTTCAACAAGTTTGTATTTAATTGGAGATTGCCTTTTCCCAAAAAGAATATCAAGTGCTGCTATAAGATTGGGATATTGATCAAAATCTGCTGCTGGAAGTATCTTTGTCATAATCACTGTTGGTTGTTGGATCTGAAATTCTTCCATATATTCGACAGAACCGCTTCGCACGTTCTGAGGAGGAAGATAAACAGGATCAAGCTGTCCCCTTTCAAGACCATTAAACTGTTCTTCAACCTTTGCAAGCATCTCCTCAGAATCAAAATCACCGGCTACAACAAATATCATATTGTTGGGTACATATCGTTTGTGATAATAATCTGCGAGCTCTTCTCTCGTTATAGTTTTATATAATTCAGTATAACCAATGACCGGATACTTTCTGTTTGAAGTTGGATATACGAGTTCATTGTTTCTCTGATATACTTTTGATCGCGGAGGCGTGGAGCGCATCACGATCTCTTTGAGGATTACCTGCTTTTCACGGGCAACTTCTGTCGAGTCAAAGGCGCATGCATGCATCTGCTGAAATAATATTTCCAATGCTTCATCTGCATATTGTTTATCGACAGTAATATGAAACGCGGTTGCATCACTTGTAGTATATGCATTTACTATCGCTCCCATTTCCTGTGCCATAGCTTCATATTCAGCTTCTGTGTGGAAGGTAGTTGATCCTCCCGCAACCACATGCTCCAGATAATGAGATATACCGGCACCAAGATATTTTCCCTCATTTACAGAACCGGTCTTTACAAAACAGAAAAAACCTATCGAATTATTATTATGATTTTCTTTCACGGCTATCTGCATGCCATTGGAAAGGGTCTTATATAGAATATTGTTGCCATACACAATCGAAAAAATGCTTAAAAAAGCTACCAATGCCACAATGAATATCACATACTTCTTCATTATTATTTTATCTCCTAAAAATTTTAAATTATTAAATATAATTTTGAGCGCAGAGATTACTTGTAAAGTTTTATAAGAAAAGGAGTAGAAAATATCATGTTTGCATTTTTTTCCAAACCTATCTCACGCAAAATAAATTATACATATAAATATATATTTGCAAAAATTGACATTTTTTATTATATTTTAATTAATTCCATTAAGTGGAGGTACTCATGAAAAAGTACTATGTAAAAGGATTTTTATTTTTTGTTTTAGTAATTGCATTAGCAGGATGCAATTTATTCAATTCCGGCACGGACAACTCTAAGAACATGGATGACCTTGTTGCTGATCCTGAATTTCAATTTAACACAACCCGTTCTGTAGAACTGAACATTACGTCCATTGATCAATATGGATTCCCTATGCCATATGGGCATTTTGAGATTTGGAAAGATAATCCAAACGATGGTGGGACTTTGCGAGTTCTTTCTATCAGAACTGACGAAAATGCAACTTATAATGATGTGATAGTTCTTCCTACCTATTATCAATCAATATTCCTTAAATCGGGAGGGATCCTTCAAAAACTATGGCTTAATACAGAGAGCGAGACAGAAGCATCCATCCTTGACACCTTTGTGTGTATACCACCAGTCTATGAAGTTAAAGGTGAAACAAAATGCGAGACTCTTAGTGATGAAGGTTTTACTTTCGGTTTATATGAGCTGGAAGATAATTGTAATGGCACAACCACAGTGAAGTTTAAGGTTTGGAATAATAACAACAAAGAACTAAGCCATGTTGCAATAAGCTTACCAGCAGGTGTTGTTCCATCTCAGCCTACTGACGGATCAACCTATAAGTCAGGGAAATACAAATATTATGTTGAAAATCCAACTAATAATCCCTTCTACAGTATTAAACATGAAACTGTTGGCAAAGGTCCTAAAAATGGCAAGTACAGCTATTTTATTTATATTATTCCAACAGCTGATGCTGCTGCAATGACTGAGATCACAATTCTTGCGAAAGCTGGACAGATTATAGGTCAGGTCACATTTGATGTAGATTATACACCCACATGCAATGACAGTGATGGAGATGGCGTCACAGATGATTGGGATGACTATCCTTATGATCCGGACAGGGCTTTTAATCAATTCACGCCAGCAGAAGGTCAGTATGGAACCTTTATGTGGGAAGACCTCTGGCCGGACAGGGGTGATTATGACATGAATGATCTGGTCATGGACTATAATGTGATCGAAGTAACTAATGCCCAACATGAAATAGTTGATGTGATTAATAACTTTTATCTTCGTGCATCAGGTGCAGGTTACTTGAATAATGGTTTTGCCATTCAATATCCTGATTACTGGGAAGTGGATGGCACAATTGTTGATGAACTCGACAGAGCATATATCGATACAGACAACAGGACTGTTATTTTCTTCGAAAATCATCGTCAGGTTTTTGGTGTGAGTGGCGAAGCAGTGATCAATACCGATCCTAATCCTCCTTATCCTTATATTCCACCTGTTTCATGGTCTGTAACCATCCCAATGGCAGAAACTGCAAAGGCAAAAGTTTTTGCGCCATGGGATCAGGCTCCCTTTAATCCATTCCTCCTTCAGAACGGAGTCCGAAGCCATGAAATACATCTTCCCGATTATCCTTATACATATGAAATGAATACCGCTCTTTTAAATACAGGTGACGATGCATCAAACCCCGCTTTGGGAATCTATTTCAGGACAACCAACTATCTTCCTTGGGCGATCTTGATCGCTGAAGGGTGTGTGTATGCAATCGAAGGAAAAGAAATTTCTGATGCGTTTAACTACTTTGTGGAATGGGCACAAAGCGATGGAGCTCAAAAGCAGGATTGGTATCTCGATCTTCCGGGATATCAAAATGAAGAACTTATCTATCACGTCCCGACAAAATAATCTGATATTCATTTTAGAATGATTTTTTTATGTGATAGTTTCGTAATGGATTATATATTCCTATAAGATACCTCATAGTTATTATAAAACTAATAAAATAAAAGAGCTTATCCGTTACAAGATAAGCTCTTTGAATATATGATTTGATTTGAGGTTACTTTCCAGGTGGAAAATAAATATAATTATTATCCCGATAACCCGGGCTTGTATTTGTATACCAGTCAGCATAGCCATATCCTTCATCATTTACCCAATCTGCAAAATGCAGGAACGCCCAAGTAATCTGGTAGGTTTCTAAAGGATACACTGTCGCCTCAGTTACGTTGATCGCCCATGGTAGATTATTTTCCGTTCTGAAATAGAATCCAGTTGCTGGATTTGAAGCATCATCTCCAGTGTCAAAAAGGGCTGTGTTCATCTCTGCCGTAGGCGGATAGTCTGCTAAATGGATCTCATGAGATCTGGTATTATTTACAAATATAAATGGATTATAAGGAGGGAAATCCCAGGGATTGGATTTCTGAACATCTTTACCTTTCAGTTCATTTATCGGAACTGTAACAGTCCATTCAACCGAAGGAATATTCATTCCTGCATCTGTGGTATTTATCCATTCGCTGCCAGAAACACCGAAAATTGTACGTTGATTATTGAAAAATATTACTACATTATCATTTTCTAAAGTTGCCAAATTAAACGTGGGATCATCAGGATCACTCAATTCGTAATTGTCAGGGAATTGTATTGCAAATCCCAGTGTATAACCAGCACCTGATGCCCTTAAATCAAAATTGATGCTGTCTTCCACAATTTCATCATCTGCATTAGTTATTTGGCAAATTTGATAATCCAGAACAAGATCATTCATATCATAGTCACCTGTATATGGCCACAGATCTTCGTACAATACTGTAGAAAATTCAGTTTCTGAAGGAGTGAAATTTTTGAACGCCCTATCCGGATCATTAGGATAAGCATCATCCACGTCAGGAACTCCGTCTCCATCTGTATCTACAGGTCCTGGTATTTCTTCTTGATAATAAAAATCCCAATCCTTTATATATATATGAGGGGAAGGCTCACGGAGGAAGGTCCAATTGGGAACTGCAGGATCAGCAGTAAACCACTTTTTTTTGTGTGAACCTAAATATAAGTAACCATTAGGATGACCTGCCAAACATTCAATGTCTTTTTGATTAGTAGTAACAATATGAGTTATCGCATGAGTGTCCATATCGAGTCTCCAAACTTGTCCTTCATTACCTGGTCGAGTAACATTTACTCCCTTTTTACAGACAAAATAAACCTCATCTCCTATACAAGTTAATCCTGTAATTTCAGGATTTTCTCCAGGTTTTGAGGGGAAAGAGATCGTAAAAGCAGCGCTGTAATTACCATTCGTATGGTCAATTTGGTACAACGTTTCATCTTTTTTACCGAATCCATAGAGAACTCCATTGATAAACTCCAGTGAATTCAGTTCTGAATCACCTCCATCAAGTCCAACCATCTCACCTACTGCAATCGCATTAACGTCTGTATTAGGATCGTGATCAATTTGATCGGTAGGGATTTTGTATAAATATTTATCCTTTTGGTTATAAAAATACATCACCCCGTCATCTCCGATAGTAAACGCTTTCACCTCCATGCTACTTGGTTTGGAAGTAAGGTTGATATGGCCTTCAGTATATTCGCCCTGATTATCTCCGGCAAGGTAATAATAATTCAGCTTCTCGTCTTTATATTTCACGAACCACATCGTCATGAACGGGTCATCAAGAATGTCCATTTTCCCCAGTGAAGTGCTTGGTTTATAATCAATAAAATAAAACGTTCCGCTTACTTCTGCTTCTCCATTGCCGGTCACGTTAACCGGGAAACTTCTCACAAATCCTGTTCCGGATTGGATCCAGACGGAATCTAAGTAGGTTGGCAATGAAATGGTTGTTTCATAAACACCACCCGCATTCGTAGAAGCAGTGAGTATTCTTCGGAAATCCCAAGCTAAAGTAGAATCAGAAAGATCATCTTTATACATGCTGAATGTTGCATTTGGAACAGGAATATTCTGTGGATCAACAGATGTTAAATTCACTACAACCCTGTTAGTTGTATTAAACTGGAATTGGGGATCAGCAACAAGATCATCTATGTTAGTGTGTGAATCTCCATTGTTAGTTATATCACAACTTAATAGGAACAAAAACGAAATTCCTGCAATCATAATTAAAAATAAAATATTTTTCATTATTTCTCCTTTTCATTTTTTATTAAATAAAAAAAATATTACTTTATTTTTTACTTGATAAAGTGAAAAATGAATGCTCTCTTGTCAAGTATTTAAGCTTGATTAGACAATGAATATTGCAAAAAACAGTGCAACGAAGTATCTCGTGGATGTAATAAATTAGTAATAATATAGACGGATGTGTGATAAAAAATAATATAATAAAAAGTAGTGTGTAAAAAAGCCACGTTCTTACGTGGCTTTTTAGTTTGTATAAGTATCGTAATTACTTCATGTATATCATCTTGTTGGTCACATTGTATGTTCCGCTTTGAACTTTGTAGAGGTACACACCGGAACTTACTTCATTACCAAGCAAGTCTGTTCCATCCCAGGTATAGGAATTCTGCATTGGATCGAGTTGCGTTTCTGCAACAAGCTGCCCGATTACGTTATATACCTTAATCGTAGTATTTGCATTACATCCGGCAGGTTTTGAGAATTTTATTATTGTACTATTCGAGAACGGATTGGGAAAATTCTGGGTAAGGATCGAATTTGTCATATTTAGCTCATCATCAACAGAGACCATAGCATTTAATCCGCCTGAGTAGCATGAAAGGGTCCCTTCACGACCGCCTACGACCATTTCCATACTCCCATCTCCGTCAATATCCGGTATCGCATTTAAACCATCTACTGCTTGTCCGAAGTTAAAGGAATCAAGAATATCACCATTTACTCCATTCATAAAATAGCAGTAATTATTCGAAAAGAGTGTGCCAATTATCACGTCATTGATACCATCACCACTTATGTCTGCGATACGAGCAATATTCCATGCTTTATCAGCCAAAGAAACATTCCAGATAGAACTTGCAGAATAGCCATTGAGCATTCTGCTGTTTGAAGAGCTGTTCTCAAGAATTGCATCCCTGTAATTATCTCCATTAACATCATCCATGATCTCAACATCAAGAAGAAGGCAAGAGCCCATGCTTCCAGCATGAATTACACTACCATTTGTAGGATCCATATAATAGTACGTCCCATAGAAATCACCAACGATTATATCTTTAACACCATCATCATTAATATCATCAAGTTGACCAAGTGCCCACACAGATGAACCGGAAACAGTATAACTCCATAACTGAGTGCCGTTTGCACCATTAATGCCATACACATAACCGGTTGTTTCACTTTGATTTGAAGCGCCACCAATAGCATCGGGTATGTTATCACCATTTACGTCATCTACGCCAATAACCGAGAATTTTGGTCCCGGAGTATAGAATTCCCATAATGATGTTCCATTAGTTCCGTCAAGGCAGTACACTCTTTGAGGACCAATATCATCTGCATCATCACCTGTTGCAGCCAGCACATCGGGAGTTCCATCGGCGTTAAAATCGAAATCCGCATCTACCTGATAAACCCATCCACCATCACCGTACTCATGTGTGCTATGAGTCCAGATCATCGCGCCGGTTTTCCCGGATATTGCACGGATCGATTCGTCACCCCAGGGAGTTCCAGCAATGAAATCCCGATACCCATCACCGTTCAGGTCTTTTGTTACAGTTAATTCCTTTTGGTAGCAGAGTGAACCACTTGGGATTTCAATCTCCCAGAGAACATCTGCAAGCCCCGAAGAATTGCCATTGAAGCAGCGGAAATAATCATCCTCTGAAGACACGATAACATCGTCAACACCGTCTCCATTTATATCTGATATGGGAGCGATAGCTTTGACACTGTTATCCCAACTTGTCGAAATATAGTAGTACCAGAGTTGATCTCCAATTGGATAATCAATATTATTCCCCTCGCCAGCAACAGCAACCTGAGTGCAGGAATGTAGAGGATCATTACTGTCAATACTTATCAATTCCGAGTAATATATCCCGGCTGCAGGTGTGAACCATACACCGATTTCGGTAGTTTCAAGAGGATAGAGATTTATAGGATAAGTAACTGATTCATCAATAATAAAATGAGCTGGATTACTAGAATAGGCATTTGATATTGATAACAATTCATCCCCAATATTTTCTATTTCAATATACCAGCGATTGTATGAATTTGCTCTTACAGTGCCATAATCATGTGTCGCATTCACAACGTGAATACTTGGACCGTCATTAACCGCATCTCCGGTCAATGTAATATCCACTTCCGAGTGTAATGGGTCATTAGATAAAATCGCTCCAATTGCATCCAATATGCCTGGTTCTTGTGGTGAATAAGGAATACCGCAACATACAGTTTCACCCGGAGATATGAACAACATCGTTCCAGTTCCCCAAAAAACAAACTCATATCCGGGACCAATTATATCTCCAAAATATACCTCTAATTCTGCGTTTCCGTAGTTTGATATTGAAAATCCAGCGTATACCGTTTCACCAACAGTTACAATTCCATAATCCAACTCGGTAGGGTTAATAGAAATCTCTGGTGTTCCGCCACCAACCAAATCAATTTTATAGAGCCAATCATTGTCATAATCCGGACCATTATCACAATACCAGAGATATTGCCCATCATAGACAATTCCTGCAGGATCAACACCTTCTGAGGGGTGTGTCTCTAAAAGAGTTCCATCGGACGGATCAATCTTATAAAGCGTATCTCCCCAGTAGTCTACCATCCATAAATCGCTGTGTTCAATGCAAAAATCCCAGGGTTGGTTATCTGGAGCTGCAAATTGTGTTAATATATTTCCAAGATTATCAACTTTGTATATTTGACCATCTGGATCGGAATAAGCAGCAATCCAGAAATCTCCATTATCATAAGCAATGCCTGACATATAATGTACTGGAAGATTAAATTGTGAAATTAAGTTACCGCTCATATCAAGTTGCATAGCAACAGCTTGAATTGAACTACTTCCAGGATGGTCAGTTGTCCAGAGATATGAGCCATCATAGGTGAGACCAAAAGCATCTTCTTGGGGTCCTGTAAACAAGAGTGAATAGTTTCCATTACTTGGGTCAATCTGGTAGACTTCATCGCCGTCTGCTCCATAGATTCCACAGTAAAGATATGTCCCGTCATAGGCAAGTCCAGAAGCACCTTCTGGGATAGGATATTGAGCAAGAATTGTCCATTCTCTATCAGCAAGAAGAGCAAGTGGAATCAGGAAAAAAATTAAACAAATAAAAAACAATTTTTTCATTTTTTGCACTCCTTTTATTTTTTTTAAGGTAAATTATTGATGCAACAATTTGTCAATTTATACTATCGTTCTCTGAATTTGATAAAAAAAAGCACCCATGCCGAAACATGGATGCTTGTAAGAATATTTTGGGAAGTCAGAATTAATACATTCCGCCCATACCACCCATGCCGCCACCTGGAGGCATAGCTGGTACATTACCTTCCTTTTCCGGAAGATCAGCAACGACACATTCTGTTGTGAGGAATAAACCAGCGATACTACATGCGTTCTGGACTGCAGAGCGTGTCACCTTGGCAGGATCAATCACGCCATCAGCCATAAGATCTGAATACTTACATGTTGCTGCATTGAAACCAATCTTTGGATCTTTTTCATTATGAAGTTTTTCAACGACCACATCACCGGCAAATCCGGCATTCTTTGCGATCTGATACACTGGTTTTTCGAGTGCTTTTTTAAGAATTTCAGCACCTATCTTTTCTTCAGCTTCGACTTTTAATTTGTCGATAGCTTGTGCTGAACGAAGCAGTGCACATCCGCCACCGATAACGATACCTTCTTCGAC
>Ga0075121_1002595_pt1 | contig 10252 bp, 6 predicted proteins | sample AntAceMetag02UKG_FD_69793 | JGI IMG/M metagenome (GOLD analysis project Ga0075121, IMG submission 69793) | Saline lake microbial communities from Ace Lake, Antarctica - Antarctic Ace Lake Metagenome 02UKG | ecosystem: Environmental > Aquatic > Non-marine Saline and Alkaline > Saline | place... | reverse complement strand
GCCGGCAAAAAGTTCAAACAACGCTTGATCAGGCACTTTTCAAGGGTTGAAAAATCTCAGGTAATATGGCGCAATATTCCGCCCGCATTTGTGTATCGTTGCTGGAAATAATGCCAGCCGCTTATCAGGATTTGAGCTCTTGTTTCACGCTTTCCAGAAGAATATTTTCTGCTTCTTGAATGTTGGAAGCCTTTATTATGGCGCCTGCCGCAAGCTCATGTCCGCCGCCGTTGAATTTTCTTGCTATTTTGCCAACAGAGCAGTCAGGGCATTTTGAGCGCAATGATATTTTGAAGTCTTTGTCTTTTTTGTAGATGACTGCGGCTATTTCCACTGTGTCAATCATTCTTGCTATTTCAATAAGACCCTCTGTGTCTTTCATTTCCACATTATAGCTGGCGAGGAGCGAGTCGTCCAGATAAAACCATGCGTAACGCCCGTCGCATGCCGTTTTTAAATGGTTAAGCGTGATGTCCGCTGTCAATCTCAGATACGCCTCTTGCTTTGAAAAAAACATATATTTTATTATTTTATGATGGTCGGCTTTGAGTTCGAGCAATTCAGCGGATGCGTTCATTGCCTCCGGTGAGGCATTGTCGAATTTGTAGCACCCTGTGTCCATTATTATTCCCAGTAACAATAAAGTTGCTGTTTCTGGAGATATTTTCCAGGAAGGGATTTTTTTTGCCAGAAAGAAGATTATTTCAGCGGTAGCCGCGCTGTTTGGGTTCACTAGGTTTTTTGTTCCGAAAAGCTTGTTGTCGGGATGATGGTCTATATTTATCAAGGGTATTTTCAGGCTGTCAATTGTCAAGTCGGGTCCGAGATCTGCCCTTTCTGGAATTGAAACATCCACGCACAGGCATAAGGAATAAGCCTGAAGATCTTCTTCTGTAATGGATGTTTTGAATTCGCGCGGCGCCAAATCCATATAATTGCAGGGCAGAGGGGCTGACAAAAGCGCATCGGCTTTTTTGCCATTTTCCCTGAGCAAGTTGGCAAGCGCAAATATTGACCCGATGGCGTCGCCGTCCGGATTTGCATGAGTAATAACAAGAAAATTGTCGCCTTCGGAAATAAGCTGCGCTATGTCGGCCAGATCAGCTTTCATTGGAGTGATCTTCGTCGAGGTTATTTATGATTTGCAGGATATTGTCGCCTTCTTCCAGCTTGGAGTCCAGCTCAAAATGCAATACAGGCGTATATTTCAAGGTCAGATCTTTGCCCATGCTTTTTTGTATGTCCTTGCGGTTTTTGCGAAGGAAGTTCAAGGCTTCTTTTTTTGTCTCTTTGCCGCCGCCAAACACGCTGACTCCAATATGGGCGCTTCTGAGATCGCATGAAACTCGCACGCCGGTGACAGAAAGAAGGCATGCCCCATCGCGGAAACTTTTTCTTTCTATAAGATCGGCTATTTCCCGTTTGAGAATTTCATTTACTCGGGTCAGTCTGTCTGGAGCAGGCATTTATTTCCGCCTTGCTTAAAGGGTTGCTTTATGGAGTTCAATGTCATAGAATTCTATAATGTCGCCTTCAACGAAATCCATGAAGTTGTCCAAGCGAATTCCGCATTCAAGCCCCTGCCTGACTTCTTTGACATTGTCCTGGAAGCGGCGGAGAGATGAAACCTCGCCGTTATAGATCAGCTCTTTGTTTCTGTGCACTCTGGCTTTTGTGCCTATTTTGACCGCGCCTTTTTCCACCATGCAGCCGCATACATTAGGCCCTTTGGACACCGAGAATATTTGCAGTATTTTTGCAGATCCAAGACTTTTTTCGCGTTTATCCGGGGCAAGCATTCCTGTGAGGGATTCAGTTATATCCTGCAGCAACTCATAGATAATGCTGTAGAGTCTTATTTGAACTTTTTGTTTGGCAGCCAATGCATTGACTCCAGGGTTGACCCTGGTATGGAAGCCGACAAGAATTGAGCCTGAGGCCGACGCCAACATCACGTCATTTTCTGTGATTGCTCCTACAGCGTTAAGAACTATATTGACTTGTATTTTTTCAGAAGGGAGTTTCTTCAGAGAATCTGCAATAGCTTCTCCAGAACCTTTCACGTCTGATTTTATTATTATATTAAGGTCGTTGCGCTTGTCGTCGTCTATTTGGGCAAAAAGATCTTCGAGGCTGGTTGCCGAATTTATTTGCAATTCTTCTTGACGGGAATCGCTTTCGTATCGTTCCGCGATAGAACGCGCTTCTTTTTCGCTTTTGCAACTCTTTATTATCGCGCCAGCTTCAGGAACGCCGGACAGTCCAACCAATTTTACCGGCATGCTTGGCCCGGCTTTTATGACTCTTTTGCCGTGCGCGTCAACCATTGTTTTGACTTTCCCGTAGTGTTTTCCGCAAAGGATGAAATCTCCAATTTTCAGGGTGCCGCTTTTTACTATTACATTGGCTGTGGAGCCCAGCCCCTGTTCCAGTTGCGCTTCCAGAACAACAGCGGTGGCCAGTTTGTTCGGGTTGGCTTTTAGCTCAAGCATTTCAGATTCAAGAATTATGCGTTCAAGCAATTCGTTTATGCCATCGCCAGTTTTTGCCGAGACCTTTATTGTGCCGACTTCGCCACCCCAATCTTCACTCATTAGGCTGTTTTCCTGCATTTGCCGAATCACTTTGTCGATGTCGGCATTGGCCAAGTCTGTTTTATTTACTGCCACGATTATAGGCACGTCTGCTGCTCTTGCATGTTTTAAGGCTTCGAGTGTCTGAGGCATAAATCCGTCGTCGGCGGCCACGACCAGTATTGCGATGTCGGTCACATTTGCTCCGCGCTCCCTCATCTGTGTAAAAGCTTCATGGCCAGGAGTATCTACAAACGTTATTTGTTTCCCGTTGATCTCCACCACTGACGCGCCTATATGTTGCGTTATTCCACCAGCTTCGCCATCTGTCACGCTAGTTTTCCTGATGCAGTCCTGAAGGGATGTTTTCCCATGGTCGACATGCCCAAGGAAAGTCACGACAGGGGGCCTGTCCTTCAGGTCTTCGGGATTGTCTTGAAGTTCTTCTTCTAATATTTCTTCTTCTTGATTCTTTTTATGCTCTTCTTTTTCCCTGCGGTCAAGAATTAAATCAACGTTATAGCTTTCAGCTAGTTTTATGGCCGCGTCTGTTTCGATGGATTGGTTTATGCTTGCCAGTATGTTCATCGACATAAGTTTGCTTACTACTTCATGGGCTTTTTTGTCGAGAGCTTCGGCCAACGCTTTTACCACGATAGGAGTCTTCATGTGGATTTCTTCGCGATTGCCTGCTTCCGCTGTTTCGTCTGGCGAAACTTCGTCATTGGCTGCTGTTTTCCCTTTGAACATTTCATCAAAATGCGTCTCTACCAACTCAAGCATGCCAGCTGGAACTACGCTTGATGCGCTAGTGGCCTTGATGCCTTTGCTTTTAAGCGCTTTAATAATTTTTTCGATCGGCACTGCGTATTTTTCCGCAAGATTTTTTACCTTGACTTTTTTCACTTTATCTATTCCCGCCAGCTGAGTCGTATATTAACTTAACTGTTAATTTAATTATTTAATTATTTATTTATTTAGAGCTTCCAGGGAAGCCGATAGCTTTTGCATGTCTTCTTCCGTTAAACTTTCAATAGCCGCAAGTTCAGCATTGTCGACTTCTTTTAAGCCTTCCACTGATACATAACCATTGTTTACAAGTTTTTCAACTATTGCTTCTTCAAGATTGAGCGTCTCGGACAGATTTGCAATAACTTTTTCTAATTTTTCTTTAAAAGATTCCTCTTTTTCCTCTTCTTCAACTATAATATTGAAATTCCAGCCCAGCAATTTAGAGGAGAGCCTCACATTCTGAGCGCGTTTTCCGAATGCCAGACGCGATTGGTCGGCGGTGACATATACATTTAAGGATTTCTCGCTTTCAATCAAGTCAATGCCTTTAGGCTTGGCTGGCTGGAGAGCGTTTGTCGCATAAGTTTTTATATCGTCATCGTAACGGATAATGTCGACTCTTTCGCCGCTGAGTTCTCCGGTTATGTTTTTAACTCTCATTCCGCGCATGCCGACGCAGGCTCCGATTGGATCTACGCGGGGATCGTTGCTTTTTACCGATATTTTAGTTCTTCCGCCTGCTTCGCGAACCAGGCCTTTTATCTCAACTACTCCATCGTGAATTTCGCTTACTTCACGTTCAAAAAGGCGTTTCACAAAATCAGGATGCGAGCGGGAGAGGATAAGGCTGGGGCCTGTCCCGGATGTGTCGACACCCAGCAAGAGCGCACTGATTCTGTCGCCTTGCATATATTGTTCGCCGGGGATTTTTTCCCGCGCGCTGAGCACGCCTTCCGCTTTCTGGAAGTCAACTATTATGTTGCCTGATTCAAAGCGGCGCACCACGCCGTTCACAATTTCGTCTACTTTGTCTTGAAACTCTTCCTTTACCAATGTTTTCTCGGCTTTTCGCAATTGTTGCATTATGGCTTGTTTCGCTGTCTGGGCCGCTATTCTGCCGAAATTGCGCGGCGTCACTTCCCAATTGACTATGTCGCCAAGTTTTGCGTCTGGAATTTTTTCTTTTGCGCGCTCAATAAGCAATTGGTCGGAATCCGGGTCGCTTTCCACAACTTTTAGTTTTGCCCAGGCTTGAATGTCGCCAGTGTTTCTGTCTACTTTTACTTCCAGGTCTTTGGCTGGGTGAATGCTTTTTCGAGAAGCCGAAAGCAATGCTTGTTCAACAGCTTCAACCAACATTTCACGGCTGATTCCGCGTTCTTGCTCTATATGTTCTAATATTGCCATTAATTCGTTGTTCATAATTTTGCTTTCGCTCCCTCTGTTCATTCCCATTTTTCAACTGCGCATGGCATAAAAAAAGCGGGCTAAAAACAACCCACTTAAAAACGTTCCGGTTATACGAGATTATTAATTCAAATTATAATATAAACATGAATTGCAATTTTTCAAGGAAAATTTCGCCGCCATATTTGGAGAAAGCAGCAAAGCTATGAAAAAATCTCTGCGACTGTCATTGAATTATAGCATTGGCTCAATGCTTTTAGCAAACTGGATGCTTTATGTCTTGTGTTTTCTTTGATTTTTTGGCCGTTGCAGTTTTCTTTTTCTCTTTCTTTTTGGGCCCGGTTGTCGCGGCTTCGAGTTTTTCGATGCATGAGTTTATATTTTCAATTAGCATTTCGGCCATGTCGCGGCTAAAATTTTCTTTTACCACCATTCTCAGCACTGCCACGTTCTGAGCGTTTGCGGGCAGGGTGTATGCCGGGACAATCCAGCCGTACCCGCGGAGGGCTTCGGACAATTGGAATACATCGAACTTGCTTTTCTTTTTGGTTCGCACGGTGGCCACTGGCAGGTATTTTGTGTCGGTAAGCAGCTCGAATTTATCTGTTTCGATGAGTTTTTCCTCAATATAGTTTGCGACCGACATGATATTGTTCATTATTCTCGAATAACCTTCCATGCCTAGGCGGATAAAGTTATAGTATTGCAGGAGCACTATGGAGCTGGCTTTTGAGAAATTAAGGCTGTAGTTGGCCATGTTGCCGCCAAGATAATTTATGTTGAACACCAGTTCTTCGGGAATTACGCTTTTGTCTCTGAATAAGACAGATCCCATTCCGGGGTAGACCAGTCCGAATTTATGATTGGACACGTTTATCGACTTTACCTGTTCCAGCCTGAAATCCCATTTCAGTTCCGGGAAGACAAATGGCGCAATGAAGCCGCCGCTTGCGCCGTCAACATGCATTGGGATATCCCAGCCTTTTTTCTTTTTGAGTTTTACCAGATAGTTGTTGATTCCGGCTATGTCGTCAACCTGGCCAGTGAAGGTGGTGCCGAGAACTGCTCCGACTGCGATTGTGTTTTCATCCACGTATTTTGCAACATCGTCCGCATTTATGGTGTACTTGTTGTCTTCCATCGGGATAATGCGCATTTCAACGTCGAAATAGAGGGCGAATTTTTCCCAGCATGAATGCACGTCTGCGCCAAAGACTATGTTTGGGTTGGATATATCCTTTTTTTGTTTTTTGCGTTCGTTCCGCCATGACCATTTGTGCGCCAGCAGCCCGAGCATAATTGCTTCCGAAGAGCCTATGGTTGATGTTCCGACACACTCGCATTCTTTTGGAGCGTTAAACAGCGTGGCCATCATGCTTATTACGCGTTCATGAATTATTTGCGTTTGAGGATATTCGTCCTGGTCTATAAAATTTTTGTTTAGTGATTCAAGCATTATTTGTTTGGCTTCGGGCTCCATCCATGTGGTCACGAAGGACGCGAGGTTAAGGGCTGGGTTGCCGTCAAGGTTCATTTCATCGTGAATTATTTGATATGCGGCGCGAGGCTCCATTGAATTTTCAGGCATGGAGAATTTTGGCACGCCTTCCGACATCCATCTTTCTCCATAGGTATTTGTGTCCAAGTCGGTTAATGCATCAGCTTTGTCGAATTTTCTTTTGAACATTCTTGCTTCTCCTGTTATTTATTTGTCATTCCGCGTGTGTCAGTTTTGCTTCTAATATTTTCATTTTGTTTCGCGCTGCTTCTGAGCGCGAAAGTTCAAAGCGGTCAAGCACATGCTCCTGAAGCCATTCCATATAAAGGAAAATCCCCGGTGTGACAAAAAGAGTTATGACTTGCGCAAATATAAGGCCTCCTACAACGACCAGTCCCAGAGGGCGCCTGGACGCTCCATCTGCTCCGATTCCTATGGCTATCGGCATGGCTCCCATGATGGCGGCAAGCCCTGTCATCAGGATGGGCCTGAATCTGACAAGGCAGGCTTCGTAAATTGCGTCGGAGCTGTTTTTGCCTTTTTCAGCCATTATCTGGTTGGCAAAGTCCACCATCATTATTCCATTTTTGGCGACTATTCCCAAAAGCATAAACATGCCGACATCCGCATAGAGTGACAATTCTGAGTTGAATGCCAACAGCGTCAACAGGCCGCCAAAAGCGGCGACCGGCAAGGTTGTAAGGACGGTGAAAGGATGTATGTAGCTTTCATAAAGTATTCCTAGAATGACGTACATCAGAAATATGGCAATGGCTATGAGGTATGGCATAGAGGAAATGGCCTCTTGAAACTCTTGCGCTTCGCCTTCGAATGCGCCGTTGATTCCGGCTGGAAACATTTCTGAAGAAATTTTATTGATTGCGTCAGTCACATCCCCCAGAGGCGTTCCAGGGACAAGGTTGAAAGATATTGTGGCGCAGTTCATTTGCTGTGAATGAGGCACGTTTTGCGGGCCTGTTGTTTTTTTCAGGTTGACAAGATTTTTTAATGGGACCTTTTCTCCTGACAGAGAAGACCTTAGCCATATTCTTGAAAGGTCGATAGGCCTTTTTCGGTCTTTGTTTTCCAGTTCGAGCACCACGTAATATTGGTCTATGTCGGTAATGTATTGGGTGCATTTCCCCTGCGCAAAGGCCAGGCTCAAGGCGTATTCAATGTCATAGGCGGAAATGCCGTAGGTGGATGCGCGGTCTCGCAGTATTTCTGCTCTCAGTTCGGGCATGTCCAGTTTTACCGTGTTTTGAAGCCCTGTCACGCCAGGTATTCTGCTCATGCGTTTTTCTATGTCAATCCCGCACTTATAGACGCTTTCCCGGTCGCTTCCAGTTATAGTATATGAATATTTAGCCCCTTGCGCTGTGTTCTCTCCTCCTGTGGATATCTGAAGCACCGGGTTGGGCTGCACAAAGACAAATCCCAGCGGAAAGGTGGTTTCGTAAAACTTTTTGCGCAAGTTCTGCGTGACTTCTTCTATGGGGTTTCTTTCTTTTTGGGGCTTAAGCATTATGACCACCACGCCAGTTGTCTGGTCTGCCCCCTGCTGCAATCCTGTGACAGTCAGAAAGTGATCGACATTAGGGTCGTCTTTCAGTATTTTGTCTGTTTCTTCCTGAAACTTTCTCATTTGCTCGGTTGATGTGCCAAGCGGCACAAGCAATCCTCCTATTATTACGCCGCTGTCGCCAACCGGCAGAAAGCTTTTGGGGACAGCAAAAAGCAATACGCAGGAGCCAACAAGGCATCCAAGCCAGACAATCAGCGACAGAGCCTTGTGCTTTAGAACAAATTTAAGCATTGTCCCGTATTTGACAATTATGCTGTTTATCAGTTTGTCCGCAAAGCGTTGCAGGATTGTTTTTTTCGATTTATCGGAGGCCGGCTTCAGCATTCGGGCGCACATCATGGGTGTCACGGTAAGCGAGATCAGGCCCGAGCAGACCACCGCCGCGATGACAGTGAGGGCAAATTCTCTGAATGTCCTTCCCACTATTCCGCCCATAAAGACAAGAGGTATGAACACGGTGACAAGCGCCAAAGTCATGGACATAACAGTTCCGGCAATTTCTTTTGCGCTTTCAGTTGCCGCTTCGAATGGCTTCTTCCCCGTTTCAATAAGCCTGACGGTGTTTTCAAGCACAACAATGGCGTCGTCAACCACAAAGCCTACAGCAAGCGTGAGCGCCATAAGCGAGAGGTTGTCAAGGCTGAAGCCGCACATGAACATGACTATGAATGTAGATACTATTGACAATGGCAGAGTGACTGCTGGTATTACAGTGTCCGATATGCGCCCCAGGAAAAGGAATATTACAAGGACCACCAGAACAAATGCCAGGAGCAGGGTGAATTTGACATCATTGATGGAATCGATAATAGTGACAGACCTGTCGTACAATATCTCAGTTTGCACGGAGCCTGGGATTGAGGGCTTCAGGTCTTCAAGGAGTTTTTTGATTTTGCCCACTACTTCAACGGTGTTGGAGCCGGAGCGCCGGAGCACTGCAAGAGTTGTCGAGCCTTTTGCAAATTTTTTGGAAGCGATGCTGTAATACACTGTATTTATGTCATTGTTCTGCAATTCTTTGTAGGCTTTGCCCACGTCCCTGATCCTGACCGGAGCGTTGTTTTTGTACTTGATTATAAGCTGGTCGTAGTCCTCGGCCTCCGTCAATTCTCCTTGAGGCTGAATTGAGAAAGTGGCGTATTTTCCATTAAGGCTGCCGCCCGGAACTGTGACTGTTCCCGTTTGGAGTGTTGAGGCCACTTCGTTAAGGCTGATGTCAAAAGCGGCAAGTTTGTCAGGATTGACGCGGACTCTTATCGCGGTTTGAGCCCCCCATATTTCGACTTGGGAGACGCCTTCAATCATGCTTATTTTTTGTCCGATTGTTTTGTTTGCCACATCGTAAACCTGGCCGGGAGTCATGACTTCTGATTTTACAAGTATATAAATAACGGGTTTGTCTGATGGGTTGTTTTTTGTGTATTGAGGCGGTTGAGGCAGGTCTTTCGGGAGGGTGCTTGCCGCGCGGGATATGGCAGCCTGGACATCGGGCGCCGCAAGGTCCACGCTTGTGTTTAAGTCGAAAGTCAGTGTTATTTGAGTTTGGCCTTCTGTGTTTGTTGAGATTATTGAGCTCAGGCCTGGGATCTGCATGCATTGGTTTTCAAGTGGAGAAGCCACATCGGCAGCCATCGTGGCTGGGCTTGCTCCCGGCCATATGGCTGTCAGAGTTATAACTGGAGAGGCAACTTCAGGAAGGTCGCTTATTGGAAGTTTAAAGTAAGTCGCGACACCGAACAGAAGAATGCCAATGGCGATAAGCACGGTCATTACAGGTTTTTTTATGAAGATTGCAGAAAAATTCATGGTTTTTTAGTCGGAGCCTTTGTCTTGGTTTTAGCTTTTGTCTTTGGCTTGATTTCTGTTTTGGCTGTGTCAAAAATAAATTGGGATATTGTTTTGGCATCCAGTTTGTCTTCGTTGTCCTTGTTTTCGGAGCTTGAGTCAAGGCTGGCTTTCGAGGTTCCTATAATTTTAACAGGCACGCCTGAATCCAGAGCCATTTGACCTGCTGTCACAACGTTGTCGCCGGGTTTTACGTCGCCTTTTATCACAACTGTATAATCCCCCTCTGTCAGCCATGTTTTTATTTCCTTTAAATGCGCCTTGTTGTCCTGGCCTACGGTAAAAAGGTAAGAGCCGGTTTTGCCTATTTTTATAGCTTGAGTGGGGGCGAGAAGAGCGTCCTTTAGCTTGCAGAGCACAAGGCGGATTTTGACAAATTGGCCTGCCCATAGTTTGTTTTGTTTGTTTGGCATAATTGCGCGCAGGAGAATAGTTCCTGTGTTGTTGCTTACCGAGTTGTTGAGGAATTCTAATTTTCCGCTGTAGGTCTGATGGTCCACACTTATTTCATCTGTTGTCGCAATCACCTGCAAAATTCCTCTGTCCTTTGAG
>Ga0075121_1002594_pt1 | contig 10252 bp, 6 predicted proteins | sample AntAceMetag02UKG_FD_69793 | JGI IMG/M metagenome (GOLD analysis project Ga0075121, IMG submission 69793) | Saline lake microbial communities from Ace Lake, Antarctica - Antarctic Ace Lake Metagenome 02UKG | ecosystem: Environmental > Aquatic > Non-marine Saline and Alkaline > Saline | place... | reverse complement strand
CTTTTTTGTTTCTGTTGTAAATTCGCCTTTTTTTTTCAAGCTAATTTTTTCATTTGTATGAAGTCCCAAGTTATTTTCCTTTCCATGATTCCATCTTTCTTTGGGAGTTTTTAAAGCCCAATCTGGCTTTTTGTTGCCATTAATATACTTGATTACCCAGTGCTCACTTCCCAACCTTGAGTTCAAAACGAGAGGGGCTGAGTTAATAACTTTGTATTTAATCTTGATATGTAAAGGAATTTCTCCTTTTTTATCAAAATGCACAAGAGAACACGGCGTGACTACATCCAAAATTTCTAATTTCCCTATAGGATATTTTTTTTGTTTCCAATTTTTTCCTATTGCGTCAAATATACCGTAATTGTCAGCTCCAAATGCTATACACGAAATTAGCAGAATTGTTGTAAGCATAACTAAACTTTTCTTTTTCATCTTTTTCTTTCCGCTGGATTCCAGCTTTTTTGTTTTTATCCTATTGTAAAATAAAAGCGATTACATACTACATGTCTATGATAATATAAGATACATATAAAGTCAAGGTGTAGTGTGAATTTAATAATATGTATTTATTTATTTGTTTATTTATACATTAAATATAATATAATTGTCCTAGATTATATTGATATTATGTATTTTGTGGTGTATCTTATAAAAGAGCGTGATTTATCAATTGGCAACCAAGGGAGATGGGAAATGAATAAAAAAGCTTCGAGTAAACTATTATATATAAAAATAAGCAAGGATATTCTTGATTATATTAATCGCGAGAAACCCACCATTATACCAACTGAACTTGAAATGATGGATAAGTATCAAGTATCAAGAACCACAATCAGAAAAGCTCTTGAGATTCTCAAGGAAAAAAAGATTATAAAATCTACAAGGAGAAAAGGTACATTAGTCACAAATGGAAAATATGAATGTTCTGGCTATATATTAGCCATAATGCAACATTATTCAAAGAGTGAAAAATTTCAAAAAGATATCTTTAACTATTTCTTTGCAAAACTTTCCCAATATGGCATTGAAATAAAAATTCACATGCTTGGGGAAAATGATGAGTTTGACTCTAATTTAATATCAAAACAGGCATTGTCTGCAAAAGGAATCATTATTGGCGACAAGTCGCAAGGGCTTCCTGAATTATATCAAATTCTTAATCCTTTTTATAATAAAACAGTGTTGCTTCTTGCTGAGCCAAGGTTTAATTATAAATATGTGAATGGAGATCGCTTTTTGGGATTTAAAAAAATAAGTGAACATTTAGCAGGACTTGGGCATAGAAAAATAGTAAGTACTGGCCCTGTATCCGACCTCGCAAGAAGAGAAGGAATAAAAGAAGGTCTTAAAGCTTTCAATTTTACAATTAGACCGGAGCTGGAAATAAATTGCCTTGGATATAGACAAAATGGTTATCTTGCAGCCAAAGAGCTTATAGAAAAAAAGGTTGACTTTTCAGCTGTAATAGCTCATAATGATTACTCTGCGTTGGGGATAATGGAGCGACTTCTTCAAGAAGGATATAACATTCCTCAAGATATAAGTATTGTAAGTTATGATAATCTTTTGGAATCTGATAAATATACCATACCCCTTACCTCGTGTGGAATTGATCGCGATAAAATTGTAGAAACAACTTTAGACATGATTTTCAGCAAAGAACATCATGTTAAGGTAAATAATATGGTCTATGGGAAAATAATTAAGCCTGATCTTTTTGTGAGGGAATCAACAGGACAAAACAATAAAGTTCTATGAAATAAAATATGGTTTTTATCACTGCCAGTCTAAAATCTGGAACAAGCAATAAAGTGGAAAAGTGCAATTAAAAACAACGATAATTAATTGCAAAGTCAAGCCAAGATGACTGCGTATCGGCTATTTTTACAGATTTAAGATAAAATCATTAGGAGATGGAGATGGACATTATTTCGAGAGACAGCAATAACGCTTGGTATGCGTTGAGGCGTACAATGCCGCCGTTCAGCTTTGAACAAAACCTCAAAGAAGCTATTAGTGTGTTGCAAAAATATAAGGTGGATGAACTTATACTTAAGATCGATGTGGAAGAGTTTTGGCATGGACAGCCAGATTATGACAGGACTAAGAAATATCAGGAAAAATTATTTATAATCAAAAATGAAATGTCTAATATCGGAATTGTTTATTCGCTAAATCCATGGATTACTGTTGGTCATGGAGATTTTGGACGAACAGCTATTCCACAAATATCAGGATTTCAGGCAATGGTTGGGCATGATGGCTCTGAATGCAAATGTTGCGCATGTCCGCTTTCCAATGCATGGCGCGAAAATACAGCAAAGATTTGGAGTCTTTACGCGGAAACTGCGCCTTCTGTCATGTGGTGTGAAGATGATTTGCGGATTGTCGGGCATAAGCCTGTTGAGTGGAGCTGCTTCTGTCCTTTGCATATAAAGATGTTTTGCGATCGAATAGGCCATAGTGTTACTCGCGATGAACTAGTGGATGCAATCCTTTCTCCTGGGGAGCCTCACTCTTGGCGAAAAGAATACCTAAACATGCAAGGCGATATTATGACTGATACAGTGCGTTTTATTGCCAAAGTTGTCCATGAAATCTCTCCTTCTACATGCATGGGACTTATGTCTAGCGGGCCAGCGTTGCATGCTGTTGAAGGCAGACCTTGGGCAAAAATCGCAAATGCGTTGAGTGGCAAAAATGTCCTTTATAGCCGACCAACTCTCGGGAATTATAGTGAAACAGCAATTCGGGGGCTTTATTATTCAGCAAATTCCATCAAAGCCACAAGATATTGTCTTCCTGGCAATGTAGTGGAGCAAACAGAAGTTGAAAACGTTCCCTTCACCCAATACGCGAATAGTGTAAATTTCACTTTCTTGAAGATGGTCGTGTCATTTGCCTTTGGATGCAATGGAGTCACATTGAATCTTTTTGACCACTGTGGCACCTCCATGGAATTAGAGCCAAAATATGGGGAAATGCTTGGTGAAAAGAAAACTTACTTGAATGCATTGGCCTCATTTTCGCAACGCGTTGGTCCGTTAAGGGGAGTCAGAGTTTTGCATCATGACAAAGCAGGATTCAACAATCATCTGGATAAAAGACACTGGAAAGGGCTATCTGCTGATGGAGATATTTGGGCATCTGCACTAGAAGCGCACGGAATTCCCACTATATACGATGACAATGTAGTAACAACTGCGGCGTGTGGTCAAATAATTAGGTCTTTTTCCGACAATGACATAAAGGCAATGCTTTCAAAAGGTCTTCTCTTGGATGGAGAAGCGGCGGAAATACTCAGTGAACGTGGCTTTGGAGATGCTATAGGTGTAAAATCCATTTCGGCCAAAACTTGTGTAGATGATTTGGGCGCGTTTGCCGCAGAGGAATATTATAATCCTGAGTTCGAAGGGGAAAAGCATAAATTCTTGACAATACGCTTTCCTGTTAGGCCCAATATTCATATTATTGAACCACTAAATGGAGCGCGGGTGATAAGCCAATTAGTAAATGCTGACGCAGTGCGTCAACATACCATGACGTATGCGTTTGAGAATAGTCAAGGTGGCAGAGTTGTTGTATATGCTCTTAATATGGCATCTTCTTATTCTCCCCGTTTTAACGGCACATTCAGGATGGAGCAGTTGCAGTCAGTAGTCAAGTGGCTGTCAAGGGGAAGGGCTCCTTTGATTGTTACGGGAGGAACGCACCCATTGTGTTTGCGCAAGGATGCTGGAGATGTCACCTTGATTGGTTTATTTAACTTGTGTCTTGATCCATGGATATCGGCTTGCTTTGAGCTATATGATACTCGCAATATAGGTAATGTCTCTCTACTTACGGAAGAAGGCGAATGGAGCAGGGATATTGAGTTAGAAATAAAAAATAGCTCTACAGGTCATCATGTAATAAAATTTAATAAAAGCATATATTTTAATAATCCACTATTTTTAAGCGTGAAATGGACATAATCCTGAATCCGTGAAGGAAACATGAGAAACATTATTTTAAATCAGAGATAACCTCGAGCAAATCTGGTATTACACAGAATGCTCTCAAGTTGTCTAAAGCTTTGAAATAAACATCTTAAGCTGAAATGCAACTTTTTTTAAAAATACGTTTTTTGAGATTTTTTTTAAATGGACTTCGCGATGAAGCTCTGTATCCAAAGAAAGATCTTGACTTTAAGAATCACTTCTCCTGATATGTTGGCAAAGAACTCGCAGATTTGACTGCTATTTCGCTATTTTATCCCTATCTGCAAATCGTTGGATATCCACACAGGAGTTATGTCTCTATCTTCTGTGGTACAATCAGTTCCGACCGCATGAATATTTGAAATCAAAAACACCGCTGGAGGTTTACGCAAATTTGCCACCGTTGAAGGTTATTGAATTCAAACACAATTCAGAAATGCCCTATTTGAAGCTCAATATCTCATATCTGGAAGGCAGAAAGCATCTGCCGATTCTCGAGATAGAAGAAGCCGCGTAATTTTATCTTCTATTTTCATATCCTTGCAATCCTTCTTTCTGAAGGAACAGGATCATTCTGTTCAGATTCTCAAAAAAACTGAAGTTTTTCCTTTTCAAGACGCTCTTTTTCTGCTATCTTATTTTTCCAGTTGTCAAAGAACGCGGCAAGTCGGTTCTTTTTGACTGCTATTTCGCTATTTTACCCCTATCTGCAAATCGCTGGACCTCTACAGGGGGGAAGGAACAGGATCATTCTGTTCAGACTCTCAAAAAAATGGAATTTTGCCCTTTTCAAAAACGTATTATCTGCTATTTTACAATTTCAGTTGTCAAAGAACGCGCCAAGTCGGCTCTTTTTGATTGCTATTTCGCTATTTTACCCCTATCTGCAATTCCCTGGATATCTACACCCAATTGGAACAATAAAACTCGACAACCAGACCTTTTCGGGTTCAACTTTTAATTAAAATTTTTACCGGACAGTAGTGAAAACAGGCAATAAATATATAGTTAAAGAACTTCCTGGTTTTTCGCCGTATACAAAAGGAAATAAAACAAAAAGTGTAAAATTACTGATTCTTCATTGGCAAAAAGAATTGATCATAGATTTTCATGGCTCGGAAACAGTAACAGAATGCCAACTCCCTGGTTTTAAACGAGGAGATTATACAGGAAAAGTCCCCCCTTGTAAACCTGGGCTCGTCGGACGTTTACCAATATTGCAACCTAAAACGATTCTTGCCTAAAATCAAAATCTTGAGTTCAATAAACAAAAACACACTGAAGCTGAAATCTCAAAAAAAGAAAACATCACGCTTTTTTTATGGCATCACGCAATGATATAAGTTTTTTCATCAGTTGCGAATGATCGCAGGTTGTTCCTTCTACTCCGAAGCTTTCGTAAAGCTCGCAGTAAAGGACGTACAGCTCGTTATAGACCGTCACATTTTCTGGAACAGGATGATAAATAGTGTCCTTGAAGGAGCAGATTTTTGCCTGCGCGTCCTCTACTTTTTTGTAAGCTCCTCCGGCTACAGCTCCATAGATGGCGGCGCCAAGCGCGCAGGTTTCCGACGATGCGGAAATCTTCATTGTTCGATTGAACACATCAGCGCAAATTTGCATAAACATCGGGTCTTTTTCGGCAATGCCTCCGCAGTTGATTATTTCCTCTATATGGATTCCGCACTCTTCAAGCCTGTCGATAATTTTTCTGGCTCCGAAGGCCGTTCCTTCAATAAGCGCGCGATAAATTTCTGCTTGCGTTGTGTGCAGAGTCTGTCCTACTAAGAGCCCCGTTAATTTCGGGTCTGCTAGCACACAACGGTTTCCGTTGTTCCAATCAAGAGCGAGAAGGCCTGATTGTCCCGGTCTGAGGGCGCTTGCTTTTTGGGTAAGTTTTTTAAAAATGTCGTGATTGCTGTCGCAGACCTTTGTCACAAACCAGTTGAATATGTCGCCCACGGCGGCCTGTCCGGCCTCGATTCCGTAATAACCTGGAATTACTGAACCGTCAACTACACCGCAAACGCCGGGGATGTCAGGGAGCGCGTTATCGTTTGGAGCAACCATAATGTCGCAAGACGAAGTGCCAATGATTCTTGTCAGGCGGCCTTTGCCGACGCCCGCGCCGACTGCGCCCAAATGCGCATCGATAAACCCTACAGAAATCGGAGTTCCCTGCTTCAGGCCCAATTTACCCGCCCATTCTTCACAAAGTTTTCCAGCAATCTGGTCGCCTGTATAAGCTTCAGTAAAGAGCCGTGGGAGGAGCTCGGCAAGTTTTGGATCAAGTTTTTTAAAAAACTCCTTGTCGGGCAGCCCGCCCCATTCTTTGCAGTAAAGGGCTTTATGCCCCGCTCCGCAAATGCCGCGCTTGACTTGCGCCGGGTCTTTAATGCCAGCCAGCAGAGCCGGGATAAAGTCAGGGAAATCAAGCCATGTGTGCGCCGCGTCGAAAACCTCTTTGTCAATATTCAGGCAATGCCATATTTTTGAGAAAAACCACTCCGATGAATACGTGCCGCCGCATTTTGCAAGGTACTGCGGACGGATATCCGAAGCGAGCGCGGTTATTTTTTCGGCTTCGGTTATAGAGGTGTGATCTTTCCACATCCAAGCCTTTGCGTTCAGGTTGTCTTTGAATTTTTCCTGCATTGCAAGTGGGACAAGATTTTGATCGACAGGCAATGGAGTGGAGGCCGTTGCATCCACTCCAATTCCTACAATATTTTCAACTAAAAAATCATCTTTCTTTGAGGCTTTGGCAAGAGCTTCTTTAACAGCCTCAGTCATGCTATCAATATATGCGCCAGGACATTGGCGCGCAAGATGCGGGTTTCCAGCATCTGTATAAATGCCGCGTTCACCGCCTGCATAACTAGAGGACGCAGTCCCTAATTCCTTGCCTGTGGCAACATCGATTATCAAAGCTCTGACAGAATTGCTGCCAAAGTCTATCCCCATTGAAAAATAATTTTCAGCCATCTTTTTATCCTATTTTATTATAAACATTATTTAACACTCTTAGTTATTCAGCTCTTGAACGGCAAGCCTAAAGGCTCAAGATATGGACGGAAGGGAACCATTGCCGCTATCTCATTAAGCTTCCGCAAAACATCGTCCGCCAAAACTCCTTTTTCTGCCGCCTCAACGTTGCTTTCCAACTCCTCAATGCAACGGACTCCAGTCAGCACGCTTGACACGTTTGGATTGGAAAGAATAAAGCGAATGCTAAGCTCTGGCAATCCAATGCCAAGGTCATTGACCAATTCATAGAGGCGCGCAAACTGATTTCTTCGCGGCAAACTCAGCCATCTTTGTGGATTTTTTAAAACATCATTTTTATAGACCTTGGCAAGCGCTCCCTGCTGCAGTGGCGAGCCGCAAATGACGCCCATATTATGAGCATTTGCCGCCGGAAGCACGGCATGTTCAGCCTCGCGCCAAAGCAGGCTATACTGGAACGCCGTCAACGCAACATCAAACTTACCGGTGTTAATGATGCGCGGAAGTTCGTAAGCAGTGGTGCCGCCAAGCCCAATAAAGTTGACTTTGCCTTCCTGTTTGGCTTCCCGCATGGCGTCCATGACAGGACCTTCAAAATTATCCTTGTTCGTCCACCAGTCAAAGAATTTCGGGTCGTCATAACGGTCTGGCTCGTGAATCATCAGGATGTCCACTGACTCGCGTTTGAGCTTTTCCAAGCTCTGCACTATGGCTTTTTTAAGGAAGTTTTTGTTCTGTGGCTCAAACGGCTCCGGCTTGTAGCCCATCTTGGTGCTGATTATAAAATCACAGTCACATTTCGATAAAGTTTCGCCTAGAACGGACTCGCTGTCACGATATCCAGGAGCGGTGTCGATATAGTTTATTCCCAAATCCCATGCGCGCTGAATGACTTTATCGGCAGTGGCGCGATCCGCCCCATGCGAACTGATGAAAAGTCCTCCCAGTGAAAGTTCTGAAACCTCAAGGCCAGTCCTGCCCAATACACGTTTTTTTAACATAATATATTCTCCTTCTAGAACCGGAAAACCGGCTTAAATTCTTTTCTTTGTTCAATCAACTCAAATCCCTCCACAATCTTATCAAACGACATTGCAGATGAATGGAAATCTTTCAAATCAATGATGGCTTTATCCACCAGCTTAATGCAAGTCTCATGGATCAGCTCATCGCTCTCTGCGGGGGAGTGAAACGCAAAGTTTAAACCAGATCCAAAAGCTTTGAAATTTGCGTTCATATTGCCGCTCAATCCGTAAAATGCAAAGGTTCCTCCAGGCTTTACCCAAGCTTTGAAATCGTTTATGCTTTCAATAACGCCTGCCGCGTCAATTAGCACATCAAATTGCCCTTTCGGCTTTTCCCCTTTGCCTAGTTCGACATAAGCATCAGCGCCGCGACTTAAAGCCAATTCTTTATTTCGTGAGGAACGCGCAATGGCAACCACTTCAGAGGCGCACATCATTGCGGCAAACTTTATATAAAACAGCCCCACGGCTCCACAGCCAATGACCCCAACTCTTTTCCCATCAAATGGGCCGAGCTCCTTTATCCAACTGAAAGTCTCCTTCATGGTGATAAAAATTACGGCCTCTGGATTATTTTTCCAGGCGCGGGGAACTTTCATCTGAAACTTGGAGTAAGCCGGGTATTTCCCAGATAGAATTCCGTCGGCTTCCATAGCCTTCCAATCGGTGATGACTCCATATTCAGAAAAGCCGCCAAACTCGCCGTTAAAACCGTTGACCTGGGTGCCTGCATAAACATACACAGGGCGAAGAGCTATATCGCCCACCTCAAGATTTTTGACCATTTTGCCGGTTTCCGTCACTTCTCCGATGGTCTCATGGCCTAAGACCGCAGGGTAACTGCTGCCCCATGGAAGTTTATTGTGGATTATTTTTTGGTCAGTGCCAGTGCATGCGGACGCGTAAAGATTTTTAACGCGACATTGATAGCTTGATATCTCAGGCAAGTCCAGAATCTCTTCAAGTGCCAGAATTCCGGGCTCTTTAATAATTGCTGCTTTCATTCTCAATTTTTCTCCAATCTTTAAGGGTTTCTTTGAATATTTTACTGCCATACTTGATGCTATATCGCTAATTATTAACGACTTATTCTTATCTTGGCTTTTCCTTTTTTCTGAGTTTTGATGTTAAAGTTAGGACCCAATGATTCGAATAAAAAAGCCCTCACTTAAAAATAGATGTTCTGAAATTAATCAAATAGTTCTGCCATCAAAGAACCTTTAATACCATAAAAACTTCACTGAAAGCTCCAGCTCCTTCACGCGTATTGCCTTGCAACTTGACTGGCTCACATTTGAGTAAAAACAAAAAACTCATAGATGTGTCCCCGCTAAAACATATATCACATCACGCTATTATGTTATTATTTTACATAGAAACAGAAGGCCTGCTTTTTGAAAAATTGTTCGAGCCTTAGATTAACTCTTTGTTTTTTTATTTGCTCTCTTTTTCGATTTCCCATATTTTCAATTCATCTATAAAAAGGTCACTTTCAGGAAAAACAACCAGTCTGCCTTTGAAAACCTTTGTGATTGAATAATCTTCTGGAATTTTTATTTTGCTTAAAAAAAAGTTTCCAGAATAAACTGTCCAGCCCTTTGTCGCATTTATAACGAAGAGCATGGGAAAGGCCAGCCATTTAAAGAAAGAATTATTTTTTTTGTATCCTCCTACCCAAAGCATGAAACCAATTTTGCCTTTTCCTTTTACTGCGATCTCATAAGTCAGTTTTTTTTCGCCATTCACTTCAATCCATGGCATATAAAGTGTATATTTGCGATTCATATTCCGGTTCCCTTTTACGCGGATTGAGCATTTCCGGAAGGCTTCTTTGCCGTCTACGAAATATCCGCATGGAGAATTAGCCTCCAGCGGTGCGTAATACATTGGGCCTCTGACTTCGCAATTAAAATCTTCCTTATTTTTTATTCTGTCCTTTAATCGTTTTTGGGCAAGTGAAGTAATTTCTTTCCATTCCCATTGATCAAATTTCAAATGTGCCACAAGTTTTTTGGGCGGGAATAAATTTTCTGCTTTATCTCTGGAAAAAATATTGTTGCATATTAAGAGCATGACAATGGGGTAAATAGATTTTGACATGCTAATAGTCATTTGATTACCTTAGGGTCTGTCCGTAAAACTGAGTTTTTGGCTTGGGATTTTTTCAAAGCTCAGGGATGTCGGAATTTTGACGCGAAAATATTGCTGCCAACAACAAAAAACCTTGTTTTTGGTCAAAAT
>Ga0075121_1002589_pt1 | contig 10269 bp, 10 predicted proteins | sample AntAceMetag02UKG_FD_69793 | JGI IMG/M metagenome (GOLD analysis project Ga0075121, IMG submission 69793) | Saline lake microbial communities from Ace Lake, Antarctica - Antarctic Ace Lake Metagenome 02UKG | ecosystem: Environmental > Aquatic > Non-marine Saline and Alkaline > Saline | place... | reverse complement strand
GATGTTCATAAAAAATGGGGCGGAGTTTATCCTTCAGAAGCTAAAAGAGAGCATCAAAAAAATCTTATCCCTTGTTTAAAAAAAGTTCTTAAAACCGCTCATTTTATAGAAAAAGGAAATACCCCCTATAAAAAAGAGATAGAAACCATCCTTCAAAGAGAGCCTTATCTTTTAGAAGAAACAAAGAAATTTTTTAAAAATAATAAAGTTCAAAAAAAAATTGATGCGGTTGCGGTTACCGTCGGACCAGGACTTGATCCTTGTCTCTGGGTAGGAGTAAATTTTGCCCATGCTCTTTCTCTTTATTTGGACGTCCCCATTATTCCAATAAATCATATTAAAGCACATATCTTGTTCTTTTTATTTGAAAAAGAAAAAATAAACTTTCCAGCCATCGCTCTTGTTGTAAGCGGCGGACACACCGAAATTATTCTAATGAAATCACTTTACACCTATGAGATTATCGGAAAAACAAGAGACGACGCTGCAGGAGAATGTTTTGATAAAACAGCACGCATTCTTGGCCTTCCTTATCCCGGTGGCCCAGAGATAGCGAAGAAGGGTTTTAAATGGAGAACTGAAAATCGAAAACCAAAGTTTGACATTAAATTGCCAAGACCAATGAAACATTCTAAAAATTATGACTTTAGCTTTTCAGGATTAAAAACGGCGGTTCTTTATGATTTTTTAGCTCGTGACAAAAAAGTACAAAAAGAAAAAAAATATGTCGACGAAATGGCTAAAGAAATAGAAGAAGCAATAACTGATGTTTTGGTTTTTAAGCTAGAAAAAGCAATAAATGATTATTGTGCAAAAACCGTTATTTTGGGAGGAGGAGTAACCGCAAACAAGCTTCTTCAAGAAAAAACAGAAATGCTCAAAGAAAAATTTAAAGAAACAGAATTTCTCCTCCCTGCTTCTTCTTTTTCCACGGACAATGCAAAGATGATAGGTGCGGCTGCTATCCTTGAAAAAAGAAGAGAGAAAAAAGTAAAAACAAACCCTAATCTAAAAATTTGTGATAAAATAGAAGAGTTATGAATATTCCTAAAAACTACGATCCAAACAGTACGGAAAAAGAGACTTACTCTTTGTGGGAGAAAGAAGACATCTTCAATCCCGATACTTGTATAAAAAAAGGTAAAACCTCTGATAGTTCCCCACATTTTTCAATAGTCTTGCCCCCTCCTAACGTGACAGGGGTTTTACATCTCGGTCATGCCCTAGGCATAACAACTGAAGACATCCTTGTTCGCTTTTACAGAATGAAGGGATATCGCACTCTTTGGCTTCCAGGTACTGATCACGCCGCAATTGCTACTCAGTCAAAAGTGGAAAAAATCATTTTAAAAGAAAAAAATAAATCTCGTCATGACATAGGAAGAGAAGAGTTTTTAAAGCACGTCTACACTTTTGCAGAAGAAAGTAAAAATACAATCATCGGCCAAGTAAAAAAGCTAGGAGCTTCGGTTGACTGGAGTAGGGAAGCTTATACTCTTGACGAAAAAAGAAATACAGCGGTGGTTACCGCCTTTAAAACTCTCCATGATTTGGGTCTTATTTATCAAGGAATAAGAATTATTAATTGGGATCCCAAGGGACAAACAACTGTTTCTGATGACGAAGTTGTCTATGAGGAAAACGAAGGAACTCTTTATACTTTTTATTATGAAAAAGACTTTCCGATACCTATCGCAACAACAAGACCAGAGACAAAATTAGGAGATACCGCCGTTGCTGTAAACCCACACGACAAACGTTATAAAAAATATATTGATAAAAACTTTGAAGTAGATTTTTTAGGGGAAAAACTTTTCATAAAAGTTGTTGGAGATGCAGGCATTGACCCAAAATTTGGAACAGGGGCTGTTGGTGTTACTCCTGCTCACAGTTTTACAGATTGGGACATTTCGGTTCGACACAATTTAAAGTCCAAACAGGTAATCAACGAGTATGCAAAGATAGAGCTTGAAAATTCTTCTTTTTCAGGCATGAAAGTCAAAGACGCGAGAGAAGAAATTGTCCAAAAACTAAAAGAAAAAAATCTTTTAATTAAAGAGGAAAAAATCGCTCAAAATATCGCAAAAGCAGAAAGAACAAACGGAGTTATCGAGCCTCTTCCAAAGATGCAATGGTTTGTGGATGTAAATAAAGAATTTCTCTTTCCCCACACATCCCTTCCTTTTGTAAAAAAAGGAGAAAAAACAACTTTAAAAAAATTAATGCAGCTCTCTGTTAGAGAAAAACACATTAAAATCGTTCCAAGTCGCTTTGAAAAAACATATTTTAACTGGATTGATAACTTAAGAGACTGGTGTATTAGCAGGCAGATATGGTTTGGCCACCGTGTTCCCGTCTATTATAACAAGAAAGAGATTTATATCGGAAAAAACCCTCCATCTGGTTGGGAACAAGACAAAGACACACTAGATACTTGGTTCTCTTCTGCTTTGTGGACTTTTTCTACGCTAGGATGGCCAGAAGAAACTTCTGACTTTAAAAACTATCACCCAACAACCGTCCTAGAAACAGGCTATGATATTATTTTTTTCTGGGTAGCTAGAATGATCTTAATGACCACGGTCCTTATTGGTGATATCCCTTTTCAAAATATTTATTTACATGGTCTTGTGCGAGATGAAAAGGGAAAGAAAATGAGTAAGTCTCTAGGAAACAGTATTAATCCATTAGATGTTGCAGAAAAGTACGGAACGGATGCTCTAAGAATGTCTTTAATTATCGGATCTTCTCCAGGAAATGATATTAAAATGTCTGAGGATAAGATAAAAGCTCAAAAACACTTTGCAAACAAGATATGGAATGCATCACGTTTTGTTTTTTCTATTCTTCCAGAAGATCAAAAAAAACTTCAAGATATAGTTTCTAACAAAATTCCTTTTTCAAAAAAAGATCTACTTAAAAATAAGGGTTTTGAAAAACACATTAAAAAAGTAACTAAAGATATCGAAGAGTTTCGCCTCTACTTAGCAGCAGAACAGATATATCATTACTTCTGGCACACTTTTGCAGATATAACAATTGAAGAAAATAAAAAAATTATTAATGAGGGGAGCGAAGAAGAAAAACTCTCCGCGATACAAACCCTTTACTTCCAACTTAAAGAACAACTTAAGCTTCTTCATCCTTTTATGCCTTTTATAACTGAGAAAATATGGTCATTGCTCCCTAAAGAAGAAAAAACACTTCTTGTTATAGAGAACTGGCCAGAATAATAATATGAACTATTTCCCCCTTATTGTCTTTGCTCTTCTTCCCAGTACTATCTGGCTTCTTTATTATCTTAGAAAAGATACTCATCCTGAACCCAAAAAACTTATTCTTTATGTTTTTCTTTTCGGCGCTCTTTCTGCCGGGGTAGGATATCTATTCCAAACAAAAATAACCCCTCTCTTCTTTTCTTATGTAGAAAGTTTATCCCTCTCTCTTCTTTTTGTTATCTTCTTTTATAGATTTATCTTAATTGCCTTTTCTGAAGAATTTTTAAAATATCTCGCATTTTCTTTCTCAATAAAAGGTGATAAGGAGGTTGATGAACCCATAGACTTTATTGTCTATATGATAACCGCTGGTCTTGGCTTTGCGGCGTTAGAAAATTTTATCATTTTATCTTCACTGAATATTGATGTTTTGGGCGTAGTAAAAGTTTCTTTTTTGCGTTTTGTTAGTGGGACACTTCTTCACACATTGGTCTCTGGAATAATGGGAGGATTTTTAGCTTACGCATATAGGTTAAATAAAAAATATATTATTTTTCTCGGTCTTCTGGTTGTCTCTTTCCTTCATGGTATCTACAATATAATTGCAGAGAGAATAGAGGAAGGATATTTTCTTATCTTTTTCCTCGTTTTCTTTTTGCTTCTTTTGGCAACACTTTCTTTTGTTATTAAAAAAGTAAAAAAATTAAAAAGCGTTTCTCTTTTAAAATAATTCTTGTTTTTTGTTTTAAAAGGTGCTAATTTAAAAAAAACGAACTTATGAAAAAAGAAAAAACTTGGGAAACAGAACCAATTGAAGAAGAAAAAAAGGATATTTCTACTAATACTCCTGTAAAAGAAAAAAATTGGTCAAAAAAGTGCGGGGAACTTGCGGTAGATGTTTACTCAACGGAAAAATACATTGTCATTCAAGCTCCAATATCAGGAGTAAAAAAAGATGATTTGGAGATAATTACAGAAAACGATGTTGTAATTATTAAGGGGAAAAGAGAACGTCCTCAGAAAAAAGAAATACAAGAATTCTACACCAAAGAGTGTTTTTATGGCGATTTTAAAAGAGAGCTAATCCTTCCCGAGGAAACTGATCCATCGCACATTGAGGCTAGTATTGAAGAAGGAGTTCTAACAATAGAAATCCCTAAAATAGAACGAGAAAGAACAAGAAAAATAGATATATAAAAAAAAGAAGAAAAATCCTCTTTTTTTGTGCCCTCGAGAGGACTTGAACCTCCACCCCTTGCGGGACACGGTCCTAAGCCGTGCGCGTATACCAGTTCCGCCACGAGGGCATTTCTCCATTATACAATAAAACACCTTAGGATAAAATCCTCGGGTGTTTTATTTTTATAGATAAAAATATTTAAGCTCCTTTTAAGAAGTTTTCAATAAGTGCCATTATACCTCCAGATAAAAGCATCACCACTATTCCAATAAGAGAATATTTTACCATGTCTTTTGCTTCTTTTATTGCCTCGTTGGCACCTGCCGCAGTAACAAACTTAAAACCAGCGTAAAGGAGCATCAAGACAACAACAATACCCATAATTGTCCATACAAAGCCAAGAATGCTGCTCAGAAGACCAACTACTTGTTGTGGGTGAGTTATGATTGGTGGAGGTCCTTGAGCAATAACAGATACAACGGGAAGAAGAGCAATGCTAACAAGTAATCCAAAAATTATTTTTTTCATTTTTTTCATTTTTATTTTTTAGCGACCTTTTTCTCCTTTATTTTATAATAATGAAATTATTTTTTTGGTCAATAATTATGTTTGTAAAAAACTTTCAATTAACTTAATCATTCCTCCCGAAAGAAGTGCTACTACAACCCCAATTATTCCGTATTTAATCATGTTATTGGCTTGCTCAATTTTTTTTGGATTACCTGATGCAGTAAGATAAGTAAATCCTATATACATAAAAACCAAGACGGTGATAATCATAAAAAGTCTCCAGAGCCAAGTCGTTATATTCCCAATAATTTTTAAAACATCATCTCCTGAATTCACTAAGCTGTCTTGTGCAAAAACAAAGAGAGGGAGTAAAAGAACTAATAAAATTAATATTTTGTATTTTTTCATATTATTATGAATATTATTTTAATTACTAACCCCCATAATATCTTTAATCACCGCTGTAATTCCATTAGCGATTAAAATTATTACAAGGCCAATTATTGCGTATTTAACAAGATCTGTTGCTCCTTTCACCTTCTCAGGACTACCTCCTGCAAAATAATACTTAAGTCCTGCGATTATAAAAATGATTGGGGCAATCATCAGCGCAACATTTCTAATAAAGTTTACGACTCCGTGAATTAATTCTCCCACTGAGTTATAACCGATAGGATTTGGTATAGTAACTTGTGCAAAAACAAAGAGAGGAAATAAAAGAACTAATAAAATTAATATTTTGTATTTTTTCATATTATTAATTGCTAAAAAGTAATGCATAAGTCCTGCGATTATAAAAATGATTGGGGCAATCATCAGCGCAACATTTCTAATAAAGCTAACTACTGAATTTAGTAAACACGGTATATTATCACAAGGAATTGGGTTAACTATATCTATCGCGGCAACACAGCAAGGAATAATTAGAAAAAAAATAAAGACTAATTTCCCTTTATTCTTTTTCATAAAGAATTGCAAAATGCTGTGATCCAGCTTCAATTTTTTTAACAAACTTAAAACCTTTATTTTTTATTTTCTCATCAATTTTTTTCTCAGCATCATCTTCCTTAACTATCCAGTCAACAATAAGCAATTTCCCGCCTCTCCTTAAAACTCTTTTTCCTTCTTCAATGACTGCTTCTTTGTCATCTACCTGGAAAAGCAAGTTAGACATAATTACTAAATCTAGTGCTCCTTTTTGGAGGTCTGTTCCTCTTTCCACATCACACTGTACAGTTCTAATATTATAAACCTTTTCCATCTCTGCTTTTCCTTTTAATGCTGAAAGGGCTTCCTTCAGCACATCTAATGCATATATTTTTCCATCTTTTATTTTTTTTGCAAGAGGAATTACCCACCCGCCAGAACCACATCCGAAATCAGCGATACTTGCTTCTTCCGGAAGATTTATTTCGTTAATAACTTTTTGTGGGTTCAAAAAATCACTCATTTTATATACAAATTATTGATGCAAGACTATCTCCTTTGTCTAATTTCATCAATCTCACTCCTTGTGTTACCCTCGACTGTTCTGAAACATTTTTAAGTTCTACTCTAATAACTTTTCCTTTTCTTGATATCGCAATAAGATCTTTTTCGTCTAAGATCATTCTTAAGGAAATAATTTTTCCTACTTTTTCGGTGTTTTTTACAGTCTTCACTCCGACTCCTCCTCTTTTTTGCGAACGATAGCTTTTCACTTTTATTCTCTTCCCATATCCGTTTTCAGTTAAAAGTAAAAGATACACCTTAGCAACATCTTCTTTATTAATAATTGCTGCGTCAGCAACTTCATCTCCTTTCCTTAGGGACATTCCCTTTACTCCCCCTGCTTGTCTACCCATTGCTCGAACATCCTTTTCATTAAAACGAATCATCTGTCCTTCTCTCGTAGCAATTGTTACCTCGTCTTTTCCAGAAGTCTTTCTTACACGACAAACCTCATCTCCTTTTTTAAGGGTAATTGCAATAAGTCCTGATCTGCGAATATTACTAAATTCTTTTAATGGAGTCTTCTTAATAATACCCTTTTTTGTTACAACCACTAAGTTTTTATCTTCTTTGGATTCTTGTTGCTCAAGAGGAATAACAGCCAAAACTTTTTCACTCGACGAAATCTCTAAAAAATTCATTAATCCTCTCCCTCTTGCCGCTCTCGCCCCTTCAGGAACCTGATAAACAGGTACGCGGAAAACTTTTCCAGTATCGGTGAAAAATAAGAGAAAGTCATGAGTCATTGCTTCAATAAAATGATCAACAACATCGTCTTGCCCTGTTTTCATACCGAGCATTCCTTTTCCTCCTCTTTGCTGAGCTTTATAAGTTGAAGGATTAACTCTTTTAATATAACCTCCTTGAGTTATAGTAACTATTGTTGATTCTTGTGGAATAAGATCTAAATCATCCGTTTTCTTTAGTCCTTCATCATAAACTCTGGTTTTTCTTTTATCGTTAAAGAGTTCTTTCATCTCCGAGAGCTCTTTCTTCATAACTTCTTCAATTTTCTTCTTACTTTTTAATATTGCTGTAAGTTCCTTCATTATTTTCATCTTCTCTTTCAGCTCGTTCTCAATCTCTTCTCTTTCAAGTCTAGCTAACTTATGAAGCTTCATTTCTAGAATTGCTATTGCTTGAATCTCTGTAAATTTAAACTTTTTTATAAGATTCAGCTTGGCATCATCTTTGCTTTCTGATTTTTTAATTGTTTTAATAATCTCGTCAATGTGTTCAAGCGCTTTATGAAGTCCTTCTAGTATGTGTGCTCTTTCTTCTGCCTTTGTTAAATCAAATTTTATTCTTCGAGTTATAACTTCTCTACGATGTTCAATATAGTATTGTAGTATTTCAACAAGGCCCATTATTCGAGGTTGAATACCATCAACAAGAGCAATCATATTAATATGAAAAGTTTCTTGTAGTGAAGAAAATGTGTAAAGCCTGTTAAGGATTTTTCCAGGATAAGCTCCTGCCTTTAAATCTAAAACAATGCGCATTCCTTCTCTATCTGATTCATCGCGGATATCTCTAATCCCTTCCAATTTTTTCTTCTGTACCATCTTTGCAAAATCTTCTACAAGTTTTGCCTTGCGAACCCTGTAAGGAATTTCAGTAATAATAATTTGTGATTTACCGTTTTCTTCAACCACACCCGCCTTACCTCGAATCACTATTGATCCTTTTCCTTGAGAATATGCAGCGACTATCTCTTCTTTATTGTATATTTCTCCTCCTGTAGGAAAATCAGGCCCTTTCACAAATTGAAATAAATCTTCTGTGTCTGCTTTTGGGTTATCAATAAGATAAACTGTAGCATCAACTATTTCACCCAGGTTATGTGGGGGAATGTTTGTTGCCATGCCAACGGCAATTCCTAAAGATCCGTTTAAAAGAAGCTGAGGGACAGGAGAGGGCAATACAGTTGGTTCTTTCCTTGTTCCATCATAATTAGCAATAAAATTTACTGTTTCTTTTTGGATGTCTTGAAGCATCATTTCTCCTATTTTTGAAAGTCGTGCCTCTGAATAACGCATTGCTGAAGGAGGATCCCCATCAACAGAACCAAAGTTTCCTTGTCCTTGAACAAGGGGATAACGCATTGCAAAATCCTGTGCCATCAAAACCATTGAGTTGTAAACCGCCGAATCACCATGAGGGTGATATCTTGCTAGTGTTGTACCAACAACGCTTGCTGATTTTCTATATTTTGCACTATGAGTAACTCCATCTTCTCTCATTGTATAAAGAATTCTTCGATGAACAGGCTTTAACCCATCACGTACGTCTGGGAGAGCTCTTCCAACAATAACTGACATTGCATAATCAATGTAAGATTCCTGCATTTCCTGAACAATACTTTTTGGCCTTACATATCCGATATCACCTCCTAATTCTTTTTTTTCTTTATTCTTTTTCTGCGCCATTTTCTTCGTTATTTATTTCTTTTTGTAATTCTTCAATTAATTCTGTTTCGATTGTAAGATTTTCGTTAATCTCATCTTTTTTCTCGTTGTATATCTTGTATATGATTTCTTTTTTTCCTCCTCTCTCTTGGATAATATTTTCTATCTTTTCCGCCGGGGAAAAAATAAATCCTTCACTGTTTATTCTTTTCTTTGTTTCACTTATTTGAAAAATAAAAAAGAAAATTCCCAAAATTACACCTCCAATAATTAATAATCTTCGGGAATGTTTTTTTGAAAACTCTTTCATTTTGCACTATTTTTTGACTGAGCTTTAAGTGGAATAATTTTCATTTCTCCAACCGGAAGATTTTTCTTTTGAATTGTAATCTTTTCTTCTGCGGTGGCTCCTTTATCCCCAATTGCTTTCAAAAAAGAGTTTAATTCGTCAAGTTTTACCTTAAGCCCTGGCATTTTATAATGCATCGGAATAACTATTCTTGGCTCAATTTGAGAAATAATTTTTGTTGCTTCCTTTGCATCTATTGTGTAAACGCCTCCTACCGGAATCATTAGAACATCAACTTCTCCAATTTCACGCAACTGTTCATCTGTAAGCTCTTCTTGTCCAAAGTCTCCCATGTGACAAATCTTTATCTCTTCCGCTTCAATTGTATATATAGTATTCAATCCTCTTTCTTTTCCTTTTTCATTGTCGTGGAAAGAAGATATTCCCTGAATAAATATATCTCTTAATTCGTATTCTCCTGGAGAATCAATAACAAAAGTTTCCTTGGTTACTATTTTCTGATTATTGTGATCTTTGTGATCGTGAGTAATCAAAAGAATCTCCGCATCAAGTTTGGGTAGCTTTAGTCCTGTGTCTTCGTCAAAAGGATCAATAACAAGTGAAGTCCATTGTTTCGCCTTTTTTTGTCCTTGTAGGATAACACGAAAACATGATTGTCCGTACCATGTAATATTCATAACACATTGATTTTACCACCCCTCTTGAAAAAATCAAGAAAATGTGTAAAATGAGGAAGCTATGAAACAACAACTAAAAGAAAAAAACTTACTCGACATTCCTAAGGAAGGAGAAATTGTCGAAGGGAAAATAGCAGGGAAAGGCCGTGCAACTGCTTTTATTGATCTTGGTCCTTTTGGGACAGGAATAATTTACGGTCAAGAATTCCAAGTCACAAAAGATGAATTGAAAGACTTAAATGACGGAGACGTTGTTAAGGTTAAAATCATCTCTTTGGATTCTGAAGATGGTTATGTAGAGTGTTCAAGAATCCAAGCTAAAAAAGATCTGGCTTGGGATATACTAGAAGAACAAAAAGAAAAAGGAGAATTAATTACTGTGAAAATAGAAGGCGCAAACAAAGGAGGTCTTCTTGTTAAAATATCTGGTATCCCTTCTTTTATTCCATCTTCTCAACTTTCTTCTGAAAATTAT
>Ga0075121_1002581_pt1 | contig 10288 bp, 6 predicted proteins | sample AntAceMetag02UKG_FD_69793 | JGI IMG/M metagenome (GOLD analysis project Ga0075121, IMG submission 69793) | Saline lake microbial communities from Ace Lake, Antarctica - Antarctic Ace Lake Metagenome 02UKG | ecosystem: Environmental > Aquatic > Non-marine Saline and Alkaline > Saline | place... | reverse complement strand
ATGGCTGGTGAAGTGCTAAATATGAATATCTTAGCATTAAATACAAATTGGTGCAAGTTGAAAGATTTGTATTTCAAAACCGCCACAAAACCATATACTTAACGTTACAGGGCATTTTAAAGAACCATCATAGAATAATCAAATCTGATATAAAACAAAATATTGACACTAAAATAATACAAACTAAAATTTAGAAATCATGAAAAAACTATTTTTTACATTAATGTTTTTATTTGGCATTTTCACTTTTCAATTTGCCCAAACTCCTAAATGGACTAATTACACTAATGGAGATAGAGTGAACACTGTTGTTTATGATTCCCCATTCCTTTGGGTCGCCTATAATGGTGGGTTGACTAAAATAAATGTAAACACGGAAGAACGTGTATTTTACAATTCAATAAACTCCATAACACATGTAGGTACTATTTCACGTAATGCATTAGCAATTGATTTACAAAAAAATGTTTGGATTGGTACTTATTTTGGTTTAGCCAAACTGCAAGGTAATACATGGATTACATATGATACATCAAACTCTGAAATACCAGGCACTAGTATTGAAGCATTGGTAGTTGATGATTCAGGAAACTTATGGGTAGGTTCATACAAAAATGATTCTAAAAGTAAAACATACTATTTATCAAAATTTGATGGTAATACTTGGATAAATTACAATAACACAAATTCTATACTTCCCGAAACTGGTGTAAATAGAATAGCAGTTGAGCAAGGAAATATTATATGGGCGTCTACTACAGAAGGATTATTAAAGATTTCCGGGGATGATTGGATACTCTATAATTCCGAAAATTCCAATTTGACTTTTGATAATGTTTCCAACATAGTAGTTGACAAAGAAAATGTTAAATGGATGACCTGTGGCAATTACGGATTATTAAACTCATTTGATGATACTAACTGGGATAATTATGAGAACATAATGAGGAATATTCGCCAAATCTATGTCGATAGTGATAATATTAAATGGCTATGCGGTTCCGCAGACCCTTCAAATAATATGATTGGGGGTCTTGCAAAATTTGATGGACAGATTTATACCCATTATGATACTGAAAATTCAAACCTGCCAACTGACAATATTATTTCAATTGCCATTGTTGACAATGGGACAAAATGGGTAGGCACAGAAAAAATGAGTATGATAAAAAGCAATAATGAAGATTGGATAAAAATAAATTGCAGTAATTCTGAATTACCATCATGTTGTATCACTTCAATTGAAATTAATAATAATGGAAAAATTTACTTTGGGGGCTCTAGTTATGATACGCCTTATTACGATCCTGGAATTGCAATACTTGACGGATTAGAATGGAATTCATATAGGTTCGTTGAAAATTCAACAGAAGAATTTACGATTCGTGATATAGTAGTTGATAATCAAAATAATACTTGGCTATGTACTAGTATAGGACTTATTAAATATATTGATGAATCGAATTGGATTATTTATAATACATCAAATTCAATTTTGAATTCTAATAGAACAAATTGTGGAGTTGTTGATGAGAATGGGATTGTTTGGATAGGTTTATTACCTGATTATAGTGATATTGGTGGAGGTTTACTTAAAATTAATGGAAATGACTGGTCAATATACACAACTGATAATTCAGATTTACCAAACAGTTATGTTAACGCAATTACAACTGATAACATTGGAAATTTATGGATGGGTGTTTCTGGTGATTGGTTTAATCCTGAGCCAAAAGGATTGGTTAATTTTAACGGTAATAATTGGACTTTTTACAACACAACAAATTCAGGATTACCTGATACTTACATTAACAATATTGCAGTTTCACCCACAGGTGAAGTATGGCTTGCAACTCGGGGGGGAGCAGATGGTGGTGGTTTGGTGCGGTTTTATGATGATGAATGGACTATATATAATTCTTCTAATTCTGAGTTACCTTACAATCAGGTTTACGCGATTGATATAGATGACCAAGGTATTATTTGGTTAAGTTCTGGAAGTTATCTTTTGTCATTCAATAACAGTGAGTGGACTTCAGTTAAAATAAGTGACAATAACATTTGGGATGGTGATGCTATTTTATCCTTAAAGATTGACAGTTTAGGAAACAAATGGATGGGTACAGAAGCATTAGGTGTTATTGTTTATAATGAAAATGGAAGTTCATCAATTTTTGAAACAGTAAAAACAAAAAACCATTCCTTAATAATTTCTCCTAATCCTGCTAGTGAATTAACATCAATTGGATTCAATATTAGCACGATGTCAAATATTTATCTTTCAGTTTATACGATAGATGGTAGGCAAGTATTTAATAAGTACTTTAATGATATTCCACAAGGCAAAAACGAAATAGAATTAAATACATCTAAATTTGAGAATGGCACATACATAATCTCAATAAACTCAAAGAATTATTTTATGACTGGCAGATTAATTATTTTGAAATAAAATAAACTTAGCAATTCAATAATAGAATTATTTATCAATTTAAAACTAAGAAAATGAATACATTAATAAAAAAAGTACGGTTTAGCGTTTTGTTTGTTCTTATGCTATTTGTAACATCAGGAAACCTTTTTAGTCAATCTTCAACAGAAATATTATTTACTGATGAATTTACAGGCGATACAACTTGGACAGTTGACAATATTGATTTTGAGTTTAATGTTGACTGGATGGAATTTTGGAATTGGAATGGGTATTTAGGTTTTGGTGGTACATTTACAACATCCTTTGAAAACTTCAATAATCATGTTGATAGTATTACAATGGATGTCGAGAATAGTTGCTGGAATTGTTTTGAAATTATTCTATATAAATCAGGTGAAGATTCTGTATTTTTTGAAACTCCAACAGGACAATCAATACAAACTATTGTAAATCCTTGGACAGACAATCCTGATTCATTAATTATGTGGACAAATGAAGGAGGTATTAAAGTTGAAACAATCTATTATGATGGCACTTCTGGACAACCTGAAATTGACAAAACCGAAAAAGTTTCAATATTTCCAAATCCTGCTACGAATTTTTTCAAATTGAAACAATTAAACAAGAATTCAACTATTCAAGTTTATAATACATCTGGAACTTTACTATCAGAATCCTATGTGACTTCATCTGATAATAAAATTAACATTTCATATTTAAGTAATGGATTATATCTAATAAAAATTGAAAGTAAAAAGAACATACAGAATCTTAAATTATTAAAAGTTGATCGCTAAAAAAGACAAAAGAAAAAAATATAAAAAATGTACATTGAGAATTCAGAAACATATTGAATCATTTTTATAATAACTTAAAATTAACACTATGAAAAAATATAGTATTTTATTATTAATCATAGTCATATTGACTTATGGTTGCAACGATGAGAATAAACCTGAGTTTGACCATTACGGTGTATATTTAAAAACCAAAGATGGTTTCATTGAATTGAAGAATCACAAATTTGTTGATTATGGTGGTTTTGATTATTTTAAAAACTCTAAAGGATTTAAACCTCCTACTTTTAATTTAGATGGGGTAATCGATATTTATGTGTTTGACCCAAAATCAAAAATCCAATCATACAATTTATATGACGGAATAACAATTAATGAAAGGGCTAAAAGAAAAGAACATTTTGGTAATTTCGGGTGTAGGGGTTATGGTTATAAAAAAAATGAATGTTCAGAAATTGAAATTCTTCGTATCCCATATGAAAAGAATAATGAATTATTAAAAATTAGCACTAAGAATTTTCTTGGCGGTACTTTAGCATTAATTATAGATAATGAAAAGGGCTATTTATTCAATGTTTTTAATGAAAAATTAGAAAGTGATTTGCTATCCCAGATTTCTCTAATGGTTACATATTTGGAAGAAGAAAATTATGCACTTTTTGTTAAAACGGGTTTCCCTAATGAAACATCGTCAATGACTAATGATGAATTAGTAGAATACATAAATGAAATGCAAGAGTATTTTAATAAAAAAAACCTCAAATCTCATATAATATATTTTCTAAAGATGGCTCAGGATTCTGGTGTAAATATTAACATTACTAAGAAAACTGCTCGCGTTAATTTTGGGGATATAGGTTTTAACTATCATAATGGTAACTGGGGATTAGGAAAATCTAAAAAATAGAAAACATGAAGAATATTATTATAAATACTGTCTTTATTGCTTTAATAATAGGATTGCTCACAGGATGTGGTCAAAATATTATTGATAAGTCAGATGAATTAATTAGTGCAAAAAACTATGAACAAGCACTATCTCTATTAAATAAAGAAATATACGACAATCGTGAAAACATAGAAATGTATATTCGTATAGGTAAGTGCAACTTAATCCTTGATAACTATGATGAAGCATATCATGCCTTTTATAAAGCAAGAAAATTAGAAAAAGTAAACAAAAGTAAAAACAGAAAAACTAACAGCAAAAAAGTAGATGAACAGATTAGTGAAATTACTTTGTCATTTTCCAAAGAAGCGGTTAATGATAAAAATTATAAACTTCTATTGATTTCTCAAAACATATCTTTTGCATTAATGCTACCTCCTGAAAACATTGCAGCAATAAATGAACTTTGTTTTAAAGAAGGAGGAAAATTGTTATTGAATGGGCAAGTAAGGGAAGCAGAGATATTATTAAAGCCTGCCATTGATAAGGCTGCATATTTAACTTTAACATTTGGTCAAACAAACAATTTCATAAAGGAAATGCTCTCTTTTCAAAAAAGTAGTGTCAACTTGTTTGCAATGGCTTCATATTTAGAAAACTTAATACCTAAATCTTATAACTTTATAATATCACAAATTCGTAAACTAAATCACACTGAAGTTTCTTCATGTTTAGGTCGATTAATTAAAAATAATGATGGTAATGCATGGCTACTGCCAAAAACTGACAGCGGTGAAGAAAATTTCAAATTATTTGGGTTATCTTCTTTTAGCCCTATCATATCTTATAGTTACAGGTACATAAGTAAAAAACAAATTGAATCCATTTCATCAGATGCCTTTTACAGAAGTGTTCAATCAAATCAATTGTTTTATAAGGAAAATACAGTTTTAAGTGACTTTTATTTTAGTAGGATACCAGAACTATCAAACATTTTTTCAGAACTTAGAAAAAAAGATAAATTTCAAATAGCAGCGGCAAAAGACAGCGTTTTAGAGAAAATAATACAGATTAAAGACGTATACGTAATACCAACCCTAAAATACCAAACCACAATTTTTAAAATACAAGGAAATTGTTTTGCTTTTGAAGATGAATATGATCTTAATGCAGAGGTTTTATTAATTCATCTTTTTATTGGATTACCTCAGTATAATGATTTTTCAGGACAAAGATATGGATCATATGTTGCTACTGTAAAAATTCCATTTTCATTAACAGAGGCTCGCAATTTTTTTAAAGATAAAAAAATAATAAAAGGGATAGTTCAATACAAACTATATCCTGGCACAGAAAGGGTTGGTCTTGGTTATTATGTCTCGTCAAATTCAATCGTAGCAGAAAATCCTACAATTACTTTTGAGAACTCAGATTGTACAAATATTATAAGAACCACAGGTTTGCTAGGTGAATTATGGCCAAAAATCAAAGACAATTGGGCTCACAATAAAGCAATGAAACCATATAGGAGGAATGTTAGAAATGTTACTGGTGAAATAATGACAAATTAGTGAACCCCAAAAAACTAAGAAAATGAATACAATAAATAGAAAAAACGCCCTGTAACACGCAATATAATAAATTGGGCAGAAAGTACTAAATATGAACATTTTAACATTAAATAAACATCGTAGTAAATTGAAAGATTGGTGTTTCAAAAAGCCCAACTTATCATATTGCCACCGTTACAGGGCATTTAGAAACAAAATCCCTCATAATAATTAGGTATAATAAATATGGTTTGTAAATAATAAATAAATGGAAGCAAAAATTATTCAATATCTATTTGAAGGAGTAGGGTCAATACTTGCTCTTCTTTTTTCTTTTTTCATATATTTTTGGGTATTAAAAAAAATATTTCCTTCTAGAAAAAGAAAAGAAACTGATATAATGAGTAATCCAAAAAAGTTTTGGCGAGATAGTGTTAATATTACTTTCAGTTACATATGGTTGAAATTAGATTTCTATTTAATGCTCCCAGTCCTTATCCTGATTATCATATTATTATTGTTTTTAATCTGATCGAGCATACTATACAATTCTATTAGGTTAGCTGCCTGTTAGTCAAAATAAAAATTCATGAATAGTGTTATAAAAAATAATATGGAAAAGAAAAGAAAAATATCTGACTATTTGATCCCTAAAAATGAAGAGTCTAAAAGTTTAAAGGCTGAACTAGAAATAAAGTCAAATCGTAGAGAAGTATTACAACAGGGGTTTGAAAAGATTGGACCACTACAGCGCAATCTAATATCGGCTATGGTAGCAATGACCAAAGACGATGACTTGTTCACCTATTCCGAATATGAAAAACTTTTTATTACTATTGATTTAATCATTGACCTTTTTAGCCTAAAGCCTAAAAATGACTTGAGTGATCCAGAGCTCGAAAAGCATTTGTATTACAATTATACGTATAGAGAAATTTTATCAAACAAACAGTGGCAAGATGAAATAAGGGACTTAGGATCATTTATCGTAAAAGTTTTTTCATCTTTTAATAAAGAATCTGATGACAAAGAATTGGCGAAAGAAAATAAAAATCATTTTGAGGATTTGCTTGCTAACATTTTTGAGATTATTATTCCATTAGTTAAAGTGCAACAACAAGATAAAAACAACAAAATAAACAAGTGGAAAGAGGTTCTGGGAGCTTCTTCTTCTGAATTGACTGAATTCAACAAAAAGAAATCAGTTGATATTGATGATGATGAAAATGATAGTTTTCTTAATAAGTTAAAAAAACCATTCATGTCACTTAGTAATAGAAACAAAAATAACAAAGATATTGAAGAGTACGCTATTGAACTTTGCGAATCGTTTGATTTAGAAGAGTATAAAAATAGTCTTACAAATAAGAAAAGTAATTCAAAAGCAAGAAAGAAAACACTAATCAATATTAAAACTGAGATGATAAATATTGTACATAAGAAAATACCTAGCGCAGAAACAATGCATGGAATGATTGAGTTTTCTAACAAATATGTTAATATTATTAATTCTTTTGGTAATCAAGTTAAAAAAAGATTGGAAATAATTGAACCTAGGTTAGAATTTCAACTTGAAATGTTTGATGATGATTTTGTACAATTTAAAGAAAGTTCAATTTCTGCACTATATAAAGCACTTCATGGTAGTAGTAATATAAAACTTGATGATATTAAGTATGGCCCGACATCAAAACTGATTAAGTATAAATTTCAATCATTACAATACCGACATAAAAAATTTATTGATTTGTGGAAAAGGGAAATTCAGGCATTTGAAATAGAGATGGAAGAGTTAACAAAACAAATAATTAATGATTTCTTTCGTGAGCGTTCTAATGAAAGAGATATCTCTGATTTATTAGACAATAGTTTCAAATCTTATGCTTTTAAAAAGAAAATTGATAATATTGCAAAAAATATATCAGGAGCAACTAACGCAGCAATGGCTCTTGGTACTATATCAGTTTTTATAATTGGACCTGCACTTCTAAATCCAGTTACGGCAGCCATTGCTGGCGTAGTTGGTATTGCAGCATTAAGTTCTAAATTATGGCTAAGATATACAGACCCAGAAATTCGAAAAATCAAAGAAATTGACAAAGTAGTAAAAGATGTTGGTGAAAGATTTGAAACAATTTACCCAAACCCAAAAGATGAATACTTCCTAGTATTAAAAAGCATTTCTAATAGCTTTATAGACTCTGCTCGCAAGTTTTATGAACCATTAATGTTAAAAGTAATTCTTCTCTCAAATGAAATAGAAATGAAGCAAAAAGTATTTGCCAAAATTATTGAAGATACTGAAAAAGATATGGATAACTGTATCAGTAAGTATAAATAAGAATCAAGTTGAGTGAAAAAACGCCCTGTAACAAAGGCTATAAAAAATAGGCGAGATAGTAGTAACATCGAGCTTTGTAGCCCGTTTGAACTTCATCATAAGTTGAAAAATTACGCTTCGAAATCGCCTACATTTTCATAGCCAAACCGTTGCATAATTCTTACAGCAAAACCTGTGCGGAAGTGCGACTTGTGCCTTAACAACAAAAAGAAGTTCTAGCAGACCCCAAAGCTAAGTTAAATAATAAGCATGATAGTACAAACGATAAACACCAACCAAAGCAAAATCAAAACACAGTAAATTAATCCTCCGAAAAATAAATAAATAAAAACCAAAAAAACAAGACATTAAAAAAGAAAACAGCAAAAACGAGAAAATGAATCAAATAAAAAATACAGTTATAAAAACATAACTTCTCAAGAAAAGGTAAATTTACCTTTCAGACAAATCGGAGTAAGCCAAATTGTATTTGTGAAAAACAAATCCAAGTTTATTTGTCTTACATATTTTCCAATGTTGACACAACTATAAAAAAACGCCCAAGACTATTTAACATAACACGCAATTATAAAACAAACGCACGAAAACCCACACAACGGCTTATGTCTTATAATTCGGATGTTATGTTAAATAGCCACCGACCCACCGCCACGTCCAACGCTGAAACAACCGCACTCGGAGTAATGAAAACATTACAACTGTATTTTATTCCTGACGGAAACAGCAACAACAATCTAAGAAGTTCGGACAAATAAAATCATTCGCAATTTTCAAGTTAATTTTTCCCACCGCACAAAAAACCTTATCTCATTCATAACCGGACAAACATTTCATTCACAGTTAACCTGGTAAAAAACCAGTTTTAACCGTTCATTCCATTTATTGCCCGTCCATTCATTCGCACACAATTAACACAAAAACCGCTCATTCAAAATTACAGTTTCTATTCTCATAAATACACAGACAAGTGTTCCATTTCGTTATTGGACTGGTCAAAAAAGCCCAGACCAAACCTCATTACACAACTTGACTGCTATTTATTATTCAAACAAAAAACCCCACCACCTGCTTTAAATTAAATTTGTCACGCAAAGACTAAATTTTCGTGTCCCTCGACTGGCTTTTGAAATTAAAAGCCGCTCACTAACTCAACTTCAGCTTTGCTAACATTCCATAAAGTACAGTTTCATTCATTCCGCAACATTCGCTATACATTTCATTTTCCTTAACTTATAAGTTTATTTTTCCCACCGCACGAAACACCTTACCTCATTAATACCCTGACAAACATTCCATTCCATTACGTTTCAGGACTTTCCGCAAGCTACAAGAACCTTCCACTCATTACATTTCATTTATTGTCAGTACATTAATTTCGCCCACAATAAACACATAAGCACGTCAATTCATGTAACGCTCACTATGCTGCATTTCATTTCAACTGTACATTATTCCATTACAAATTTAAGGTATGAGTAAATCAAAAAAATAATAAAATGCCACCGCTAAGAAGTCAGTCTAATTAAACTAAATAATATCGCCCATTCCACACATAATATTATTAGCTTACTAAACTGCCTAACCTGACAAGAATTTTAATATTTATTTCGCTTTACACATACGCCAACCCTATTGCTCCCCCACAAAAATCCCCAACCACCGCCCCAAACTTGCAATAATTGACATGAATATTTTAGTACAGCCTCATTTTTGTCTTATAGTATTTCCGGATTATCAACCAAGTCTGGTCAACATACCTGCTTGCATCAATAGTTAATCACCTGTTTTTAAAAGCTATTCAGCCATACTTCACTATCTGTTTTCCAATCCCCTCACTCAAATTAGTTTATTACTATACTGTTGCAGTATTTACCCTATTTGTCCCTAAGATAAGGTTATTTGGCTTTAGAATGATCTTTTTACATATTACACTAGCAATATCCAGTTGGTAATATAATTGGCTTCCTACCGTATTATCACTATTTCTTTCACAGCCCTAAATCTCTATTTTATTTAAGCAAGTTGGTAAAATAATAATTGTATCAGTATCTAAACTCAAATTATTATCAACACGGTTTAACTTTGGCATGAAAAAGTCTAATAAACTAACTACTATTCGTAACCTTTCACCTGGTTCAAGTTTCATCAAGTCATCATTCATCTGTTCAATAGGGTAGCTATCCATAAGCTGTTGTAATTTTTCTTTTACATCATTACTTATTTTATTTTCAGTTCCTTTTTTTCTTCCAGCTGGTCGTTGGCCTGGCAGAAACTTGC
>Ga0075121_1002577_pt1 | contig 10294 bp, 7 predicted proteins | sample AntAceMetag02UKG_FD_69793 | JGI IMG/M metagenome (GOLD analysis project Ga0075121, IMG submission 69793) | Saline lake microbial communities from Ace Lake, Antarctica - Antarctic Ace Lake Metagenome 02UKG | ecosystem: Environmental > Aquatic > Non-marine Saline and Alkaline > Saline | place... | reverse complement strand
TGTAGCTCCATTTCTGATTCGCTTCAACCACTACAGGATCTAATACCGATAAATCATAAACTGCGATGTACGTTCCGGAGGCATCTTCATGGTTTTCTAAAGTCACGCTGCCAGATATACTGCCAGTGCTGACACTTTCAGAGGCACAAGAAGTTATCAGCAAGAAGAAAAGTATCAAAATTGAAAATTGAAAATTGAAAATTGAAAATTGTGCGAATTTTACCAAATTCCGTTTAAATAATTTCAATAAATTCATCATATTACTTTACCTCTAATTTTATACATGCTTAATTTATCATGAAGTATCATAACAAAATTGAAAATTTAATAACCTTAGTCATATTAACCTATATAATGCAAATTGAAAATTGCCATATTTTCATCGAAATTTGTTTTAGATAAGTTTTTAATTTAATACTCCCACCCCAGCAGATAAAAAGTATTTGTATTCAATTTTGTATCCTTCATCTTCAATTTACTATTCGTTATCATCTATAAACTTACCTTCTTTAAATACTTTTTTATACCCCCTGAAAGTACAATCTGGTTTTAAGCTTTGATATTTTTCGTCACCACTCATGTAGGAAAAAACAATAGAGAAAATATCCTGATTTATTTTTAAGTCATAGTCATATTTAGCAGCTTTTTCAGAATTTGGCCAATGTATAGCTACCATAGTTCCAATCCTGTCCCATACCATTTCGACGGTAATTTCTTCTTTCTTATATCTCCTCAAAGTTGATCCATCACCTGTTAGTGCAGGTCCGTGATCCCCAATAGCAATAACTATGGAATTTGGATCAAATTCTTCAATAGATTCAAAATCTCTTTCCATTTGTTCCAAAGAAATATTTAGTCTGGAAATCCAATTCGTTTTATCCTCTGAATATAGTCTCCCCCTATTTGATGAATGCCCTGGATAATGATAATGATTGATAATAAAACTTTTCTCCTTTTCCATCTTTATCAATTCAATTTTTCTATTTTGCTGATCAGTTTCAGTATAACCAATAGATTTTGTAAGACCTAAGGTATTAAACTTCATTTCACCCTGAAATACCCCTCTCATTAGTGCTGCAAAAAAGTTCATATTTACATCCCAATTTCTTGGAGGATAAATTTCTTCAAAATATCTATAATTTCTTTTTGTAATGGGTCCTGTTAAAAAATCATCCAGAAGTATATAAGTTTTATAACCTTTATCTCTTAATACTTTGTTCACTAATGAATTCCCACCGTAAATTTCTCGGCAAGCATTTCCAGCTACATAACTGCAAATATTTAATGTCCTTGCCATACTTGCTAAGCTGGTAGAACTTAATGAATAAGTGTCCTTATAAAACTTAAAATTGTATTTCTTTAATATACTTACAAGTTTTTCCGGAGATAGATTGTCATTTTTAAAAACTCTTTCATTAGGGATGCCGTCATAAACAAAGAGGTATATATTAGGAGTTTCTTTAAATTTGATATCTTCCAATATTTCTGGGATTTCGCTATTGAATACTGTTTTATCCTGGTTATCATTTGATATGATAAAATTGTATAAGGAAAATATAAGTATAAATATTACCTCAATATATAGTAATTTCGGTATTATTTTACCGCCTTTGATAACATTGATCAGCAGCATTACTAATGCAAGCAAAAGCCAAAATTCCAAGTCTATTCTATTATTCCAGGCAAAATTTGCTCTGATAATTGGCAAAGCAACAAATAGAAAGGAAAAGCCGGCACTTAATAAAATCACTTTTTCTTTACTTAAAAAGCCTTTAGTAAATATCACTGTCCAGTAATAGTTAATTATAGCAAACAAGATAAATACAGCAAAATAATAAAAATAATAAATTCCTGCCAAATAATCAGTATTATTGAAGGCTAAATATATAGCAGGAATTAAGCTTGAGATAGCAATAAACAAAAATCCAAGGAAGCTAATCTTCTTTGAATCGACAGCTTTATATCTTCGTAAATACATACTGAAAAATGAGATTATGAACATCAGGAAACCAAAGAATATCAATTGCAGTCTAAGATTTAGTTCGCTATCTACTTTTACTAATCCTAAATAATTGTTAAGGATAGCAGAAATCCCAAGGAAGATTAGAGATATGTTACTGATCAGTAGTATTAGCTCATGCCTTTTATTTTTATAACTTTTTAATAATTCAATAATATTGATTATCCACAAAAGCAAAGTAATTCCAAAGAAAGGCAGTAGTTTTCTATAAGCTCTCAAGAATACAATAGGTTCTACTGCTGCCAGCGTTTGATATATTGTGAATAAAATCAAATATGATAAATATACCTTGAATATCACATCTAATTTATTTCTTTTTATAAAACCTATCATGCTCATCCATATTTGCCTGATAGTTAGACCATCAAATGGATTAGCTTCTGCAAAAGAAATAGAAGCTTTACTTTCTATTATTGTCCTTGTCAAAAAAATCAGATTATTCATTGTCCAATAGATAAGCAGGGCTGAAGGAGCATCGTAAAGCAGAACGAAAAATATCAAAGCAATAATGATAGCCTGTATTCTTTCTTTTGCAGAAAATTTATCAGAGACAAATGCCGTGCTGATATTTATTAGTGTCATGATAAAAGGAAAGAGATTAATTCCGAATAGTAAATGATCAGACTTACTCAAATCTTCAATAAACAAAAAGCCTACTCCCTCTAATACTTTCAGTTCTCTGAGCATGAAATAGGCTGCTATCAGAAATGGTAATTGAATAAATACCGGAATTGCAGTCCGTAAGCTGAGAATAGGATTATAAGAATATCTTTTGTAAAGAGCAGTTATGCGTTCATGTCTTTCTGAGCCGGTGCTTTCACTATTGATCCTGGCTAATTGTGGCTTTAGTATCGCCTGAATATGCTTCTCACGCCTGGGATATTTCTCAAATATTCTGTTTAATAGATAAATAAATATCCCAGAGACTATAGAGAGTATCAATAGTGAAAAACCGTAACTATCCAGCACAGAATGTATTGCCAGATAGACTAATTCGGTGAGTTTTACTAAAGGATGAATAAGGATATTATAAAGCAATGTTATTTGATTCCTTTGCCTGATTGCTCGATTAAATAATCAGCAATATCTGATCCTGAATGACCAATATTGGTCAAAGTCTGTTTTCTAAAGTTTATAATTCTTTGTGACATGTCGCTATTAAGTACATCTTTGATTATTTTTGGCAATTCTAAAATTGTAGTTTTATCAAGCACATATCCGATTTCCTTCTCCGCATGTCCACGCCAGTCTATAGTTAAAACATCTCGTTCATAACCTGGCATATCATCTTGATTGATTGATAATGTTATCACCGGTTTTTCATAAATAAAGGCAAAATCAAATCTAATGGAAGAAGTATCTGAGATTAACACATCAGCCTGATTCATAGCCACTGCCGGTGATAAATGCTTATCCCAGGATACATTTTGATATAACTTCAAATCTTGTTTACTTTTCTGGATTAGTTCCAGTTCAGATATAAATGATTGAGGATGCGGTCTAATTATAATATTAAATCCCTCATCAGCTAATCTCTTTATAAAATCAGTTCCGTAAGTTTTTAGACAGCCTTTATCTCCCCATGATGAACCAATTAAGACTGTGGTCTTATTAGTATCACTATCAGTTTCTTTCTTTTCTTTCAATAACTCATCTAAATAAGGTAAACCCAGACTAATTAACTCTTTGGCTGGTAGATTCCTAACTTTTTCGATCTCTTTGATAGAAGGCTTCTGAAAATCACCAGAAAGAATTACTGCATCATAATAATCCAAGGAGCCCGTTTTGTACATAGAAATATCATCAACAGAATGAAAAACATGTACTAATTTTCTTACTTCTTTTGGTTTTCCAATTGGGTATTCTTTGTTGCCAAGATTTGGTGTTGTAGATAATAGTAATTTAGATTTTATATTTGATGCTCTGTAATAGGCAATATTGCCATAACCCAGAAATTTGGAATGCATATATTCGTTATCTATCTCCAAAGCAGGGTCTTCCACATCAAGACTGTAGTAAGAAAAGTGCTTCTCTTTTTCTATTAATGATCTTATAATCGGAGCAAATGTGCCATAATATTGCTTTCCCTCACTTAGAATAGCAATTTCAGGCTGTATGTATCTATCTTTATTGACAACGGTATCCTTCTTCAGTAACCGAATTACAATGCCTCTCATAAAGAATATTAATGATGAAATTCCAGCTATTATTAAACTAACTAACGCAGTTCCTGTTCCCGGATCAAGGTAGCCAAATAACCATGAAGGTAAACCTAAAATAAATAGGATTATTAACAAATTATACATTTTCATTCTTATCATTATAACTGCTAACTAAAATTTGTTTTAATTCTAGAACAGAAAGTTTTAGTATAAAATTCTTCATTCGCGCAGGATGATACATTTCATTTAACAATCCCATTGCCTTAGTCAAACTAAGATATTCCCTTATCATTTTCTTAATAGGTAGCTGCTGCAATAATACTACTGATTCATCAAGAATTATTTGCTCATCAGCATTTAATACCTTATATTCTTGAACTTTTCGGGAAATTGCTTCTAATGTAAAACTGCTGGCTAAACCATGCGGTACATTATAGTTATAAGTAAGTGGATAAGATATTGAATGAGCGATAGCTGTTCTGGTTTGGCTTATTGCCATTCCAGATAAAAAACTGGCTAACTGCATTTCTTTTCTCAATTTAATAATTTCAAGGTTCTCTAATAACTCTCTAAATACTCTAATGGCTATCTTTAATGCTTCACAGGAATACATTCTGCTAATTGGATTTGCATTTATGTTCCACAACGATTCCATAGCATGAGAAATTGCATCAAGCCCGGTAAATAATGTCTGATTGTAAGATAATGACAGAGTTAGACTTTCATCAAGAATTGCTCGCCAGGGATAAAGCTTGCTGTGGTCAATAGATTGTTTCTTCTTTTCAGCAAAATCCCATACTGTAGCAAAAGGTGTAGCTTCTGAACCAGTTCCAGCGGTTGTTGGTATTGCTATCAATTTCACTGCTTGTCTATCGTCTAATATTGCATTATTTTTTAGCAGCTTTTCTAAAAAATCTTCATCTTTCTCATTAATAATAACAGAAAGAACCTTTGCTGTATCTATTACACTGCCACCGCCTAAAGCAATAATATAATCAACTGTCTCGTCTTTGAATTCTTTGGCAATATTTTTGATCTTTTCCGCTGTAGGATTTGCACAAACTTGATCATAACATAATACTTTAGCTGATAAGAAAATACTCTTTATCACATCAACAATCCCACGCTTTTTAAATGATTGGCTGGTTACCAGCAATACTGTACCGTTTAACTTTAACATTTTCAGGGTATTCTGGTATCCTGTTCCTGATACAATATTTACAGGGTTATTGTAACTCCAGGTCCCTATTTTACTATTTGCTGACATAATCCATGAAATTCATTTTATTGTTTTGGGGACTAATAGTTGGTCTTCCTAAATCTGAACGTGAACCTTTGCGAATTTTAACTTCAATAAATACAGGTCCAGTTAACTTATGAGCCTGCAAAACTGCATCCCTTAGTGACTCTTCATCAGATGCAAGCAGATACTTTTTATAACCTGTAGCATAGCATAACTTATCGAAATCTATTACCCTTGAAGCAGTAGGCTGTCCACCTACAGATTCATGACAGAAGTTATTCATCAGAATATGAATAAAATTCTGTGGAGCAATATTCCCTAAAACTGGAAGTGAACCTAAATGCATGATCATTGCCCCATCACCATCGATGCATACTGTTTTTTTCTCTGGATGTCCGAGGGCTACACCCAAAGCAATTGAGGAAGCATGTCCCATGGAACCAACTGTTAAAAAATCATTATGGGGAGCATTGTTTCTTTCTCGTATTTCAAATATTTCGCGTGAGGTTTTCCCAGTTGTTGAGATTATCACTGATTCCTGTAAATTATCTAAAACTATTTCTAAAGCTGCTTCCCTTGAAAATAATTGAGTGTCTTCTTTAATATTATTCTCTAATTTATATTCTTCAAAAGTTCCTTTTTTAACAACTAACGCTACTGGAGCTGATATCTTCTTTGATAAATCAATCAATTCTTTCATCTGCTCTTCCAAACCCATTGTATTTTTGTCTATAATCTGATAGGGAATTTCCAAATTATCTAATAATGATAATTGAATTCTTCCCTGTTTAATGTGCTGAGGCTCATCTTTGATACCCGGCTCCCCTCGCCATCCAATTAATAAGATCATAGGAATTGAATATACTTCTTTATCAACCAGCGAAAGTAAGGGATTTACTGCATTACCAATTCCTGAATTTTGCATATATACAAGACCCAGTTTACCAGTAGCCAGATAGTAACCTGCTGCCAATGCTATTGCATTACCCTCATTTGCTGAAATGATATGTCTTTTTGATTTAACATGATCAAAGATATAGGCACAAAAATATTTTAATAATGAATCCGGGACACCGCAAAAAAAACCTATCCCATTTCCATTTAAATGATTATAAAAAGTTTCTGGCTTGATCATCCTTATATCCTTTCTGGTATCAAAGTAATTATTTCTTTTATTGACATCATGTTCTTACGAGCCTCAAAAGCTCTGCCATTAGTTAAAATTGCCCTGGCAGTATCAATCATCGAAGGGTACGCGCTTCTCAGCAACTGATTTGCATAAATAACAACATTCACACCTGCCTGAACCAGTTCATCTTCATAAATGGTATCATAAGTAGAAGGTACTACAACTATTGGTACTCTCTTTTTAAAACTTTTGAACTCTCTACAAAATTCCAGTATTTCATCTGGTTTGTTCTCTTTGGAATGTATCATTATTCCATCGCAGCCAGCCTCTATATAGGCACTTGCCCTTTTTAATGCATCCATTAAGCCTGCTTTAAGAATTAAACTTTCTATCCTTGCTATAATCATAAAATCATTTGTCACCTGGGCTTTTTTACCTGCTTCAATTTTCAAGCAAAAATTCTCTATTGAATCCTGCGTCTGCTTGAATTTTGTTCCATATAAAGAATTATGTTTTAAGCCTACCTTATCTTCAATTATTACCGCACTGACTCCCAATCTCTCAAGTGTCCTTACTGAATATACAAAATGCTCCGGTTTTCCTCCGGTATCTCCATCAAAAATAATTGGCTTTGTAGTTACTTCCAGAAGATCATTTACATTAGTTAGTCTAGTAGTAATATCAACAGCCTCTATATCTGGTTTGCCCCTTACTGTAGAATCCGTCAAACTACTTGCCCACATTCCATCGAATTGTCTGGTAACACCATTATGGTTTATTTGCAAAGTTTCAGCAATTAATCCTGTGAGACCATTATGAGCCTCGATAATTCGTACTATTGGTTTTGCATTTATTAGCCTTCTCAATAGTGATAAACGAATCTGAGGAGTAGTTCCAATTTCGCGTACAGCTATATTTAATTTTGTAGATGAAATTCCTTCTGTATATGGTATTTCAATCAATTCCCCACCCCATTCTGCTAATGTATCAATAACCTGCTGGCGTGTCTCTTTCTGAATTCCTTCTTTCCAGTCATCTCCATGAACTACAAAATCAGGTTTTAATTCCCGTAGATTAGGTCTGTAATCCAGTGTCTCTTGCGGCATTATTTTATGTACATTTTTTATAGACTCAACAATTATCGATCTTTGTTCGTAATTTAAGTAAGGTAGCCTTTTATAACTTGCGATAGCTGTATCCGTTAATACACCTACATAAACCTGTCCAAATTCAGAAGCATTTTTTATTATATTTAAATGCCCTGGATGAATGATATCTGCTCCCATAGCGACATATACCTTTTTCATAAGACCTCCTGCATATACATTATTCTTCTCATTTATTAGTTAACCAAGAAATGTTTCACTCAAGTAATAAATCCTAAAACTGAAAATGGTCGGGGAATAATGTAAAAGGGGCTAAGAATAATGTAAAAAGTAAAATGTAAAATGTAAAATAGTCTAAAATCTGTTGATTTTCGTTTAAGTGAATTTAACATTCTGCTAAATTTATTATTCATATTGCTATTCATTTGCTTTATTTCTTTTCCTTCCCATTTTTTACTTTTTACATTTTACATTTTCAATTCGGACAAAGTCTGCTTATCACCTTACCTTTTTTTTTCACTTCTTCTTGTTTTCTTGATTCTTCTTAATTTATTTTACATTTTACTTTTAACATTTTACATTAGAAAATCTACGATTTTCTCTCATTTTCTCTTGCAGTTTTTACAATTACAACTAGCATTCTGATTAGCTCATCTACATCTTCTAATACTTTTTCAGCATTTGCTATGTATCCAGAGGATGCAAGTAATAATAGCCAATATCTGCACTCATAGGCTTCCTTAAGTGATATGTTCATCTTATTGATAAAGTCCTTTCTGGAAAAACTTATTACAGCTTCATTTGCATTTGCACCAATACTTGTTCCTGAGCGTAATAACTGATCTGCAAGACTATATTCTTTGTGTATTGATTTAACTTCTTTACTAATCTTGATTATCTCCAGACTGAAGTTAAAGCTCTTCTTAAGTAAAGGATTATTTTCTATGTATTCTAAATGCTTCTTAAATTTTTGCATAGCTTAATTAATGTAAAATGTAAAATGTAAAAAGTAAAATGATCGAAAATCTGTTGATTTTCGTTTTAGTTGATTTATCATTCTGCTAAATTATAGTATTCATAGTGATACTTCTCTTTATTTCATTTTCTTGCATTTTTGTACTCTTTTTTCCCCCCATTTTACTTTTTACATTTTACATTTTCAATTCGGACATGTCCGCTGATTTTCGTTTAAGTGAATTTAACATTCTGTTAAATCTTCTGTTTTGGCTCTTCATATTGCTTATTTCCTTGTCTTGTTTTCTTGTTTCTTTTAATTTATTTTACTTTTTACATTTTACTTTTTTAATTCAGACACAGTCTGCTTCTTTCCCATTTTACTTTTTCTTGTTTTCTTTACATTTCTCAATTTATTTTACTTTTTACATTTTACTTTTTACATTTCCATTCAGGCGTAGTCTGCTCATAAGCACTTTTCATCATTTTTTCCCCTAACCAAGGTCTAAAGTGCATAGGTTCAAAATAAGCGCCTTTATTAAGTACATATTCTCTGATACTTGAATAATTATATACATTCTCTTTGTTAAAATTTTTAATAATAATATCAAATATTTCAGGGGCGATACCAAATTTGCCGTAGATTGGTACAATTATTATTCGATAATTTGTTTTATGTTTATCAAATATCTTCTTAATCTCATTAGTATACATAGTAATATCCTTAATATAATCATTACTTAATTTCAGAGACTTAATCATCTCTGTTTCAATTTCAATATTAAATTTCGCATGATTATAATAACTAATAGAGTCTTGTGCTATTTGCTTTTCAGCGGCCCAGGCTATATCATTATTAATTGGGTCGAAAGAATTCGGCGTCCTCAATCTTCTACTAGATCTGTTATCTATGCTACATAAAGTAAAGAAATATCTTAACAGAAATTTACCCTGAAAAAATGTACTCAAAAAAACCTTTTGAAATTCCCAAATCGAATAATCGGAATAATCAGGATGATCAATGAATCGGTACTCTTTTAACTCCCATGTTAATTCAAAAAAATACCTGTCAAAAATGACTAAAGCATTCTTGATTTTAATACCTGACCTATCCAAATAGGCAATTTTTTTATAAACTGCGTATATTCCTTCTCCATCTGCTTGATAATGAAATACATTACTACCCGAGGGTAAATACTTTTCCCAATCAGAACATCTAAATGACCCAGATCTAGAATTCCCAAAAATAAAAGAATCATATTCATGTTTTGCATAATTTCTTTTCAATAATTCTGTACTAAGATAATGCCTGTTTAAAGAAATTTGGCTATCTTGATAATTTGTCTTCCATATCACCTTGAAGGGATCATTAATAATATAAAAAACTATGAGAAAAATGAATGGCGATAAAAAGGTTGCACTTTTCTTTACAAAACTATTCATTAGGTACTTAATTTAAAATGGAAAATTGAAAATTGAAAATTGTCGGAATTTTATCAAATTTCGTTTTGGTAGATTCAACACACTGTTATACTTTTTATCTATTAAAATCATAGCTTTGTTATTTTTATCATGAGGCATTGCCTCAACAATTTTACATTTTACATTTTCAATTTTCAATTACTTTTACCGTTTGTTAATCTTATCCTTTCACAATGATGTGCTTACATCAACAATTTT
>Ga0075121_1002576_pt1 | contig 10295 bp, 8 predicted proteins | sample AntAceMetag02UKG_FD_69793 | JGI IMG/M metagenome (GOLD analysis project Ga0075121, IMG submission 69793) | Saline lake microbial communities from Ace Lake, Antarctica - Antarctic Ace Lake Metagenome 02UKG | ecosystem: Environmental > Aquatic > Non-marine Saline and Alkaline > Saline | place... | reverse complement strand
TTCACCGATCAGGAGATCATAAAGCTCAGGGACCGGGAAACCGGAAAAGGGTGCATCCTCTATGACCATGGCGAGAAAGCCTGCACCATTTATGCGGATCGACCCAGCCAGTGCCGGGCCTTTGCCTGCTGGGACGACGGAAAATTCAAAGACGTCTTTTCGGAACCGAAAGCCGATCGAGAAGATATCATCAAAGATCCCAGCCTGCTGCGCTTGATTTCCGCCCACGAAGCGGTGTGCAATTACGAAACGATCTCCCACCACGTCAAACAAATTCAGCAGCAGGGCGAGAAAGCGCTTCAAAAGGTTTTGAAAATCCTTCAGTATGACCAGGAAATCCGCCGTCTCACCCACGAAAAACTGGCCATTGACCCGCAGGAAATGGATCTTCTTTACGGACGGCCCCTGACCGAAACCATTTCCATGTTCGGGCTGAAGATAAAGCAGGAAGCGGATGGCTCTTTTCTGTTGACCACGGAAGGCGAGGACCCTTATTCCGCAAGCTGAGAATGCCATGAGAGATCTCAACCTTCGGTGCGCCCGCCCTGATGATGATATCACACATTTCTATCGGTGGTAATAATGGCAGATACATCAGATTTCATCTGAAAACCGTTCCGCCAAATATACTGTCGTGTGGGCAAGACCATGGTACACAACTTTCGATAATTTGTGATCTTTCTCAGTGGAAGTCAACGATGATGATTTGTGACCGTGCCTTCCGGTTTCGAACGGAAGAATAGAAACAGCATTTTTTCCATCTTAAACTGGAAAAATGGGCCAAGCAGCTATATTTTTCAGGCTTTCAGGTGCTAGGCCCAACAGCAAGACAATATGGCAGGCATTCTGCCATATGTTTTTTTGATAAGATTTTAGAATGGGGATGTTCTCAATAATATTATCAGATGTCATGAATCACAATTAGTCATTTATGCTGCCGGAATTCACCGATGTAACGCCTTGCACGCGGATCATAGCCCATTATCAAGTCCGAGGCGAGAATCGCAGGGCGTATTCGGGATGGGTTTGCAATGTGGCAAGTAACGCCCGCCGAGATGGCCATGGAAACAAAGCAGTCATTTAAGAGAACCCGGTTTGGAAGGCCAAGAGGAAATCGCTCCCCGTCTTGCTCAAATCAATCTTTAAACACCCGTTGTTTGACGCGGCACAATCGCTGATTAAATTACTATGTAATAACAAATATGTACATGTCTAAGCTAGGGCAATCATATTGCAGCATGCCACATTAGTACCATACAGCGAAATCACATATGTTTCTTTGATCGTTTCAGGACGAGAAGTCCCATATGGCCAATATGCTCCCTCATCAAACGTTGAGCCAATCTTTCATCCTTTGCCTTTATGGCCTCGTAGATCTCCTTATGAGATAAATGAGAATACTTCTGCTCCTTCGCAGAGGGAACCCAGGCCTTTAGTTTCCTCGAAGCCCATTGCATCATGGAACGAATGAACATCTTGTAGGGGATATTGTGCGAAGCCTCTGCCAATAAAATATGAAAATTGATCATCCTCGCGACGATTTCTGCTGCATGTCCAGGCTTGAGCACCTCTCTCGATATCTCGACATCCTCTTTAATCTTTTCGATATCCTCCTCTGTGCCATGCTTAATGGCGGAACTCATAATGGCACACTCAATACCGAGTCTGGCCTCTATCATCTGATCGTAGGTCGTCCCTTCTAATTGGAGACTGTCCATAATCATGGACGCAGTGATCTCCGGGTCAGCCTTTCTAACAAAAGCACCCCCCCTACCTCCCTTTTTCACCTCGATAAGCCCCATTGTCTCCAAAGCTCGAAAAGCTTCACGAACCGGTACCCGGCCCACCTGAAACTGTTTGGCGAGCGCACGTTCTGGCGGAAGTCGATCTCCATCGATCAGACGTTCACTCAAGATGGCCTGCCTTATCTGTGCTGCGATATCTTCAAAGGCCCGACGGCCTCTATATGGCTGAAACATATATTTCTCTCTTTAAATTTGATGGTCTCGTAAAAAGTCCAATTTTGGCCTTTTTGGCACATATAAACCATTGAAATCATTAGGTGAGAATTTTAGTTTTTTGACTTTTTACGAGTGCATCAAATTTGACATGACGAATTCAATTTTTATGTTTTTTCTATCAAAAAACAACGATGATATTACAACCTTTACCCTCCTAAATATGCACGTCTCACATCTTCATTATGGATTAAGTCCGCCGCTTCGCCCTCCAACACAACACGCCCCACTTCCAATACGTAGGCACTTTGGGCAAGCTTGAGGGCCATGTGCGCATTCTGCTCTACCAGAATGATTCCGACCCTTTCTTTATGTATATCTCTGATAATCTTACCAACCTCCTCTACCAATAGGGGGGAGAGTCCCACACTCGGCTCATCCATAAGCAAAAGCTTCGGATTGGTCATCAAAGCCCGGGCCATCGCCAGCATCTGCTGCTCGCCACCGCTCAGGCTCCCTGCCATCTGTTTTCCCCGGTCTTTTAAAACGGGAAAATGCTTATAAATCTTTTCCAAACTCTCTGCAATTTTATCCTTTTCTTTTCTCAGATAAGCACCAATCTCCATATTTTCCAACACCGTCAAGGGAAGGATAATCCGTCGTCCCTCGGGGATATGAGCGATTCCCAACCTGACGATCTTGTGAGGGGCTAAACCGTCGATCCTTTTCCTCTGAAACCATATTTCGCCGGAAGAAGGACGTTTGAGGCCGGAGATGACCCGCATCATGGAGGTTTTTCCGGACCCATTCGCGCCGATGAGGGTAACAATGGATCCATGGGATACCTGGATGCTAACCCCTTTAAGGGCCTCCGCTTTCTCATAATGGACACTCAGCTCTTTGACCTGAAGCAAGTATTCATGCCTCCTCTCGTCCCAGATAGGCCTCGGCAACTTCCCTGTTTTTTCTGATCTGCTCAGGAGTCCCCTCGGCGATTTTTCGTCCATAGTTTAAAACGGTAATTCTGTCGCAAAGATCCATAACAGCTTTCATGTTGTGCTCAACCAGCAGGATGGTTATCCCTTTTTCTCGGATCTGACGGATCTTTCCAACAAGCTCCATAGTTTCACTCGAATTCATTCCAGTGAGCGGCTCATCCAACAGCAAGAGCCTGGGTTCCGTTGCCAGAGCAATGCAAATGCCCAAGGCCCTTTGCTGGCCATGGGGCAGGTTCGTCGCCAGTTCATCTCCCAGGTGGGCTGCAAGGCCCATGAATTCAATGATCTCTATAGCGGCCCTCTTTATGGCCTGCTCTTCCTTGTTTACCTTTGGAGTGTGCAAAAAGGCTTTCCATATCGGTTGTTGGTACTGCCTGTAGAAGGCGCTGAACACGTTGCTGAAAACCGTTGACTGCATGAACAAGGTGGATGACTGAAAGGTTCTGCCGAGCCCTTTTCTGGCAACTTGATCCGCCCTGAGGGCAGTGATGTCCTCCCCATCAAAAAACACCTTTCCCCGATCTGGCGAATTGAAACCGCTGATGAGATTAAATAGGGTCGTCTTTCCTGCACCATTTGGCCCGATTAGGCCCACGATTTCCCCATCATTAACAGAGAAGTCCACATCGTCTACTGCGGCAAGACCGCTGAAATACTTTCTGAGGTTTTTGATCTCCAGTAGTGCCATGGTTCATTCATCCCTTAGGACGTTTGGACCGGCTATCAATTTATGCCTGCTCTTTACCCGAAAAACCACCGGTCTTTTAGCCCTCCAAAACCTCCTTAAAGTTCCCAAAATGCCGCCGGAAAAAAATAGAATAATCAACAACAAAAAGACACCGGTAATAATCGGTTCTACCTCCTTGGCAATGCGCAAATATTCGGGGACAAAAGTCATGATGACGGCCCCGATGGCCGGTCCCAGGATGTAGAATTCCAGACCGCCCAAAACCGCATAGAGTTGGATGTATATTGAGAGCCATCCGCCGAATGCTTCCGGCGTAACCATCTGAAAGTAATGGGCATAGAAGCTACCCACCATTCCTGCAGCAGAAGAGGCAACCACAAAGGCCATGAGACGGTAGCGGTAGAGATTGATCCCTAAGCTCTCTGCCAACGGAGGACTTAATTTGATGGATCGCCATACCCTGCCAATACGGGAGGTGTAGAGGGCATGGAATACAAGGGCTGTCAACAGGAGCAAAAACAGAATGAGATAATAAAAGGAAGTTTTGGTTGCAAATTGGATTGGACCTAGAGGATCCGGGGTTTCCACTCCGATAATGCCACCCCAGCCGCCGAAGAACTCCATCTGGCCAGTGGCCTGAATAACCACATGAGCAAAAAGCAGGGTAATAATTGTAAATGCCATGCCCGGGTGTCTTACGATAATGGACCCAATGGCCAATGCAACGATTCCTGTTATTAAGGTAGACATGGGCAGGGCTGCCCAGAACGACAACCCCAAACGGGTAGACAAGAGGGTAGACCCATAGGCTCCAATAGCATAGAATGCCCCTGCACCCAAGGTAATGAGACCGGCGCTGAACAGCATACTGAAGGTCATTCCCAACAGGATCCCAATGTAGGCCATGATGAAAAGGTGCATCACGTAGGCGTTCTTGACGGCCAAGGGCAACAACACCATCGCAGCCAGAACCATACTGCCGAAAATAAGCCCGCTTTTTGACATTTTCCGGTTAATCGAGGACTTCTCCAAGAATACCTCCGGGTTTGAAAATAAGAATAATGATAACAAAGACAAAAACAAACAGCTCAGCGATCCCCCCCAAAAATTGAAATCCGAAACTTAGCGCCAATCCCACTAAAACTCCTCCCAGGACAGCGCCCTTATAACTCCCGATCCCCCCCACGAGGAGCACTAGAAAGGCCGTAAAAATGATATGGGTACCCATGGTGGGGGTTACCGCAAAAACAGGCGCTATAATCCCTCCCGCGACACCGGCCAAGGCGCTGCCCAGGGCGAAACAAATTATGAACATCCCGAAGCTGTTAACTCCCTGGAGTGAAGCAATTTCAGGATCAAAGCTCACCGTTCGCATTGCCAGGCCCAGTTTGGTTTTGTACATCAGAAGATAAAGCCCAAAACAGATAAACATACTAAGCAGTATGATCAAAAGTTTTTCTAAAGATAATCTCACATCACCCAAGGCGATTATCTGAGGAAAAATAGAAGGCATCCCCCTTTCTGTGGTACCAAAGGCAATCAGGGTTCCCTGTTGAAGAATCAGCATCAGGCCTACAGAAGCCATCGCGCTCATCAAAAATCGGTAGGTGAACGGAGTCGTTGCCGTAAATCGGCGTTGTACTATTCCAAAAACGGAAAGGTAAGAAAGAGCACCAACTAGAATCAACGCCACTCCGGATAGAGCCAAGGATAGTAAAAAATTGACATGCCACAACCGACATAACATGAAGAGGGTATACGCGCCCAACATATAGAACTGGCCGTGGGCAAAATTCAGGATCTTCGTACCCCTCAGAATAATGTCCATTCCAAGGACGATCAAAATAAATGTGCAACCTTTTACCAGGCCATTGACCACCAATTGAACGAACAACGCTGTCGTCATCTTTATCTCGAAAAACTGAACGCGGGTTTACAAAAAAACTACTTCACATCTGAACCATATAAGACGATTCAGATGGCTGAAGGTATAGCTCTTACGGGGTCATCAAATCCGGAATCCAAAAAAGTATAGGAAGTATCCCGTGCTGTGCATGTGTTTCTCGTCCGTGAATTCCCCCTCTTGCATAAGATGCAACAATTCAGCGTGAAGGCATTACCCAAGCCAAAACCGATAGCAGCCGCCGGACGTCACAACCAAAAAACCTGAAAAGCCTTTTTATATCCAGCTCCCGCCATAGAGTTTTTCACAGGCATTGATGACATCTTTTAGAGCAGGTTTGCCTACAAAAATCATCTTACCATCTTTGATCTGCCCATAGCAGGACGCTCCCACGACATCACAATATCGATTACTTCCCAGATCAGGTCGTTTGACCAATCGGGCCTTATACGTCGGGCAATCCCATTCCAGCCCCTCCTTACTGATGACTTCCGCGACAACCTGTGGATCGATACTGTTGGCTTTCTTGACTGCTTCCACAAATGCATACCATCCCGGAATCCAAGTGAGACTTGCGGTTGACCAAGTTCCATATTTTTTCATATATGCCTGCTTGAATTCCTTCGCCAATGGGGGTGGGTTAGGAATTTCGGTTGCCGTCATGGTGGCAAGAACCCCTTCCAGTGCCTCTTTAGGGGCAACTGCCGTCACTTCATCCATCTTGGGAGTCATAGCGCTGATATTTCCTCCCCTGAACCCTGCCTCATACAGCGCTTTGAACTGCAAACCCAACTGGGTACCGGCACCGGCACCAGGATAGTCCATGAGATCCGGCTTAAGGGTCATCACCTTGGTGGCAAATGGAGCAAAATCCATTGTATCACGGGGATAATAAATGGTATCCAGAACTTTCAAGCCCATGGTCTCAGCTATCCTGGTTTCAGTTTTCGCACGGGCATGCCCAGTCTCATCATCCGGGGAAAGATTTACCACGGTTTTGGCATCTGGAAAAACCTTTTTGACCATGAGCCACAGGGCCATGATACTGGTTCTGGTAGTCGAAGTTCCAAAGGTGTAGTGATTCTTAGGGCCAATCAATTTCGAAGAGGCACCGCCGCAGAAAGTAACCACCTTTGCAGGTTCGGTTACTGAAAGCCCGGCAAGGGTGGGGCCCGAACCTATCTGGCAAATATTGAATTTTACCTGGTCTTTATTGACCAGTCTTTCGACCGCTGCCCTCCCGATATTGGGACGATATTTATCGTCATAAATTATCAAATCAATCTTGTATTTCTGCCCGTTGATATCAAACCCGCCTGCCTTATTAAACGCAGGCACGATGATCTCCAATGCCTTTTTTGTCTCTACCCCAAAACCAACATTAAGGGGTAGAGTACACCCTACCTTCAAGGTTTTCACCTCCGAGGCGGAAGCATCCAACGAAGAAATAAAAATCACAAAAGCCGCTATCAAAACAGTACTCAGCAATGCCGCAGTTAAACCTTTTCTTTCCATGATCTACCTCCTTTGAATTTTCAAGTTGCCGTTGATTTCACCTGCCACCCATGCCTTCTCCGGATAAAGCAAGGTTATAAATGAAGAAGGATTAAGCATTTAGGTCCATCTGAGCCACGATCCCCACTCCGCAATCCCTCTGGAGCCCAACTATACCCTCGAATGTTCACCCGTCTTTTTTCGCTTCCAGCGCACCCTCTGCATGAGCGGATGGTTCAGCCGAATCGCCCCAGGCTCTGGACACATGGCGACACAACACCCACCATACCAACATTCGTCGGGGTAAAGTATGATAGGGGGTTCACCTTTCTCAGGATTTGGGATAAACACATCCATCTGGCAGTCTTCCACGCAGGCATTACAACCGATACAGAGATCCGGGTTAAAGATGACCGGCCGGGTGGGAGCGGGTGCATTGGGGGTTGCATATACGCTTTTTCTTATCAATACAGCCTCCTTCAATTCTTTCTCATGCCTTACAATGCTTTTCATAATTCTCTTTGAGATCGCCCCAGAAATTGATGGGCAGTTCTCTCTTTTGGACTTCACCATCCTGTAATCTGATGGTAATCCATTTGTGCCAAGGGGGGGGATCCAGGTCGGGATAATCCGAACGGACAAACCCCAGAAATTTGCTGCTGGCCTTTCGGGCCAGTGAGGCGTGAACGATCATCTGGCTGCAAGTGAGAATGTCAAAGACCTCCAGGGTTCTCATTAGCTTGTGGGGGTTGCTAGCATAGGTATCGGGTATGGCGCCATCTTCCAGTTCCTTGAGCCAGATGAGTGCAATTCGAAGAAGTTCGTCGCTTTTTGGTTCTCCACAGTAATTCTGCATGACCCTGCAAATGCTCGCATTCAACTCCTTCCATTCAATGCCCTCTTTTTTTTCCGCAGGGACATACACTCGTTTCTTTTCGCACTCCACCTGTTCCCTAAAGATTTCCGTCTCTACACACCTGCTGGCATACGCGGCGGCCTTTCTCCCTGCATATCGTCCTGTGGTCGCAGCATGGTAATGGTAATTCGCCGCAAACAGCGCGTCACCCGCACAGTATAATCCCTCAAGACTGGTTCTCAAATCCCAGTCCACCAGAAGACCCCCGGCATCACCCCCCTCCCCTCCTGCCCGTTCCTGGGGATTCACCATGCCTACGAAAGCGTCACCCAAAGGATCACCCCGCAACATGATATAACTCTGCAGAAGATCCCTGGCAGGATCAAATCCCGACTCGGCATAGGTCTCGATGATCGGAATCCTTGTCTTTGCTTCCTCTCCCACCATAAGACCCCAGATAGCCCTTCTTTCATGATCTGTCATGCTTGGCAGGTCCGCGTACAGCGGGAGTTTGAACTCCCCTTTTCTGATTCGTTTCCCCAGATCGAGTGGCAGTCGGGGAGCCATCCACTGGTACCCCCTTTCTCTCTCACCCAGGAATTTCTGTCCGGGGGCCGGGCGCGTTCTTTCTGAGACACTCTTTAGCACCCTTCCTTCTCGATCTACCCAAGGAATTTCCTTTCCATTGGCATCCACCATGGTACAAGGCACCCAGGTACAAAAGGGGTTGCCAGTTCCGTAAAAGGGATAACTGTAACCCGTGCCGGCCCCGTGCCCCCCGGTCTTTTCCATCTGAGCGAACTCGGCTCCAGCCCGCCAGGCCATGGCGTGACCATCGCCAACAATAGTTCCCGGTCTGAATGTGGCGTTTCCAGCCAGTTCTGTTGAAAACACCCAGTTTCGCTGGTGACGAGACAAACAATTCACTGTAGCCTTTGCAGAAAAAATTATGAATTCACCGGTCCTCCCATGGAGACCCGTGGCCCCGATCACCCTCGCTCCCAGTTTGCCCCCCTCCGTCAAAAGGCTGGTGGCCATCACCCGATCATGGATCTCCACACCCATCCGTTTGCATTCGTTGTATAAGGCCACCTTGAACGTGGTCCCCCAGACGCGAAACATATATTTATTCTCATAGTCATAGGCAAACAAAAACTTGGTTTCTTCATCTCGAAAATCAGCCCCTTTGAATTCGTCTTCCGTATCTCGAATCTTACCGCCCATTTTCTCCATTTCCAAAAGAGTCTCATAGCTTTCCCGAGCAGCAATGTATCGTGAAATCCCGTTTGCGTATCCTCCATTGGACACCATTTCCTTATCCACGATTTCTTCCGCAGTGATAGTGGAGCACGGATTAGGGGTATTCAGCCAATGGTCGCAACCGGAGCCTCCGCTACCGCTTCTGATGGTGGCACCCTTTTCCAAAATAGCGACCTTCGCACCATTCCGGGCTGCGGATATGGCTGCCCAGCACCCGGCGATACCGCCTCCAAGAACTAGAACATCCGCACAAACTTTCCGTTCTTCACCATACCGAACCGGATATGGCCACTCCAACGCCTTGCCTTCCTGGGCATAATCTTCCCACTTGCTCATTCTCATTTAAAACCCCTTGATTTCAGTGCATGGTAGTACCATAGCTATATTAGCACCAAAACTTTGTCAAGAAAAAAGTTATTATGTAAAAATCCGGGGCCAAAGGATCCTATTTTTCTTGTTTATTATCATTAGGATCAGTCTCTCTCCCGGGCCGTTCTCCTTTTGGCGTTTGACCGCCTCTCGTTCGAACTGACGGTCCCACAACTCGGTCCGGATAACCTCTTGTATGCCGCATTTTAGGAGCTTCTTCTTTCACTTTGTCGGTGAGTCTTTTCCACACCATAGGAACCGCCGAGGGGATCTTGGCCACCATTGTGTCAGAAGCAATAATCCGATGGATCTTCAGGGCCTGTAAATCCCCTTTATTGCCAGGCGGGCAAATGAGCTCATCATAAGCACACAGCAGTACAATGACTGCATGCGCCTACCCAGAATCAGTGCTAGAGCCTCAAAGGAGATGAATACGGGGTTGTCAAAGGCTGCTGGGGGATAAAGTCTGCCATATGAACGGCAAAAAGGAATTTCATGGATCGCAGCCCTCAAGCGGTAAGGAAAGATTTACTTTCTGACAATAAAAAAGGGCGATCATGAGATCGCCCTTTTTTATTGGATTAATATTATAAACGGGTCCTGATTAGAACAGGCCGCTCACCTTTCCGGATTCCGTGTCCACGTCAATCCGCCTGAAGGCGGGGTTGGAACCGGTTCCAGGCATCAGGCTGATGGCGCCGGCGCAGGGGCAGAGGAACTTGGCGCCGGAATAGATCAGGATATCGCGAATGGGCAGGGTCCAGCCCTT
>Ga0075121_1002567_pt1 | contig 10314 bp, 8 predicted proteins | sample AntAceMetag02UKG_FD_69793 | JGI IMG/M metagenome (GOLD analysis project Ga0075121, IMG submission 69793) | Saline lake microbial communities from Ace Lake, Antarctica - Antarctic Ace Lake Metagenome 02UKG | ecosystem: Environmental > Aquatic > Non-marine Saline and Alkaline > Saline | place... | reverse complement strand
GAAATGGGTATATATGCCGGAACAGTTTAAGCCCGGCAAAGCCGCCGTTTGCGTTATTGTGTCCACTGCGTCACGTTCAAGTATGCCAAGGCGCCCCATGCCGGTGTCAATAAGGAAATGACATTCAACGGTTTTGTTTTGTTTCACGGCTTCCGCGCTTATTATTTTGGCTATTTCCAAAGAAGTGACAGGCAAAATGATCCCGGCGTTCACTGCGTCTGGCGTTTCTTCCGGCAGTATTCCGCCAAGTATTTGAACTGGCTTTCCTAATTTTTTAAGAGCCAGAGCTTCATTAAGCTCGGCCACTCCGAAGCCAGCGGCTCCCGCGTCTGCCAGAGTTTCCGCTATTTTCATGACTCCGAGCCCATAGGCATTTGCTTTAAGCACCGCGATGACAGAACACGGATGGACTGTGTCATAAATTTTATGAAAGTTGTCTCGAAGAGTTTTTAGATTTATATCCAGCCAAACTCTGTTCATATTTTTGTTTTGCATTGATTAATACTCCATATTGCGCATGTTCATATTAATTTTCCGGAGCTGAACTTTCAAGCTGTTTTTATCTGCAAAATAAACGCGGAGGCTAAAAATTTTCCAGCAAAACGCAATATCGCGCAATTCTGGAATATATTTTCCAGGAATCTGATCTGTTTTGGAAAAATAAAAACAGGAATAAATTTTATTTTGCCGTCAAAAATTTTCCCAAGCCGTTTTTTCAGCCTGCTATGGCTGTATTCAATTATCCGAAGGTCTTCCGGCAAATGGCGATTGTCATTAAAGCATCTCCATAAATTTGGAATATAATTTTTATTAAGCGTCATCAACATGACAATTGAATTGTTTCTGGATACCCGGCGCAACTCATGAAAAAAATACTCAGGGTCGGTAATTATAGAAATAACGCCAAATGAGATTATAAAATCAAAGCAGTCATTTTTAAATGGAAGATCTGAGCACTCAGCGCAGACAAGGCGCAGGCCTGGGCCGTGCCGCCCTGAAGCCACTTCAAGCATATCCAGACAAATGTCCGAAGCTACAACTTTCAGGCCGCGGTTAAGCATTATTTGTGAGTATTTGCCGCTTCCGCATCCCATGTCAAGGGCCAGCATTCCAGACGCGAGTTTTTCAGAACTGACCAAGTTCTCAAAAATATCCGAAAAAATCTTAATGCGCGTATTCCAGCCATGCTTCGTATAAATGTTAATATCATGCTCTTCCGTTTCTGTGAAAGCTATCCGCGCATAGCCTTCGCGCCAGAACTCTGTGCGTTTATCCATGCAACCTCATTTTTTTGTCTGTTAGTTTAACACTAAAGGCAAGACTGGAATAAAACAAGTCAAAAAAAAAAGCCCCTCACAAGGAGGGGCTTTGAATCTGCAATTTGCCTCAGGGCTAGTCAACAATAACAAGTCCGAGAAATTTCTGAACCATTGGAGCAAATTTGATCACGACTGGCGTGAACACGATGCTGACCATTGTCATCAATTTGATGAGGATGTTCAGAGAAGGGCCGGATGTGTCTTTGCAAGGATCGCCAACAGTGTCGCCTATGACAGCTGCGGCGTGAATTGGATTTTTGCTTCCATCAGGAAGTTTTTTGCCGCCGAGGTTGCCTTTTTCTACATACTTCTTGGCGTTGTCCCATGCTCCGCCGGCATTGTTAAGCATTGTGGCAAGCACAAAGCCTGTGGCAAGTCCGCCAGCGAGAAGTCCCATGACGCCGGGAACTCCGAGAACGAGGCCGGTAAGGACTGGAACCGCGATAGCGAGAAGAGAAGGAACAATCATTTCTCTCTGAGCGCCGGTAGTGGAAATTTCAACGCACTTGGCATAGTCGGGAGTCTGTGTCCCTTCCATGATGCCAGGCATTTCCCTGAACTGTCTGCGAACTTCGTTGACCATAGAGCCAGCGGCGCGGCCAACAGCTTTCATTGTCATGGCGCAGAATACAAATGCCATCATGCCGCCAAGGAAAAGGCCGCAAAGCAAGAATGGATTCATGATGTGCAACTCAAAAGCGTCCACATAATCAAGAATGTCGGCGCTCGCAATATTTACTTTAGTCAGCGCGTTCTTGTTGAGCTTGTTCTGAATCATTTCGCCCATCGCCGGAAATTTGGCGACCCAAAGCTTGACCTCTTCAATGTAAGCGGCGAGAAGAGCCATGGCTGTGAGAGCGGCGGAACCGATGGCAAATCCTTTGCCTGTGGCGGCGGTGGTGTTGCCAAGAGAGTCCAGCGCGTCTGTGCGTTCGCGAACCTGCGCAGGCAGTCCGGCCATTTCAGCGTTGCCGCCAGCGTTGTCGGCGATTGGGCCGTAAGCGTCAGTGGCAAGTGTTATTCCAAGTGTGGCAAGCATGCCGACCGCGGCAAAGCCGATGCCGTAAAGGCCCATTCCGAAGTTGGTGAAGCCGCCTGCTAAACCAAAAGCGAAGAGAATGCCGCAACAAATAGTCACAACTGGGATTCCAGTGGAGTACATACCTGTGGCCAAGCCGTCAATAATGGTTGTGGCCGGCCCCATCTGAGCCTGTTCGGCTATGCCTTTTGTCGGTTTGTATTCGTCAGAAGTGTAGTATTCAGTGGCCTGTCCGATAATAACTCCGGCAACAAGTCCTGCCACCACAGAGCCGAATATGCCCCATGTGATGAAGTCCATTTGAGCCAGAATCGCCACAGCCACAAGAATAAGCACTGAGCTGCCAAGGGTTCCAAAAAGAAGAGCGTGGAGAAGGTTCTTCTGTGTAGCTCCCTCTTTGCAGCGGACCATGAAGATGCCGACGATGGAAAGGAGCGTTCCTATTCCTGCAACAAACATCGGAGCGGTTACAAGCTGAACCGCTTTATCCATAGAGGCTGTGCCGTTTGCCACCATCTGAGCGCCAACAGCGGCGCCGAGAGCGGCAGTTGCGAGAATTGAACCGCAGTATGATTCGTAAAGGTCGGCGCCCATTCCGGCAACGTCGCCAACGTTGTCGCCAACGTTGTCAGCGATTGTCGCGGGGTTGCGCGGATCGTCTTCAGGAATTCCTGCTTCGACTTTGCCGACGAGGTCAGCTCCGACGTCAGCGGCTTTAGTGTAGATCCCGCCGCCGACACGAGCGAAGAGAGCCTGAGTTGACGCGCCCATTCCGAAAGTGATCATTGTGGTGGTGATCTGGACGAGCTTATCAACCTGCGAGCAGTTTTCCGGGACAAGAGTCATTCCAAGGAATTTTAGTCCGACCTGCATGTTTTCAGGAGTGAAGAAAAATTTGTCAAGAATAAAGTACCAGATGCAAATGTCAAGCAGTCCGAGTCCGACAACAACCAGTCCCATGACGGCTCCTGAACGGAAAGCAACCTGAAGGCCTCTGTTCAAGCCTTCGCTGGCGCCCTGTGCTGTTCTGGCGGAAGCGTTTGTGGCTGTCTTCATTCCAATATATCCGCAAAGGCCGGAGAAAAATCCGCCAGTAAGGAACGCGATAGGCACAAATGGATTCTGAATTCCACACATGGCCAGAGCTCCGAGAATGACGAGCAGAACAGCGAAAACAATAGCCACCACTTTGTACTGTCTGAAAAGATATGCCATAGCCCCTTCGCGGACATATCCGGCAATTTCTTTCATTCTGTCTGTGCCTTCACTGGCAGACATCATTTTCTTGTAAAAGTACACGGCGAAAATAAGCGCGAGAACGGATGCTATTGGAGCAACCCACCATATAGTCGGCAATGTGTTTACAGACCCGGCGCTAAGTTCTTGAACTTTTGTGGCGACCTTCGCAACTTCCTGCGTGGCGTCTTGCGCATTCAAGCTGAAAGCTCCCGCAAAAAGAGCTGTGCCCGAAAGCATGATTGATTTCTTCATCGAATTAGACCTCTTTTGTTCTTTTGTTTATCTTTTATTCTATAAAACGCAAAAAACCCAATGTAGCATTGTCTTAAATAATTGCAACATTTGTTTTGGAATGGTATGTTCTTATTCTTTTGTTTTTGGCAAAACGAAAAAACAAACATTTATTTATAGATCATACTAAATTATATAGAGAAAGAAAGAAAATGAGCAACGACACAGAGAATAAAGAAGCCGCCCCCCAGCAGGCTCCGGAAGACATATTTGCCCAAAGAATGGGCAAAATTGCCGAACTGAATGAAGAAAACATATACCCATTTGGCTCCAGCTTTGACGGAGTCGAACTTATTGTTCCCGCAAAAGAAGCTTTTAAAGAAGACTGCGAAGAAGACCAGCCAATATGCGTCGCCGGGCGCATAACCGCATTCCGTGTGATGGGCAAGTCAATATTTGCAGACGTAAAAGACAGCTCGGGAAAAACACAGATATACGCGCAAAAAAATCAATTGGGCGAGGAAGACTTCAAGCGCTTCAAAAAATTGGACATCGGCGATATAATCGGCGTGAATGGAAATCTCTTTATGACAAGAATGGGCGAATTGACCATTAAAGTGTCTAAATACAAACTTCTCTCAAAGTCCTTGCGCCCGCTTCCTGAAAAATGGCACGGCCTTACAGATATCGAGCAACGCTACAGACAGCGCTATCTGGATCTCATAATGAACGACAAAAGCCGCGATGTCTTCAAGAAGCGCTTCGCCATCATTCGCGAGATACGCAAGTTCCTGGAAGAAAAAGGGTTCATTGAAGTTGAAACCCCTATGCTCCAACCCATCGCGGGCGGAGCCGCGGCCAACCCATTTAAAACCCATTACGAGGCGCTTCATGCCACAATGTACATGAGAATAGCCCCGGAACTGTATCTGAAACGCCTTCTGGTCAGCGGATTTGAAAAAGTTTTCGAGCTTAACCGCAATTTCAGAAACGAAGGCATGTCCCGTCGTCACAACCCGGAATTCACAATGATTGAAATATATCAGGCATACGGGGATTGCCAGACTATGATGAATTTGATCGAAGAACTTGTGACAGATGTGGCAATGAATGTGTTCGGAACTCTCAAAATAAAACACTCCGAAGAAAAAGTCATTGATTTGACACGCCCGTGGAGACGCGTAACTTACAACGAGCTTGTCTGCGAAAAAGCGGGCCAGGACTGGTTTGACGTATCTTTTGAAGATCGCGTAAAGCGCGCGCAGGATCTCGGGCTTGACGTTGACACTGACACTCCCGACTTTGAAGTAAGCAATGAAGTCTACGAAAAACTTATTGAAACAACTCTGATTCAGCCGACTTTCGTTACCAGGCTTCCCGCAGTGCTTGTCCCGCTCGCGAAAGCATGCGAAGACGACTCGAACTATGTTGACGTGTTTGAGCTTGAAATCAACGGACAGGAAATAGCTCCCGGATATTCAGAATTGAACGATCCAATTGAGCAGCGCCGCCGATTTGAAAGCCAAATGAAGCGATCAGACAACGCAGACGCCCCGGAAAACACCATTGACGAGGACTTCCTCACGGCGATGGAGCACGGAATGCCACCAGCGGGCGGCATGGGAATTGGAATAGACCGTCTGGTAATGATGCTGACGGGAGCAGAGTCAATACGCGACGTTATCCTTTTCCCTCAGCTTAGGCCCAAAAAATAAAATAATTCTACGCAGTCGGTATAAAAACCGGCAAGCATCCAGGCACTTGCCGGGGCGGAATCATCGCCTCGGCAAAGCCGACAGTGAATACCATTTAAAAAAAATCACGCGACAACACACAGTTAGGATATTTAAAGCCTGCTTTTGCCTATCCCACTTTCTTGCACTTCAAATAAATGAAAGTTATATTGAACTGAATCGTCACACAATATTCGCTCAAAAACAAAAAATAGGTTTTCCACTCCTTTATTAAATAAAGGCTGAAAATTCTTCAGGCAAAAGGACTTATAGGATGAAAAAGATAGTTACTATCATAGCAATCCTATTTTTTACCTTAATAACAAGTCACTCTGATGAAAAATGTTATCCCAAAAAATATGATGGGGAATTTCACAAAGCAATAAAGAATGCAGACCGGATTGTTGTGCGTGAGGGAGGTTATTATTATCAATTTAATGATGACGGAAGCCCTATTCAATATGAAACATATTTTGTCATAATCGATCCAAAAGAAATTAAAGAAGTTTATAATAATCTCAAATTCACAAACATGGATCAAGCCACTTGTGATTGTACCGGCGAACCTGGAATTGATTGGTACAAAGGTGGAGCTAAAATAGCAATGACGTCCTCAAAACATTGTGGATGTGTTGTCTGGAAAGATGAAATTGAAAATTTTCTGACAAAAAATTCTTCAAAATGGCTTAAATCTTGGTTTTTAAAGCATAGCTTAAAAAAAGAACATATAGAGTAACCTCAAAGAAGTCACGCTCAAAAAGTAGGAAAAAACTATATCTATCTATCCATATTTCAGTTGAAAAAGAATGAGCTTCTCTTTTGACAAGCTGTATTCCATAATAATAGAAATGTGCGAGGGTTCTGAAAACGGCCTATATTGACAGCGTAACCTTGATGCAATATTAAAAATTAATGTCGTAGAAGCTTTTCTTCGAAATATTTTTCAACTCACAACTCTTTAGAACTTCTTTTATTTTAACGCTCGCCCCGCCTTCCCCATAAGGGTTTCTCACAGTCTTGAGAATTTTCTGAAAGTCGTCGCTATACAATTTGTCGAAAGCCGCGCAAATAGCTTCTTTGCTTGTCTCGCAATCTATAACGCTTGCCGCTTTAAGCCTGCCTTTCTGACGGTCTCCGATATTGATGGAGCCTGTCTTAAATGTGGGGGCTTCTGCCAGTCCGCTGGAGGAATTTCCGACCACTGCATCCACATATTTTATAGCGGAAAGATAGCGGAGCTGTCCCATGGACACAAAGTGAATTGCTTTTTCATGATTGCGCCTCACATATTCTTCAATCATTTCAGCAATGATCCGCGAGTCTCCGTCCGCGTTCGGGCTTGTGAAAATCAACAAAGTGTCTTTCAAACTGTCCAGAGCTTCCAACAAACTTCTAAACTGTTTTTCGCCCTGGCCTATTTCCAGAGTTATCGGATGAAAAGTGACAATAATATTTTTTTTGTTTAATTTTCGCCCTATGCTCTCTTCAAATTCATCGCGCGCCATAATTTTGATGTGCTTCATAATGTCAACGGTCAGTTCTCCAAAATTATAAACCCTTTCAGGCGCCTCGCCAAGCTGAATTATTCTCTTGCGCTCTTCTTCGGCGCAGGCAAAATGCAAGTGTGACATCTTGCTTATGGAATGCCTGAACGCTTCGTCCATGGCTCCTTCCGTGCTGGCTCCTCCGGCTATATGCGCTATTGGCAGTCCAACAAGAAATGCCGCCGTCGCAATCGCAAACAATTCATATCGGTCGCCAAGCAAAACCACAATGTCCGGCTTAAGCTCCTCAAACACATCCACAAATTTCACAAGCGCGCTCCCCATGACGGACGCAATGCCGCGCGGAGTGTCTGAAGCGAGGCCTATGTCGACTTTTCTGTCAATTTTGAAGCCGTCTTTTTCTATTTCCCTGTATGTCAGTCCGTGCTCAGGCGACAAATGGGAGCCTGTTACCACAAGCTGCCGCTGAATGCTGTCATCTTCCGAAAGCAGCTTTATAAGAAGCGAAAGCTGTCCGTATTCAGCCCGGGTTCCTGTTGCCACACAAATTTTTCTTTTATTGCCCATTCTGCCTTCCTTGTGTCATTTGGAAATGTTTTAATTAAGTGTAAGTTACAGCATTATTCAAGCAGAAACCCCCGGAGGCGCTTAAAATGGATGTTGTTTTTATAATTGCCGAAGCCGGTGTGAACCATAACGGCAATTTTACTCTGGCCTGCGAACTGGCCCTGGCCGCTTGCGAAGCGGGCGCCGACGCCGTGAAATTCCAGACGTTCAAAACAGAAAAAGTGGTCACAAAAAAAGCGATGCTTGCCGAATACCAGATGGAAAGCTGCAAGCCGGGGGACACCCAGTTTGACATGATAAAGAAGCTGGAGCTTTCATATGATGAATTTTCAAAGCTTAAAAAATACTGCGACTCTATCGGAATAATGTTTCTGACCACGCCCGATGAATTTGAAAGCGCAGACTTTGTAGAGAACATTGTCGACATCTATAAAATTGGCTCTGGAGAAGTGACAAATCTGCCGTTTCTTGAGCATATAGCCGCAAAAGGAAAGCCTGTTATACTTTCAACAGGCATGAGCGACATAGAGGAAGTGAAAAAGGCGGCATGCGCGATAACTAAAAATCAAAAAAACGTGAATTCAAAATATCCCCCTTTGACTCTTTTGCATTGCGTTTCCTGCTATCCTGCGGAATTCAGCGATGTAAACCTGAAAGCAATGCTTGCCATGAAAAAAGAGCTTGGCTTTCCTGTCGGATACTCCGATCACACAATGGGAATTGAAACGGCTTTGGGAGCCGTGGCTATGGGCGCCGCAATTATTGAAAAACACTTTACGCTCGACAAAAAGATGGAAGGCCCGGATCACAAGGCATCACTTGAGCCTTGCGAACTCAAAAAAATGGTCAGCTCTATCAGAAATCTTGAAAAAGCCATGGGCAATGGCATAAAGAAGCCGGCAAAAAGTGAATTGCCCACCCGCGAGCTTGTCAGAAAAAGTCTGGTTTCAGCGCGAAAACTCGAAGCTGGAGCAATATTGACAGAGGACATGCTTGAGTTTAAAAGGCCCGCCTCCGGCATTTCCCCGGCAGACCTTGAAAAGGCTCTGGGAATGACTGTAAAGCGCGGCATCGAACCAGATGAAGTAATAACCTGGAAAGATTTGGAAGACTAGTGGACAAAAGAATTATACGCAGCAAAATAGACGTCAATTCCGAAGGCGTCAGGCTTGACCTCTGGCTTACTCGCAGATTTACCTATCAATCAAGGAATCAATGGCAGGAAATTATTAAAAAAGGCCAGATTCTGCTGAATGAAAACAAATGCAGGGGCTCAAGAATTTTGCGCGCCGGAGACAATGTCTCTTTCATCGCAGACAAAGCGGAGCCCGATGTTGACTCTGCATATTCAGTCATATACGAGGACGAATATTTTCTGTTGATAGACAAACCGGGCAATCTGCCTTGCCATCCTGCCGGGCCGTTCTTTAGAAACACGCTCTGGCACATGCTCTCCGATAAATATGGAAAGACAAGCATGGTTAACCGCCTGGATCGCGAAACATCCGGCCTTGTCATCGCCGCAAAAACCTCAGAGGCGGCAAAAGAGTTCGCGAAGCTTTTCACCAAAGGAAATATTGTCAAAATATATACAGCCCTTGTCTTCGGCCGCTTTCCCGACGAATGCCGCGCCAAAGGTTGGCTTGCCCCGGACAAAGAAAGCGCTGTCCGCAAAAAACGCCGATTTTCCTTGGAAAAGCCCGAAGGCGCCGGTTCAGCGGAAAACTGTGAAACAAATTTTGCGCTTCTCGGCACTTGCGGAGAATTCAGCGCAGTGGAAGCCACATTAAAAACAGGCCGCCTCCACCAGATAAGAGCCACGCTCTTTTCATTGGGCTACCCATTGCCAGGCGACAAGCTTTACGGGCCTGACGATGAAATATATTTGCGCTTCCCCATTGATGCAATGACTGAAAATGACTGGGAAAAACTTGTCCTTCCACGTCAGGCTCTCCATGCGCGCCAACTTGCCTTCAAACATCCTTTCACTTCTGAAAATATGGAATTTAAAATTCAGCCGCCTGCCGATATTCGCGCTTTATATGAACGCTGCATGGGTGTATAGTCTTCTTTATCTCAAAAAAATACAGGATTTTAATTATGAATAGAATTATTTTTTCGCTTATTTGCATTGTGCTTGCCACGCTTCTTGCATCATGCGAATGCTGCAGCACAGGCTACTTTATCGGACGCTCAAACAGAAATAAAATGCAGAGCCTCCGCGTTGGCATGACAAAAGACGAAACGCTTAAAATAATGGGAAAACCCCTGACAGAGGAGATTTATAACAAGCCAAACTTGTGGTATTACTACACTAATGTTAAATGGTCCGATTTCAGAAACACGCGCGACGAATGCACGCCTGTTGTTTTTAAGGACGGGAAAATATTGGGCTGGGGCGTTGAATACTACAAGAGAAATTACGAGTTTAAGGATTGGGAAGAGGAATCCCTGCAAAATGCGGAACTGAAGGCGGCTGATAAAAAGCTGAACAAACTTGCGCAAACCATTGACAAGCAATGGAGCAAAAAGAAAACAGAAAAAAGTATGGAAAAAGAATTCTTGCAAGATTTGGACAAAAATGACAAGGCCGCCAAACCTTGATTTTGAGAATTAGCCTTGCAAATTCCACATGAAAGAACATTTATCCATTGTTCCCGCTATATCTGAGCTGAAGTCTG
>Ga0075121_1002556_pt1 | contig 10341 bp, 8 predicted proteins | sample AntAceMetag02UKG_FD_69793 | JGI IMG/M metagenome (GOLD analysis project Ga0075121, IMG submission 69793) | Saline lake microbial communities from Ace Lake, Antarctica - Antarctic Ace Lake Metagenome 02UKG | ecosystem: Environmental > Aquatic > Non-marine Saline and Alkaline > Saline | place... | reverse complement strand
CGGTTGTGAAGAGATTGCGGTGACATGCTGGTTGCCTGATGTGTTTGCATCGAGATCGAACTCGATCCCTGCACCTGCATTTGGTCCTTTGCCTTCATCACCTTTTACTATTGTAGGAGGAGTTCCTTCATGCCAGTGATCACCAAACACCTGTAAGTCAGCTGCATTGATAGTTCCATCCTGCACAAGGTCATAAAGAGCATCCCAATCCGGATCCGTATCAACAAAGTGCCAGTGGTCTCCAATCATCTGTAAATCTATAGAACCTACATAGAAATCATGATTGAAATCACCAATAATAAAATATTCAGTAAGTTTTGCCACAAAAATATCCTCTTCTCCGTTGCTTGTGAGGGTTGTAGCGCCAAAATCTGCTGTGCCTTTAAAGCTTCCGGCTAGATAAGTATTACCATTAGAATCTACATCTATTCCCCAACCATAATCAGCATCGATTCCACCAGATTGCTTAGCCCACTGCCAGTTACCGTCTGTGTCAATTTTTGCCGCAAAAACATCACAATCACCTACTTCATCAGTGGTGACCAGGGTTGTAGTACCAAAATGTGCAGTTTCTTCAAACATTCCTGTTACATACGAATTCCCATTTGCATCAGTGCTTATACCAAAGCCAAAATCAATAAGGGTATCGCCAACACTTTTTGCCCATTCCCAGCTGCCTGCAGCATTCATTTTTGCCACAAATATATCACCAAATGATAGTCCGTTGGAGTAGTTTTCAGATATGGTAGTAGTGCCAAAAGTTGCTGTCTCTTTAAACTGCCCTGTAACATACGAATTTCCGTCGCCATCTGCGCTTAAGCCATAACCCCGCTCACCTGCAGTTCCACCAGCACCTGTTACTCCCAGCCAATTTCCATCCGTATCCATTTTTGCTACAAAAATATCACTCGATCCGTTGCTCACAAGACTGTCAGTACCAAAGAATGCAGTTTCGTTATAATCTCCCATTATTATCAAATCATCATTAGAATCTAGAACTATTCCAAAGCCATCATCTGAATTAGTGCTAATACTACCAGCATTATCTTCCCATAGCCAGTTTCCATCCGGATCAAGCTTTGCTACAAAGGCATCCCATTGATAGCCGCCGGTAGGCGCGTAGCCGGGTACGGGAGCGGAGTAGTTAATGCCACAGTTGTCAGTTTTCAAGGTGTCAGTTCCAAATACGCAATACCATAAAAAACAACCTGTCACATAGGAATTACCATCTGTATCTACCTCGATATCATTAGCCCAATCATATCCCCATCCACCACCAGCCTTTATTGCCCATTGCCAGTTGCCATCCGTATCTATTTTTGTTACAAAAATAGTTTCCAGTTCACCGAGCAGACCGATAGTGCCATTCAGGGTTTCAGCACCAAAAGTTGCTGTGCCGCAAAAGCTTCCGGTTACATACGAATTGCCATCTGCATCTACTGTTATACTACGAGCTTCATCATCTTTAATTCCACCAGCCTTTATTGCCCACAGCCAGTTTCCGTCAGTATCCATTTTTGCCACAAAAATATCCTTGAGTCCGCTGCTTGTTAATTCGGTTGTGCCAAAAGTCGCTGTGCCTTGAAATTTTCCGGTAACATACGAATTTCCATCCGCATCTACTTTGATAGATTTAGCTTCATCAGGATTGATCCCGCCAGCCTGTTTTACCCAGTTCCATTCAGGAGTTTGAGACAGTAACAAGCTATGTGAAGCAAATAGCATGAGTAATAAAGCAGTCATGAAAACAATTTTTTTAAACGGTAATATTCGAAATTTCATCTTATTAAACATTGTTTCTCCTAACATTTAATTTTAAACTTATCCATAAAATTTGTTAACACTTTACACAATTGCTTATTTAAATATTTCAATATTTACCCTACGCCTAAATACAAGATTCATTTTTTTTGACATAAATTAAAATAAAACCGAAATAATATAAGCTAATGTAGGGCTTAGCCGTTATTTTGGTTTATTTCCACATTATGCTTACCATGAGCTGTTAAACCAAATTTCACACAGGAGTTAACAGCTCTAAGTATATTTATAAGATCAGATGATCATAATTTATTATTAAGTTTTTTAAATTCTTCATAGGGCATCGCCTTTTCCCAGATGCTTTCAAAAACGTACTTGAGCGCTTTGGTGAAGCTGGGATGATTTATCACTAACGTTGTTAAGCTGGGCTTTAGCGAGATCGGGTCAACTAAAGAAAACATGGTTATCTTATCATCAAAGATGATCATCTTCATCGGTAATTCCTTGATAACACGTGCTTCTTCACCAGCAGAAACCCATATATCGATCACCTCCACAAGTTCTTGTTTTGCTGCATCTTGGTATTCATAAACACTTTTGAACTTGACTCCTCTTTTGAGAGCTTTAATTTCTTTATCGTGATCAACAATATATGGAACTGAGTATGGCGCTTTAGTAAAAGCCAGAAGTTCATAATTAGTTAATTCTATATTGGACATGAATTTTTCATGAATTTGCTGACTATCCCGTATTACTTCAATGTAGTCTAAAGGATTATCTTTCCCCTTTATTTGTTCAAAGATGGGGGATAGAATCTTTATGACATTATCGGCAATGTTTTCTTTTGCTGAAACATCTTCCTTATACTGGTGCAATAATCCATTAAAAGAAGATTCCGGTTTTGATGCCTGATATTTTTTGAGTCGTCCAATTTTTATTTCAACACACAGTCCCTTACTGATTAACAGCTGCATTACTTCATAAACCTTTGTTCTGGGTATGTTTACAAGCTGTTGGATTTCAGCGGCAGTGAAATCTTTTTTTTGAAAAAGGGTTATATACACTTTTGCTTCCCGCATTGATAATCCAAAATCCATTATCATTTTTTCAATCTCTTTTAAATCAATCATTTTCATTACCCTTTCAAAAGGTAATCTTCATTTACCCTTTATTGGGGTTAAGAAAATTTAACAAAAAATTCCTTGTCAAGAAAACATTTATTTATGATTTTTAGATAGATTTTTTATCCTCGGTGAAATTTTCCTATAATTTAATTCTGCTATAATTCGATCCCTCATATTATTTAATCCGTAGAAAGAATACTATAAATTGCTGCTACTATAAATACCCGTTGATCCTCTCCCGCAACTGTCTGCACGCATTCCTGGCTGCTTTATCAAAATCTTTCTCATCCTCTTTTGAATAGGAAAAGATTATTCCTCTCGAAGAATTAATAAGTATGTTTGGATGCTCTTTACCAGTTGTATATTTCATTACTTTTTCCAGGTTGCCGCCCTGTGCGCCAATGCCGGGAATAAGAAATATAGAATCCGGAAGCATACCCCTGATCGTGCTCATTTCTTCATCATTCGTCGCACCGACAACTGCACCAAGCATATCCTGATTCCACTCCTTGATCTTTTCACAGATTCCTTCGTAGAGCATGTATTCCGAGTTGAGGAAATCAGTATTTGAGGGATTGGAAGTGAGTGCGAGAAGAAAAAGATATTTATCCTCATACATCTCAAGAGGATCGATGACATCATAACCCATGAGAGGATTCACCGTGATCGCATCAACCTTGAAAGTATCAAAATATGCTTTTGCATAGTGTTTCATCGTATTGCCGATATCCCCGACCTTTACATCAAGAATTATAGGAATATTCTCAGGAATGTAGGAGATGGTCTTCTGCAAGCTCTCGACACCTTTTGCACCCTGTGAGATATAGAAAGCAAAGTTCGGTTTGTAAGCTGCGACCATATCTTTTGTTGCATCAATTATACGTCTGTTGAATTCCCATTGGGGTAACTCGTAATCTTTTTTGATATATGCTGGAATTTTCTCAATATCAGTATCCAAACCCACGCAAACAAGGGAGTTATTTTTCTCAACTATGTGATAATATTTCTCTTTGAATTTCATGTGACATATTCCTTTTATTCTTTGATGATCAACACATCATCCTCGCCATCTATTTCTTGCAAATGAACCTGTACAGACTCGTTCTTTGCAGTCGGAAGGTTTTTGCCCACAAAATCTGCCTGGATAGGCAGCTCTCGATTTCCCCTATCAACGATAACGAGAAACTGTATCGATGCCGGTCTCCCGTAATCCAGAATTGCATTGAGTGCTGCCCGGGCTGTTCTGCCTGTGTTCAGCACATCATCGACCAACAGAATATGCTTGCCCTCAATGTCAAAATTAAGGATGGAATCCTGAATGACCGGTTGATGCTCGATATAGGTAAGGTCATCCCGATAGAGTGTGATGTCCAAAGTGCCGACTCTGATTGACTCATTTTCAAATTTCTCAATATAGTCCGCGATCCTTTTAGCAAGGGGAACTCCGCGTGTGTGAATGCCGACAATATAGAGATTCTCACAACCTTTGTTCTTCTCAATGACTTCATTCGCAAGGCGTTTGAGAATCCGCTCAATCTCTTTTGCATCTAATATTTTCTTTGTATTACTCATATTTTTTTCCTTATGTTTGTATAGAACCGATGAGGTTTTTGTATTCGATATTATTATTATCTATGCAATATTTCTGAATGCCCTGTATGATATCTAATGTCCCAAGAGGATTGATAAAATTATACGTGCCCACTGCAATGGCTGAAGCACCGGCAATGATAAACTCCAGTGCATCATTCACAGAAGAAATACCACCCATTGCAAGGATTGGGACATTTACTGCTTGTGCAACTTTATATACATTTTGCAATGCAATCGGCTTGATCGCAGGTCCGGAATACCCACCAATAATATTATGTAGTTTCGATTTTCTTGTTTTCACATCGACAGCCATGCCATACACAGTATTGATAAGTGCTAGACCGTCTGCGCCAGCTTTTTCTGCTTGTAATGCGATCTCTTTAATCGACGTTACATTGGGAGACAGCTTGATGATGAGTGTTCGCTTGGTTGCTTTTCTCAATTTTGAAGTGAGTTCATACACAATATCCGGATCAGTGCCAAATGCGATGCCCTCGTTTTCAACATTCGGACAAGAGACATTTATTTCATATGCATCGATTCCAGTTTGACTATCAAGCCTTTTGACCATATCCACAAATTCTTTTATTGAAGATGCAGATACACTCACAATAAGATTTGTATCAAATTTCCCGTATTCAGGCAGATCTTTTTTTATGAATTCATTCACACCTGGATTCTGCAGTCCAATCGAGTTCAGCAAGCCGACTTCAGTCTCGACTATTCTTTGAGGTTCGTTGCCTGTTTTGGGTTCAGGAGTGATAGTTTTTGTGGTGATCGCACCCAACTTTGATAGATCGAAGAGTTCTGCATACTCCAGTCCAAATGTACCTGAAGCAACAGTGATGGGATTTTTCCATTTCATCTTCCCGAAAGTGATTTCGCAATTATTCATCCCAAACCACCTTTTTGCCTTCAAAGACCGGTCCGTCTTTACACACCTTCTTATATACTTGAGCACCGTTTTCTCGCATCTTGATCACACACCCACAGCACGCACCAATGCCGCATGCCATGACTCGTTCCAGCGAAACATATACAGTAATATTTCTTTTTTGGCAGAGAATAACAAGCTCTTTCAGCATCGGTTCGGATCCGCATCCATATACGACATCAATCTTAGTCGAATCAAGACGTTTTTCAATGTGCGTTGTGACCAAACCAACCTGTCCGCATGAACCGTCTTCTGTGCAGTTAATAACTGTATCACAAAACACATCATTACTGTTTCGTCCCCCATGATAAAATAGGACTTCGTTCCCTGCTTCCATAAGCTTTTGCTCAAGGTACGGCATGGGTGCATAGCCAATTCCGCCACTTGCAATGAGGACTTTTTTATTATAAACAAGTGGAAATCCATTCCCGAGTGGACCAAGTAACTGGATAGTATGCCCTGGATCGAGAAGTGATAATTTTCTCGTAGCATCACCAACTATTTTTATGAGGAATTCCAGAACATCATGTTCAACTTTATACACACTGAATGGTCGTGGCAGAAGCGGAATATCTGTATCTGGATCTTTCACTTGAAAAAACTGCCCCGGTTTGATGTATTTCGTGAACTCTTTATCGCGAACTCCCAAAATGAAGTACTCAGCATTAACTTGCTCAATTTTCAGGAGAGGTAATTTCTTAAAGTACATTCCTATATTTTCCAGGTGAATTTTCCGTCACATATCGTATAATGAATCTTCCCCCACATTTTCATGCCGAGGAATGGACTGCTCTTTGATTTTGACAGAATTTCGCTTTCATCGAACGTAAATGAATCTTCAAGATTGAAAATATTGATATCGGCAGGAGCTCCTTCATTCAGATTACCGACATCCTTCTTTATAATTTCAGCTGGTTTGGATGTCATTTTTTCGAGCAAGTATTCGAGCTTCATTTTACCGGTTTTCACAAAAGATGTATAGAGCACAGGGAATGCACTTTCGAAACCGATCACGCCAAAAGGTGCTTTCATGAATTCCAGCTCTTTTTCATAATCGGAATGAGGTGCATGGTCAGTGGCTATCACATCGATCGTACCGTCCAGCAGTCCTTCTACGAGTGCTTTTCTATCTTCTTCTGAACGGAGAGGTGGCTTCATTTTTGTATTGGTATCGAAACCGTCACACGCTTTCTCGGTAAGGATAAGATGATGAGGAGTAACTTCTGCAGTGACCTTTATACCATCCTTCTTTGCCTGACGTATGAGTTCGACCGTCCTCTTTGTGGAAGCATGAGCAATATGTACGCGTGAATCCGTCACATCTGCCAGCATAATATCCCTGCTGACCATGATCTCTTCTGCAAGTGTCGGAATGCCTGGCAATCCGAGTTTTGTAGACATATATCCGTAATTGACCTGACCGTCGCCGGAAAGGGAATAATCTTCAGAGTGACAGATCATTGGGATATCATAGATGGACGCATATCTCATCACATTGAGCTGCAGTTTTGCAACCTGTATGCAGTTGCCGTCATCACTTAAACCGACTATTCCGCCATTTATCAATGAAGCAATATTTGCGATCTCTTTGCCCTCGATTCCTTTCGACATAGCGCCGATCACAAAGATCTTTGTTTTGCCGACATCACGGGCTTTTCTCATGATATAATTGAGTGTTGAAATATTATCGATTGCCGGTTTTGTATTCGGCATGCAGCAGATGCTTGTGAATCCACCTTTTGCAGCTGATTCTGCACCGCTTGCAATGTCTTCTTTATACGTATATCCCGGTTCTCGCAGGTGGCAATGCATGTCCACAAATCCCGGGAAAATATGCATTCCGGTGCAGTCGATCACTTCAGCATTTTTCACATCAATAGCAGGAGCTATTTTTTTAATAACCTTTTTATCGATCAACACATCTGCTTTTTCGATTTTCTTTTTATCTGAGAGAAAGACCATTCCGTTCTTCAAGAGTATCATGCGACCTCCCTTCCGGGTTTTCCACCAAGGATAAGAAACAGCAGTGCCATTCGTACTGCAACGCCGTTTGCGACTTGTTCAATTATAATACTATGCTCACTATCCGCGACTTCCGGAAGAATTTCCACTCCCCTGTTCATAGGTCCCGGATGCATGACCAGCACATCATCTTTTGCATATTCCAGCATCTTGTTGCTCAAACCATATCTGCTTGTGTACTCGCCAAGTCCTGGAAAGAGTCCTTCTGTCTGGCGCTCAAGCTGCATGCGAAGTCCCATAACCACATCAGCATCTTTGATAGCTTTTTTCAAATCATATTCACACTGAACACCATAAACTTCGTCGATCTTTGGCGGCATCAGCGTGCGAGGAGCACACACCACTACATTGGCTCCCATCTTCTTCATACCAATGAGGTTTGACCGCACCACGCGGGAATGAAGAATATCACCTATAATAGCGATCCTCAAACCTTTGAGTGAACCTCTCTTCTCCCAGATACTGAACATATCCAGAAGGGCTTGTGTGGGATGTGCATGTCTTCCGTCCCCGGCATTGAGAACGGGTTTGTTCGAGTATTTATTCACCAGTTGAGGTACTCCCGGGCAGCCATGTCGAACCACGTACAGGTCGATGCCCATTGCATTAAGTGTGTACACCGTGTCCTGAATACTCTCACCCTTTTTCATAGCTGAACCAGCAGTCGTGAAACTCACGACATCCGCACTCAAGCGTTTTATAGCCAATTCAAAAGAAATCCTGGTTCGTGTGCTGTCTTCGAAAAAGAGCGTGGCAACCGTTTTTCCGCGCAGGGTTGGTATCTTTTTATATTCCCTGCTATTAATTTCTTTCATCACCTTGGCAGTCTCAAAGATGGTCTCGATCTCTTCTATAGAATAAACATCGAGATCAAACAGATTCCTGCCGGTGAGATTGAGCGTATGCTTCATACACTTCTCCTATTTTGTTGTTAATAAAAAAGTCATCCACGAGAATGGATGACTTGTTTGATAGCTGTCATAAGAGAAAACAGCTCCCTCGTTGTAAAATCTAATTTTACAAAAATCTTTCGGGCTGTGCTGCTTTCCTGTCATTTTAAATTAAATGTGTAATCAAACCGCTTCGTAATTTCGGTTCGAACCATGTTGATTTCGGAGGCATGACATTATTGGAGTCTGCGACCTTCATCAGATCGTCGATCGAGGTTGGGAAAAATGCAAATGCCACTTTGAAGCTGCCGCTGTTCACCAGCTTTTCAAGCTCTCCAAGTCCTCGAATGCCGCCCACGAAATCTATTCTTGTATCCTTTCTTGGATTGAGAATGCCAAGAAGGGGTTCCATAATATTTTTATGTAAAATACTCACATCAAGTGATTCCACCGGATTATGCTCATCAAAAATACCGGGCTTTGCAGTCAGCTTGTACCATATTCCATCAATGTACATTCCAAACGAATGTTTCTTCTCTGGTTTATATTGTGAGGATTGCTTATCAATATAGAACATTTCAGCAACTTTTTCTATAAATTCATCGCCCAAAAGTCCGTTCAGGTCTTTCACCACTCTGTTATAATCCATAATATACATTTGATCGTCAGGGAAGATGACAGTGAGAAAATAATTATATTCTTCATCTCCCGTATGTTTGGGATTCTCTGCTCTTCTTAGTTTCTGAACCCGTGATGCTGCTGCGGAGCGATGATGTCCGTCAGATACATACAGGTAATCGAGCGCAGCAAATTCTTTGACGATCTCTTGTATGATATTTTGGTCGCTTATTTTCCAGACTGTATGACGAATGCCGTCGCTGCTGGTAAAATCATACAGAGGTTCATCTTTTTTGCATGCTTCCACGATATTGTCTAAACTCTCTTTTGCATGATATGTAAGAAAAACCGGACCCGTATTTGCGCTGAGCATATCCACGTGCTTCGCCCTGTCCTGCTCTTTATCCTCGCGTGTGTATTCATGGATTTTTATGATGCCCTTGTCATAATCCTCGACCGAAGCTGCAGCAACAATTCCACTCTGTTCATGTTTTCCCATGATTTGACGATACACATAGAAACATGGCTCATCATCTTGAATGAGGATTTTTTCTGCGATCATTTTCTTGAAATTTTCAACGCCCTTTTTATAAACCTTTTCATCATGAACATCAATAACAGCAGGCAGATCAATTTCCGGTTTGGAGACATGTAAGAAGCTGTAGGGATCGTCTTTAGCGAGTTTCCTTGCTTCATCTGAATTCAATACATCATAGGGTGGGGCTGCCACTTTTTCGGCATATTTCTGGTCTGGTCGAAGTCCTTTAAAAGGTCTGATATCTGGCATTGCATTATCCTCATTACCATTGATTATTTGTATTACAGTAAGGGCGAGTGAGTGAATACTCTGTCAAATAATTTAGGATGAGATTGAATTATTTTTCCTTGTACTTCATTGCGTCCTCTGCGTAATCCTTTTTCTCTGCGTCCTCTGCGTGAAATATTTTCCCTTGACGTCTCAAAACATAAAATCAGAATTTTCTCCCTACAGACGGAGGTACTATGTCTGAATTCGTAGATTGGCACAACGCAGAAATGATGAAGAAAGCAAAAGCCGCGCTTGAGAAGCATAACTTTCTTGTGGAACTGTGCATGAGTGGTAATGAAGCCCGTGAAAAGGCATTGAAGGAACTCGATACAAAGTCATCCATCGGCATAGGCGGTTCCATGACCGTGCGGGAGATCGGGCTGTTCGACCACCTGAAAGAGAATGACTACAATCTTATAGATCCCTATGTGCCGGACCTTACACGAGAACAGGTTTTCGAGCTGCGGAGGAAAACACTGATGTCCGACCTCTTCCTCGCAGGATGTAATGCGGTTACACTCGAGGGCGAGATCGTGAATATTGACGGGTATGGAAACCGGGTTTCTGCCATTATTTTTGGACCCAGAAAAG
>Ga0075121_1002549_pt1 | contig 10354 bp, 7 predicted proteins | sample AntAceMetag02UKG_FD_69793 | JGI IMG/M metagenome (GOLD analysis project Ga0075121, IMG submission 69793) | Saline lake microbial communities from Ace Lake, Antarctica - Antarctic Ace Lake Metagenome 02UKG | ecosystem: Environmental > Aquatic > Non-marine Saline and Alkaline > Saline | place... | reverse complement strand
TAAAAAAATACCAGCGCTTTCTTTATCCATTTTTGGCCTATATACTGGCTTTTGGCAATAAGGCTCTTTTGCCTTGGACACTATTGATTGTTAATATAATTTCAATTCTGGTAGGCACTCTGTTTTTATCAATAATTCTCAAAAAACACAATGTGAGTATCTGGTATGCTTTAATTTATTCTTTGGGAATAGGTAATATTGTAGCTTTTCAGTACAATTTAACAACCCCTCTTTTTCTATGTTTGATACTAATAGGGATTTATTTTTATGAAGAGAAGAAAATAGTCTCAACAGCTCTTTTCTTTTCTCTTGCCCTCATTACAAGGGAAACTACAGCACTTATAATATTGGTTTTCTTAATGTACGAATTCTTTAAAAAAAGGTATAAAAATAGCTTTGTAATCATTCTATCCTTAATACCTTTTGTTATTCTTCAATTTTTTCTGTATCAGAGACTTGGCAAAATTCCTCTTCTTGGCTCATCGGGACACCTTGCCATGCCGTTTGCCGGGATAATACAACATATAAGCAGTATCAACCTGAGTGGCGGAGGTATTAAATACATGCTAAGAGAAATAAGTGTTATCCCTTACTTTTGTTTTGTGCTCTTAGTTCTTGCTGTTTCTATAGTAAAGCTTTTAAGAAATAAAAATATATATACCTGGAATTTATTTATTCAGGCGTTTATATCAATTTTTATATGTTGGGAGATATGGGAAGCATTAGCTGCGGCAACAAGAGTAACGTTTGCCATTTTCCCTTTTATGATTTTAAGCTATGCAAAAGACAGAGACGAACTATCAAAGTATCTGTTTATCGGAGCAGGGCTTCTTACAATTGCAGCCATTATCCGAATACTCTTCGTAAGCCCCGTACATGGGTATTATCTATCCTGATTTTTTAACTGGTTTTTTTGCCACAGACTTTTTCTTCTTTGTTTTAGGTTTTTCTTTCTTTTTTACAATCTTTTTCACTGACTTTTTTTTCTCAACTTTTATTTTTGTTTTTTCAGGCTCTTTAACAGATTTTTCTACAACCTGTTCCTTTTTTGAAACTTCTAATGCTTTTAATATGGTATCAAGTTTTCTGTTAAGTTGTTCAAATTCTTTTGTAAATTGTTCAGGCTTACTTGGTCCGGAATCTCTCTTGCTGAATCTTCCCGAATCTCTTCCTCCAGATCTATTATAGTCTCCTCTATCAGATCTTTTTGAATCTCTATCACCGTATCTACTGGAATTCCCTGTTTTTTCAAAACAATCACTACAGTAAACAGGTTTACCTTCAGTGGGTTTGAAAGGGACTTCGCATCTCTTACCACATTTATCGCAGGTTACTTCATGCATCTGCTTTTCAAAACTGCGTTTTCCAGAATCCCTTCCGTCGAATCTTCCAGAATCTCTTCCGTCAGATCTTCCTGAATCTCTTTTGTCAAATTTACTGTATCGATTAAAGTCTCTCATCTCGTCTCCTCATTAATTATAGATTAATTTAAACCAAAAAAAATGGCGGACGCGTTCGCAACCAATTCGAACCGCCTCTGAAACCTTAGTCCATATCAAAATCTTACCTACTAAACGTTTCTTACGTTTATATCAAAAAATCTCCCAAAAAGCAATCTCAAAACGATAACATCAAAATCTAGATAGCAAAATCACAAATCCATGGGATAAGACTAAGAAATAATGTTTTTTAGGTTTATGTTATGGAAGGAGTGGTGGGATAAACAAGTATCGTGTCCCTGGAATTATTAACTATGTGCTGGGTTTTTTTGAACGGGGGGAATTATAGGGTTGCCTGAGATTTCTTGTGAGATTTTCTTTTTCTGTTTCCGCAGAATTATCTTTTCTCAACATAATGGCAGGAGGACCAAAGCAATCAACACTCGTCATAAGATAACCGGAGGTGGCTTCTGGAGCAACAATTATAAAATCATTAGTCTTAACATAATCAATTAGTAGGATGTAGAGCCAGCATTCTCTAATGGCTGCTGGGATAAGAGGGTCTGAAAGATTAATGCCACAGCGTGTCAGATTTCTTCTGTAAACATATTCCTCTTCAATGAAATAATCGAGAAGTTCAACATTTCCACCTGCGCTTTTAACCCAATTTGAGACTTTGTTCTTGTTAGTGATTTTGTCAAATTGTTCCGGAAATATTTTTTTATATTCCTCAGATATATCAAATATACTTTTGCCCCAATGTAAATCCAGAGAACAAGCTTTAGCGTAAATACAATTCTTTCCTAAAATTTCTACAGATTGAGAAGCCATATCGTCAAAAACTGTTTTCAGAGTGCAAAAAAGATCCGCATTTTTTTTGTGATAATGTTGTGCAACAAATTTTCCTATATCAATAAGATGGTTAATATTTTTTGACTCTCCAGAATAGGTCCAAAACTCCCATTGGATTTTCACACCCGCATTTGCCAAAGGGGCAAAGATGAATCCCAGTGTGTTTATAACAGATGGAAACCTGGGACCTATGGTGTTTAACAATTGTCCGGACCCATGACGGGCATCTCCACATTTGGTCCTGACATAAGTATATGGAGGGCACAGTGCACTGAAAATTTTAATTTGTCCCTTCCCGGCTTGAGATGCCAGTTGTGCCAGGAAATATTGCAGGTTTTCACTATTGTTTTCAGCACGCAGTAGCGATATTGACGCTGTGATTGTTGGCACCACACGCTCAAGGAGAGTTTCAGCCACTCCGGGACTTGCGGCAATCCAAGGCAACATGGCAGTGAAAAGATTATTTACAGTATTGGCGGAAAAACTACTTTGTTTCAGCTGTCTTTTAAATTTGGTTTTATCAATAAGGCTTCCAGGGAAAGAGTTGTCGGCAAGAGAAGGTAAAGCATTATAATAACATTTTGTTGAATCTCCTAAGCCGCGAATATTTGAAACTCCTGTTATGTTTTTTACGAGGTTAACAAGCTCTTTTTTGCTTTTGGAGTCACTTCTGTCGCCCTCTCTGGTCATTTTTTATTTGCCCACCTGTCAAATAATGGCATCGCTCCGAAACCTACCATGAAAGAAGCAACTCCGGCGAACCGGCCAAGAATCATTTCTGTAGAGATCGCAATAGTGAATACCATACCGAACGGCAAAGAGTATGCTGATGTAAGCATTACCAGAGCCAGCAAATGCATTGGAGGTTTGATTCCAATGGTGGAAATGGAGCATACGGTTCCGACGGTCAGGAGATAAAAGTAATCAGCTGCATATAGCTGAAAACCAAAAATTTGCAGCACAAAAAGCACTATTGCGACAAACATGAAGCTTTCAGCTATCTGTGGAAAAATAACCCACAACGGAACCATGTCAGAATCAATTTTATTGTCTTTATCCAGTTTGTGGCAGGCTGTTTGGGCAAGTGGAATTGTTGCGATTGCGCTTTCAGTTGAAAAACCTGTCAGTAAAGTCTCTTTGAGAATCAGCAACGCTTTGAGAGGTTTGCATTTCCATCCTATAGAAACCATGATAAGCCCTAAAATAAATATCAGAACATACCCTATTCCAAGTTGTAAATTAAATTCTACAAGCACATTAAAAAGTGAGTTCTCTTTGATCGTAACAATACTTTTTGACATTATTGACAAAAGAGCAAAAGGAAGCACATGGAGAGAGAGGAAAAAAAGCCAGAGAACCAGCTCCTCTATCTTTTCAAGGGCTGTGATAATTGTCTTACCTCCGTAACTAGCAATCCCAATTCCTACCAAAATTGCAACGAAGAGAATAGAAAGGCTGTTATTCAAAGAAAGTGACTTAACAAAGCTCGGCTGGATAGCTTCATCAAGCACACGCCAGAATAGTAGGCGATCATCTTCCGGGAGTTTATTTTCAGTTTGTTGTTCATTTATCGATAACGCGAGATTTGCTTTTGTTTCTATGGGCAGCTTCCCGCCCGAATTCATTGTAACTCCAAGTGCTATGGCAAGCACAGATCCGATCATAAAAATAGCAATAATGGCAATGACAAAAAAAGAAAGAAGTCTGGGACTGGTATAAATAGAGCAGAGTTTACCGACAGAGAGTGCAACGCAACAGAAAAGAATCGGCATTGCACACATTTGCAAATATTTCATGTAGATTGTCCCAACCGGTTCGATCGTGTGTACATATTGAGGAAATAGCCAGCCGGTAAAGCAACCAATAATTATTCCCGATACAAGTGTGCGAATATCCAGTAACAACGGTATTTTCTGTGATCGCCTGGATTTCTTGCCTGTAAAAATCAAAAGAAGGCACCCTATAATTGCGGTAAAAAAGATGAGGGCCCTTATTCCCAGCGCCATGGGGAGAGCTTCCCGCTTAGGAGCCTCTTCAGCAAAATAAAGATCGATGATCTCTTTCCCGTCTTTTGGCGCTGAAGAGAGAATATTTTCAAAATAACTTTCCAGCCACAAATAGAGATCCCGGTTATTACGGCTTACTCCAACGACAAACTGGTCTCTTAACGGCAATTCGAATTTCCGTGAGTACAAATTCAGTTCAGGCTTGCGTTTTAGATGTGCATACAAAATTGAATTAACGCCGACCCACGCATCAATTTCTCCTTTTACCAGCTTGTTGTCCAGTTCCTGGTCTGTTCCATCAATCCTGATCGCTTCCGGAAATAAATCATTAACCCATTTATCATAAATATAACCGGCGCTTACGCCTATTCTGGTTCCGGGTCTGTTCAGAATGTTTGAGATGTCTTTTATCTTCTTATCGCCTGATTCCTTTTTTATTTTTTCAAAAAACAAAACATTTACCAGGACAGCCAGATAATCCTTAACATAGGGTCTACTGACATATGCGCCTAAAGCCCTTTGTGGGCTGTAGGACCAGGCGCTGATAATAATATCGGCTTCATTGGAATCCAGAAGCTTAACAAGATCATGGTGTGTGCCTTTTCTAATAAATTTGGTTTTAACTTCCAGCACCTTTGCAATCTTTTTAGCAAGCTCAACATCATAACCTGCCATTGCACCGTCCGGTTTTGCAAAATAGAAGGGCCAGAGGTCTTCTTTCGTCATGGCCACTCGAAGCTCACCGTTCTTTATAATTCGGTCAATTCCGGAGAAGGGAGATTGTTTTGACTCTTCTGCCATACAGGTCGAGATGGGGGCAATCGTCATCAAGAGCAGCAAAATGAATAGATATTTTTTAATCAGAGGCATAGAGTTTTTCCTTTCTACTTATCCATGTTTTCGTTTATGTCTAAAAAATGCTACACATCAACATATTTACAGATCTTCCCTTCATAATTTTTGAAGGAATATTCGGTTCCATTTTTGCTTATTATACTGTCAGATAAAAGCGAGACCTTTCCTCCGCCATCCGGCAAATCAATGACCAGGCGCGGTATAGCCATACCTGAAACAAAACCTTGAAGAGAATTTATAATCTCAAGAGCAGACTTCAACTTTATTCTGAAGTGATGTGTCCCTTTAACCAGGTCTGGAATGAATATATAATAAGGTCGAACTCTTGCCCTTAAGAGTCCCTTCAAAAGTCTTTTCATTATTTCAGGATCATCATTAACATCTTTGAGTAGAACTGATTGGTTTCCTAAAGCAATCCCGGCATCTGCGAGCATGCGGCATGCACGAGTAGCCTCAGATGTTAGTTCGTCAGGATGATTGAAGTGAACGTTTACATAAAGAGGGTGATATTTCTTGAGCATACTGCAGAGGTCTTCGTCAATTCTCATGGGATATACGCAAGGGATCTTGGTGCCTATCCGCATTATTTCAATATGTTCGATTTTTCTAAGCTCTTTTAATATGTATTCAAGTCTTTGAGTCGATAGAGTAAAAGGGTCTCCTCCGGATATCAGCACATCGTGAATTTCATCGTGAGCCCGAAGATAATCAAGAGCGGCTTGAAGTTCTTCATTGTTAATAGAGGTTGTCTGACTTTTAATATTGCGCTTTCTGGTGCAGAACCTGCAGTACATGGCACAATTATTTGTTGCGATTATTAATACTCTGCCTGGATAACGATGAATGACTCTTGGTGTTGGAGAATAGGCTTCTTCACAAAGTGGATCTTTGTCAGAAAAAGGTTCTGAGTTAATTTCATTTTCATTGGGAAGACACTGTCTCCCAATAGCATCATCCTTGTTTTTTATCAGTCGCAAGTAATAATTGGTTATTTTAATCGGATAGATATCACCAACACTCTCGATGGTTTTTTTCTCAATATCAAAGGATTTAAGCAAGTCAGGACTTGTAAATGAATCACCAAATTTGTAATAGTATGTGTGTGTGTTATTCTTTATCGACAATTGATTTTCAAGGGAGTTAATCAAAACGCAGCCTCCATAAAAGCCGGGTCAAAATTAGGATATTTCCCACCAAGTTTAGCCATTACAGCTTTACGTGTCCCTATTTTGCCGCTCATTGCTTCATTATATGACTCAAGACCAAGATGGTAAAGGTATTCAACATCCCTTCGGGTGAGAGCTGTTGTGTCAAAGGTCGGGACATTCCTTCCGTCAAAATGGGTAAAATCGGGATCGACTGCTGTTACATTAAATTTTTCTTTCGTGTCGTAAAATTGTGTGCCCGGGTATCCTACCAAAATATTTAATTCGCTGCTACTTGATAAGTCATTATCAAGCCATTGGCGCATTGTGTTAATAGTTCGTTTTGCCGTCTCGCGTGTCTCATATGGAACCCCGACAAGCCAGTATGTATGAGTATAAATACCTACCTCTCTGGCCATTTCCAGCATACGGATTACGCCGGGGATATTAATATTCTTCCCCATTTTTTGAAGCAATTGCTGATCTGCGCTTTCCACGCCGATATGGAGGCAACGGCAACCCGAATCGACCAGTCTTTGGAGATGAGACCGTGTTACAGATTCGTTTGCTCGGGTTTGCGCTTCCCAACGCATTGTCTTGGCAAGAGACCCCATGTTTTCTGAAATTTGCATAGCAAGATCAATATTGCGGAAAAAATCGTGTGTTCCAAGGTAGAAATATCGGCTGTTACGCTTTTCCATCAGATAGGAGACTTCTGAAGTAAAGCGTTCCTTTGTCTGTATGCTCAAGTCCGGTTTCCAATAGTCTGCACACCATATACAGTTATTTCCACAACCGACAGTCGGCGTAACGCGTGAGATGGGGATAGAAATAATATTTTCTCCCCCCATCTCCTCTTGCGTGAAATTGTCTTCTAGATGATCGTATGCGGGCAACGGGTTGTTGCTGCGATCCATCCTTAGGCGATCTGGATTATGTATAACTTTGCCGTCACGATTAAAACTTAATCCTTTAATTCCCTCGGGAGAACGACCAGCTTCCAGGACCTTTAGTAGTTCCAGGGTTGTCTCCTCTCCTTCTTTCCTTACAATGTAGTCAAAGACAGAATTTTTGAGGATATCATCCGGCATAATCCATCCGTGGTTGCCGCCTAATACAAGAGGAATTTCAGGATGTTTTTCATGGACTGCGGACGCCATTTGCCTGGCAGTATTGTAGCTGGCCGTTATGGAGGTAAAGCCGATAACGTCAAAGTCGCTTGCCTGCTCCAAAATTTTATCGAGAAGCACTTTTTCTCTGTTCTTCTCCTCTCCTTCCGGAGTGATGGAGGCAAAGTAGGAGCACTCTATCCCCTGCTTTTCCAAATAACCAATTAACTGTAGAAGACCCAGATTAACCGGTTCAAGCATCCAGAAACGCCTGAAATCCTCTTCGGTTAGATGCCCCAGGACAGTCATTACACGAGAGGCAAAAAGGTAGAAATAATATTCACGCTGAATCATGCTAAGCGGCACAGCGGGAACAGGAGTGGCAACAAAAGCTATTCTCATGGTTATTGGCCTTTTGATATGTCTTGATTATTTTTAATACTATTTTGATTCCATTTTTCGTCAGGGGAAAATCTGAAACAGTCGGGATCCGGGCCTGTCAGTTCTCCCCATACAGCATAAGCTACAGCTCTACAGCCATAACAACGTTTCCTCTCAGGACATTTCCCGCAAGACCCCTCCAAAAGATGGTTAATGTTCCGGCTCTCTTTTAACACTTTGGAATTATGCCAGATCAAAGAAAGGGATTTCTCTTTTAGCGATCCGGCTACAAGATCGATCGATGGGCATGGTCTTACATTAGCATCTGCACCGATATAGCAGCCTGCAAGGAGGCGATTGCAGGGATAATCTCCAGAAAACGGTATTGTCGCTTCTCCATGGCTTGCGCACTCGTCATCAAGCAGTTTCTTTAGTTCCTGATGTGTTGGAGTGTTTGATGCGTCTAGCCCCCCAACCGGTATTGCCCGATTAAGAACAAAACCACAGCCAATTTCCCCGGTAAATTTTCTAAGAGAATCAAGCTCTTCATAATTTTCTTTTGTTCCCAAAGCATGAATAGCCAGTAGGGGTTCTTGCTCTTCGCTATAACCGGCTTTCTTTAACAGGTGAAGCGCATTAATGACTTTATCCAGCTGATTTTTCGTTCCGGTCATCTGGTCATAACGTAAAGGTTTCAGCGTTGAAAGACTTATCGCGGTATTTACACGGGCTTCAAATAATCTCTCAGCAAGCTCAGCGGTTATCAAAGATCCATTGGTTACCATCAGTATCTGCACATTATTTTCTGTCAGATACTCCAAAATCTCGAAGAAAAACGGGTACAACAAAGCTTCCCCGCCTGTTAGCTCTACTTTTCTGAGCCCCGCTTCAAGTGCTTCTGCAAGAGCGTTTTTTAATAACTGAAAATCCAGATCGTTTATTGGTTGGTCTTTTTTGGAACAAAAAGTACACTTAAAATTACAGCGGGTGGTACATGCAATACTTAAATATGCCAATTCTCCGGCAACTATATTCTCGGTGTATTCCCATATGTTAGGAGTTTTCACGTATTCCCCTTTTTTTTACTCTGGACAATCATTTTCTGGAGTAAAGGATAACTCAACTCTGAAAATCCTCCGGTTTTTCGTTTCACAACTGAAGGGCAGGTATTTCGACACCTCACCTTTCCTTCCCAGCTATCACAGTCCACACATTTATCGGGTTGTGTGTTTAAGAGGTTAGCTCGAAGTGGACTGGTTTCCCATATATCTCTAAAGGTTGACTTGTGAAGATTTCCAATTGGTTCGCTATGGTCCCAGAAACCACAGAGAAAAACATCACCGCTTGCATGAATGTGAGAATGGTCAAAACCACATGAACAGCCGACCATTATAATATTTTCATGGGGCTCGTGAATTTCCGGGTATTCACAGGGGACTAACGAACAGCAGCAAATCCTTAATGGAATTTTACCTTTTTTCGCCCGTTGAATGACCTCCATGAGAGCTGTGTTTGCTTTTTGAATCGTTGGAGCTATGTCAAAAATTTCGTCGTATGTTGCCACAAGAAATTGAATCCCCATGAGTATCTCTCTGCCTGGCCGAGCCAGCTTCTCTGTAAAGTCATAAAGATCAAGCAATTCTCCAATATTGTGTCGAGTCAGGGTGGCTTCAAGATTCACAGTGACTCCGGCATCAGCCAAACCAATGGCATTGCGTTTAAGGTCTTCATGCCGTTCTGCAGCTTTGCTTACATCATATCCTCTGAGTTTTGCATAAGTTTCAGTATTCAAACTATCAAAAGAGACACATGCATATTTCAGGCCACCTTCGGCGAGCCTTTTGGCCCATTGAGGATTAACATTCTGAGCATTTGTATTTATCCTGATTTTAACTCCGTGTTTATTAGCTATTGCCATTGCCTCAAGTAGATATTCTTTTGATTTATCGGATATTGTTACTTCTCCTCCCTCAAACCATACCCATTCCGGAAGGGAGTCTGCCAGAGTTGAATCAATTAGTGACAAGGGGAAAAATCCTTCTTCTTTTGAAGCATTTTGCTCATAAGCACAGTATAAACATTGTGCATTGCATTTTTGGAGAAGTTGAAATTCTATTACTCTTAAGGGCATCACTTTGCTCCTTTTTGTTAATTTATCTATAAACCGCAATTAATTTTGTTTCTCCTTTTTACTCCTCCAAAAAATGCCCAGCTGGTTTTTTGAGAACTTACCGCTTCCTTCGGCTATATTTATAACAATGCTTATTGATGCTCGTTTCAGCTGATCGCGGATATAAGAATCTATCTGTTTGCTTTCTCTAAGAAATTTTTGGCGGAGAGGCCGGGATTCGAACCCGGGGTGGAGTTACCCCCACAACTGCTTAGCAGGCAGCTGCCTTCAGCCACTCGGCCACCTCTCCATGATAAATACTGACAACAAAACTCTTAGCGGAGGGAGTAGGATTTGAACCCACGTTCCGTTGCCGGAAAACGGTTTTCAAGACCGCCGCTTTCAGCCACTCAGCCATCCCTCCGATCTTTATTTAACAGGTTTCAGCCTTTTCAGG
>Ga0075121_1002546_pt1 | contig 10363 bp, 7 predicted proteins | sample AntAceMetag02UKG_FD_69793 | JGI IMG/M metagenome (GOLD analysis project Ga0075121, IMG submission 69793) | Saline lake microbial communities from Ace Lake, Antarctica - Antarctic Ace Lake Metagenome 02UKG | ecosystem: Environmental > Aquatic > Non-marine Saline and Alkaline > Saline | place... | reverse complement strand
ATTTCCACTTTGATTTCTAATAAACCGCGCGTGGGAGATATTCATAAATATTCTTCGACATCGATACAAAAAGTGAATATTCTTGCGGGTGAGAAAAAACCGGTTAAAATTCTGGTGGAGATGAGTCAGTCTGTCGGGTTTTTCCAGGTTGAAGAAGTCCTGTTCCCCAAAATAGCATTCAGTCCTGTGAAAAAATATATCGAGCTTTATGCAAGAGTCAAAGATCAGGATTTGAAGAAATATCTATAATTCTGTTTTCTTGGATTCCCATTATTATTCTCAAATATGTAAACTTATACATAAAATCCTTTATTTTTTATGAGAATTAATATTCCCGTCCAACAATTGTTATAAATTGGGTTTCCCAAAGGCAATCATAAACAACAGATCACTTTTAACTAATTTATGAGAATTTGAAAAGTTATTTTTTAAGTCACCATTCTTATAATGTTCTTTGCTTGGATTAATAACAATCTTACGACTATGAAGCGTTTGACCAAAACCATTTGTGTATTGTGAGCCATTTTCTCTTATTTTTTCAATAATTGTAGAGAATCCTATTAGAATGATGTCCTCTTTTAAATCCATTATTGCGCCTTCAGCATCGCTATAAGTATAATCATTATCAAGAAACTTTTTGGGTACAGGTTCTAAATATATCTCATTTGTATCTTCGGATTGAGTCATCAAATCCATATATACACGAGATAAGCCTGGAGTTAATGCTGATTGGGCTAAAAGTTTTTCTGCAAGGTTCTCTAAACAAACTATCTCATCTACATGAGTATACTGAAAATATTTTTCATTCCGGGAATGTACAAGTTCTACAATAAGATGTGCATTAGGATTTATATTATCTACAGCCAGTGCTATCAATATTGATTTTGAATCGGCAGTTTCAAGATCACTATCATCGGCAAGCACTATTACAGTTTTTGCAGAATGAATATTGGCTCGTTTTAGAGTTTCTTCATGAGCTGGATCTCCTTGAATAGTAAAAACATCTTGATAAACAATATCTTCTCTCTCACATACTCTTTCTGAATTTTCAGTTACAATTATTATTGGAATTCTCTTCACTTTGATACTCTCATCGTGTAATTCCTCAATTATAATCTCAGCCTTCCGATTCCAATTACAAATTATTACATGCCCTTTTAAAGACTCCTTATTCATTTTTTCGATATAATCAGAATGTTTATCTTTCATTTCTTCGATTATTTCCTGAAGTTTAGTGATTGTTTCGTTAGTTTCTAAATTATTACTCATAACTTCCTCCTTTGGACTATTTTCTTTTACTTTTTTTCTATATTTCATATTATTGCGATACTTTGTTTTTGTAATATATATAAGTTTATCCTTTTCATGTAATTTAGTATATCGTGAAAAAACCCAATGAAATACCGTTTCTTTTTGGTCTTGACTATTAATCTGTTCATCACCTACTTTATAATATTCGCTTTCATCTTGAACAATAAATTTTTTATTTTTCCAATCAAGTAAAAATGATTTTGGGTGGTCGGGTTGTTTTTCTAATACAGTGACTTTAAATTTTAAATCTGCTCTATCTGGTTTGATTGTTGGATTTATTTGAATAAAATCATTTGTGTTTCTCAAACATAAATTCATTTTTTTCTTTTGATTATCATCCAGATATTTTACAAAACCAATAATTATTTTTTCGTTATTTCTTGATTTTTCATGTAATGTACTCTTAATCTTATAAAATGTTTCATTAAGTAAATTTTGGGGAATATTTTCATCCGAAATGGAAATTCTATTAGTTTCGGAAATATCAAATTGAGAATCTATATTTCCCATTAAATTCTTGAAAGCTCCTACAATTCCTGACTGTAGCGCAGCTTGAGATATTAATCTCATTGCATAATCCTCAATACATATCCATTCATTGATTTGCGTTCTTTTAAAATGGTATTTATTATCAGAGTTTGTGATTTCTAATACTGTATGTACATTATCACCATAAGCTTCAGCTGCAATTGCTGTATTTATCGCATTTGTGTCGGAGAATTTTCCGCTTTCTATTTCTTCTGATAAAATTATCACTCTATTGTCATATTTTCCTAAAGCCTTTTCTAATGTGGTCCGATTCATTGGGTTGCCTTTCACAAACCAAACATCATCTATGTTTTCATTCTCTTCAAATTTTTCAATCTCATCTGAGATTTCATCAACTATAATTATCTCCCTCTTTTTTAGTAGTTCATTTTTTTTAAGTTCCCGGATTATATTCTTAAGTTTACTGTTAATTCCACAGATAAGAATCGTATTATTAAATCGGAATTTTTCTGGTTTTTCAGGAATGTAACCCGATCTTTGTAAAACGTGATTAAACATCGATATTATTTGACCGGTGAATAATGCAACAACTGTTAAATTCATAATCAACATGAATATAGATATTATTCTGCTTACTATGTGCAAGTGAATACTTTCAGGAACATCAAAACCACTAACCAACATAATAATTACGATCCAGAAATATTGCAGATAATCATATATTGTTTTTTGATGTTGGGCAGCAAAAAGCCATTGACTGATAATTGTAAGTAATGAACCAGCCAGCCAGATAACCAACACAAATACAAACAATTTAGAAATAGTATTTATTTGCTTTTTAAGTTTGTAATTTTGTGCGAAAGCATGCGATCGTTTGGCAATTTGATATTTAAGATTTTTGAAATAGGATAAAATTCTTTCCATTTTTTCCTCTTATAAACAGCTGATTACATTTCATACGAAATTTATTAATTAAATCCATATTGTCTCACCATATATCTAAATCTCGTTTCACACTTACAAAATATGTTAGAGACATCGGTAATGATCCAATAAATAAGCACGTTAGTTAATACAAAATAGATTTTTTTCACTTTTTTTATTAATATTCTCGTAAAAAACTAAACATTAGTCTATCGTTAATTTTCTGAATACTTTTCATTATATTCACTTAATATCCTTTTTGCTTGTTCTTTGAATTCTTCAGCAATTTCTGGAACCTCCTTTTTTGCTTCAGAATAAATTTTGTCGATTTGTTCATTTATCTCTTTATAAATTTTATCAAAATCCTCTTCTCCCTGCTTATAGGCAGTTTCAATTAAATCTTCAAAATCTTGCCAATCTTTAGAATTTAAAAAAGATTCAATTCCTTCCTTAAAATTCTCCCAAGCTTTTAATAAATTTGAAGAACCATCTATTATATCTCCCTTTTTTATCATTTCAGCACTTTTACCAAATTTCACTTTAATACATTTTTTCCCAGTTAAAAATGTATCTGTGTTGATTGTGAATCTTGAATCAACTGGAATTTTATCTTTATAATCAGAATTGATAATTACTACCACATTGACAATATCATTATCAAATTTAATGCTTTTTATAGTACCGATATCAACTCCTTTAACATATATAACATCACCTGTTTTGAGACCTTTTGCATTTTTGTATTGAATTATAAAAGATAATTTCCCATAGTTATTAAAAAAGATCAAAATTAGAAATATAAATATTATTACGCCCAGAATAATTATACCTGTTAATATTTTTGAATTCATTTTTCCCCCTTATATATGAACTATTACAATAATGAATAAAAATAATTATTAATTAATTCAAATCCGATAATGAAAACTGAACAGTAAACAAAAGCTTCAGTTGTGGATGATGAAATATCTTCAGTGCTCGTTTTTTTTTCCAAACCTAATTGATAGGATATCAAACTTATTAAAGTTGCAATTATCATACATTTAAAAATTACAAAAAGGATATCAATGAATACAATTCCCTCAAGACAAATAATGGAGTAATATTGTCCGGATTCACCAAATGACAACCAAACAACTAAACCTCCTGCAATTCCTGAAAAAGTAAATAAGAATGTTAGTATCGGAACAGAGATAAAAAGAGAATAAAATATAGGAGCAAGAAGAAATCGTTCAGGACATATTGATAATGTTTTCAGTGCATTTATTTGATTAAGATAATTTTTCGAACCAATCTCAGAGCTTATTAGTGTGCCCACCTTACCAGATAATAATAAGCCAGTTAATAATGGTGCAAAAAGTATCAATAAATTTTCCGAAATTGTTTTTGGAATTTTTAGATCAGCAAATTGTTTATAACTTTCTATACCAACATAAAATTGTAAAGTAATCAACATACCAATAAAAAAACCAATGATTAAAATCAATGGTAAGGAATTTATACCTAAAGTAATTAATCTTTTGAATACATCTTTTTTTCTATATGGTAATCCAAATTGAAATAAAAGATAGAATAAGTTTCCGAGTCGTTCCAAAAATGCCATTATCGACTCAAAATTATTTTTTTTCTCTTTACTGATAATCACTTCTTCAGTACTAACAGATTTTTTCTGGATTTCATCGATTTTATCACTTAAGAATTTAATCCTTTCATCATTACCTGAAACATCATCAATTTCTTTTTTGGTTAAAACTTTTATCAACTTACCGTTTTTTTTATCTAGATAGTAGATTGTACTTGCATTTTTTATCGCATAATTATAATCATGGGTTACTGTTATATGCGTTTTTTTGTTGTCATCGCAATGTAATTGGTATATTAATTCACTGATTTTCTTTCTTGTAATCGGATCTAAACCGGTTGTAGGTTCATCATATAATATAACTTCAGGATTTAAAGCTAAGACTCTGGCAATAGCAAGACGTTTCTTCATTCCCCCGCTTAATTCCGAAGGCTTTCTATCTTCATCAATAGAATCTAATCCTACAGATTTCATTAATTCTTCATAAGAATTTTCGGAGATCCGATCAAACTTCCCGGTTTTTTTTTTGATAATTTCTGAGATAAGAACATTTTCTTTAATGGAAAGACTATCAAAAATCGCTGAATTTTGAAAAACAACAGCAAAATGTTTTCTGATGTTTTCAAGTTTCTGATTTGAAGCTTTGTTAATTTCTGTTCCAAAAATTTGAATTGAGCCAGAATCTTCTTGTTCAAAACCGATTATTAGTTTTAAAAGAACACTTTTTCCGCTACCACTCTCACCCAAAATTACAATACTTTCTCCCTGATAGATATCAAGGCTAATATCATTTAAGACGTTTTTTTGATTAAATGATTTATTAATATTTTTGAGTTGAATTAACACTTCATAATCAAGAGTCATTTATAATCCGATTGAGCTAAATTGCTGACCAAAATAATTCTGTAAGAAAGCTATATTTATCCATTTCATCTACTTTTCTCGATTTTTTCTATGTAAAACTATTCATTATTTGCTTGTTTTTTCTCATTTGATAGACTATCAATATATGTTTTTACCTTATTCAAGATTTCAGGGCTATCCTTATACAGTTCTAATGCTTTTTCTTTTAAAATCGGTAATTGTTTATCTAATTCCTTCTTTCCTTTTTTCGCAGCTATATCTATTTGTCGGGAAATGTCTGTTTTCAGTTTTTTCCATTCATCAGATTTAAAGTATTCTTTGGCTTTTTTCATTCCTTTATCAAAAACATCTTTAGCTACTTTTGTTCCTTTGTCTAACCAATAGTCAGTTTTTGAAGAACCCTTAACAACGCTGCCGGAACTTAGAGGAACAGATTTAGGGTCCTTAATTACAATAAGAATATGGGCATCGCCACTTTTGCCAAGATTATAAAAATCGGATTTCATTTTTACTGTGTCTTTATAATCTCCAAAAATTAATACTTTTACCGCAATTCTATTGCCCTGTAATTTAATTTTTTTTACATTACCGATCATAACATCATCTAAGTATACTGGAGAATTTTTCGTTAAATCTCCGATCTGTTTGAATAAAATTGTAATCGTCATCTTTTTTTGTGCGCAAGAAAATGCAGAAAAAACAATTACTAATAATAAAAAACATCTAAGTACTTTAGCCATAGCTTTTCTCCTTCAAAACCAACTGGTTTTAATTAATTCAAAAATTTCATAAGAATGAATAAATCCCATTCTAATAAACATCCAGCTTCTACTAAACTGGCCGATAACAAAGGCAATAATGAAACCAATAAAAAAAATATTTGTAAAAATTATAAAAAAAGTAGAGAAGATTCTTCCACAATCTATTATATCAGTCTGCTTATAACTAAATTCTTGAACAGTTGAAAAAAAATGATAAGAGGACAGTATTCCTAAAATAACAAAAAAGAATATAATGAATCTAGAATTTATTATGAAATAAACAGGAAGAAATAATAAGGAAAATGTCGGTAAAAAATATGGAGCAAGTGTAATAAGAAAATTATTGCCATGAAGAGATACATTCCCGCCTTGAGAAGCTGTTACATTAAATTTTTCCGGTTTCTTGAAAAATATCATTCCTGCTATTAAATGAGTTAATTCGTGTTCAAATGTAGAAAAGAAATGTGCTTTTCTCATCCAGATAAACCACAAAGGTATAAAAACCAAAAAACCTGATATAAACGAAACAACTGATTGATCAAAGATATTTATTGTAGCGATAATCATTATCAATCCTTTAGCATATCCAAAAATAAGGAATGTTAGTATCAAAACAAGAAAAGATTTAATTATCTTCATATTTCCTACTGTAGTATCTGCTAAAAATAATTTTCAATATCATTAATCTCTAAATACACTCAGTCTTGAATATCCTTTTTTGTCTGCTTTTTTGCCTTCTTAACCAAATCATCACTATATTCTGATAAGATTGTTATGACTTGTTGATTTCCTAATTCATTTGTTACTTTCTGTATGCATTCTTGTAATTCTTCAATATAATCATTGTTACCAAGTAACACTTTAAGGATTTCTAATCTTCCTTGGGTTAGTTTAACTTGAAGATCATTTGGTTATTAACCATACATCTTAATCTAAGAGTATTAAAAAAGTTCAATGAGATCAATGATATTATCAAATTTCTAATAATTCGTTAATTATCCTTTTATCTACATCAGATAATTTTGAATTTTGCAACGCATTTGCTAGTTTTGTGATAATTCCTGATTTTTCTTTTTCAATTGCGATCTTCTTAGATATTTCTTCAAGATCTTTTCTACCAGCAAGGGACTTAAAATACTCTTTTAGGTTTTCTAAATCTTCACTAATTAGAATTCTATTATAATAGAATTTTGAATCTTTCTCCTCAATTTCATGCAAAACATATACTCCTAAAGTAACTACTTCCTGTATATTTATTCCATTGTGAATTATCCTTTCAGTTTCTGAAGATTTAAGTTTGGAAATAAAGGTCGATTCAATGAAATATTTTTCTTTTCCCTGTTCTGGCAAAGGATCAAAATACACATTCCGAGCATATTGATACATAGAAATATATGAGGGAGGAAAACCAACTTTGAGTTTCATAAAGTAGATCTCTTCCTTATTTTCATTGTCCAATACATTTATATCATTGTCAATTGTAGTTGTCAAAATATTTGCAATTTTAGAATCATAAGGATTATTAATCCCAGCAAAACTCAAGGTTGTAGAAATATCCATTTCTGCATCCATAATGGCTTGTATAAAAGATTTGGTTAACTTAAATTGGCTGTTTATCCTATCAGAAACATCAATTCTATCTGCATTTTGTTTATCCATCAAAAATTCTTCAATGGATTTATCCTTCAAATTTGCGAATATATCATCAACAATTTCTACCATATCGTCTTTCATACATTTAAGGTCTTTAGTTTTAATGAATTCTGTAAAGTATCTTGATAATTTATGTTCGTCAGATGTGAAAAAAATATTCACTTTTGCGTTGAAAAAGCTCCTCTTTTCTTCTATAAATTGCTCCACGTCATCATTGGATACTACACTGCGTATATATATTTGTTTGGGAAAAGTATCTATCAATAAATTATCTTCATTATTTTTTAAAAGTTTACCCATATTATCAATAAATTCAGACATTTTCGCATGATAGGTTTTGACCTTATCCTCAAACCTTAATACCTTTTGCAAAAGATTACCTGAAAGTACATACTCGAACGTGATTTTAATTTTTTGTGTATTAAAGTGTAAAATATTATTCAATAATGATGTCTTACTACCAGCAAGTTCATCACGAGAAAGTTTTGCAATTTCTATTTCCAAACGCAAGCCTCTCCAATATTTAAGAAAGAACCATATTCCATAACCTGCAATTGCAGCACAAACAGAGGATAATAAGCATTCCAAATAATTTATTTTCAAAATTTCTGCAAATTTAAATAAAATCGCAAGCGAAATCAGAAATCCGATGCTGGTAAATAAATAGGATTGATAAAAAACTTTTTTTCTCCTCAGTAAAATATTGGAGTATTCAATTTTCTTGTTTCCATAATCTTTATCTATAACTTGTACTTTTTTTTCTGCTTCATCTAAGTTGTCTTGAATTTCCGTAATTATTGAATCTAATAATTTTTTTCGAACGTTTGCATCTTCAATCTCAGTATCGAATTTTTCAATCTGCTCCTCTAAAACACTCGCAGAATCTGCTAGAGCACTCAGTTCACTTTCCACTTTGTTGATATCTTTTTCTATTATTTTAATCTGAGGATCATCTTTTTCCAATTCACTTAATTTGTCGTTCAAGTTTTTGAGTCTCTTTTCAAGTGTCTTTATATTTTCTTGAACACCTTTTAATTCTTTACGTTTGGGTTCAATTTGTACATCAAAAAAGTTCTTAATCTTTTCTTTTAGTACATATATGGTTTGGGAGTTTTCAACAACAGAATCACCCTCCAAATACGACATTTCTTCACCTAATAAAACATCCATAAAATTCTTACAATAAAACAAATTTTCGGAATTATTTAATTTTTCATTTACATAGGCACTAATTAAGTCCATTTTTTTCTCAATAATAATACTATTATTGTTATTAGCTTTTACTGTTAGAGTCGGCCATGTATTATCATTATATTTTTCAACATCATTGTTTGTTGTCTTCAAAAATGAATCCACAATTGCATCTTTTCCTGGTTTGACCTGATATACTGGAGCTACCCAAATAGATTGCCCATCTGAATCAAGAAAAGCATCGATACATATTTGATCAAAACGATTTTTAGACAAAAAGGAATTAACTTCTGGATGAAGAACTACGGGATTATCATTGGTTGGTGATTTTAGGTTAATTGCTTTAAGTGATTGACAAATGAAATGAGAATTTATTTTTTCTAAGATAAGGTCGGTGGGAAAAATAAGTTTAGAAACTCCAAAAGACATAAACCTGCCTTGGGTTGTGTCCCTTTCTGCAAAAATAGAGACAATTTTTGTTGCTATATTAATTTTCATTTCCAGTAAATTAAAAAAGAACTCACCAAATGATTCTATAAGTCCTTCATATGACCCGATTGGATTCCCAACTTCATTTTTCTGGGAGAACAAATAAGCGTGTATCAAATTCTCATCACTTCTATTAATGCTTTCTATTTCACGAATACAAGCAAATGTTCTACAATATTCAAATTCCTTTATTACTTCAGATTCTTCAGAAATACCTGACAAATCCGGGAATAAACCAATTAGGTTTAAATCAATATTAGTACCCATTAGAGTATATTGCAATAATTCACGAATGGCATTAAGGATTGGCAAATATGCTATAGAACCAATCGGGGCGAATAAAGAGAATATTACAAAAACCTTCATCTCATCATCTAATTGAATATCTTTATCAGAAAGATCTGCAGATGAAGCCGGACTTATGGTTAAATTATCCACCAAGAATTCAGAAAGCATCGACCTTTCAGATTCAATGATCTTGTAGTTACTGGAGATATTTGAATTATTGTACTCTTTATTAAGACCTTCAATCTTTTGTTCTTCATTTGTGCGATAATCTAATACTTTCCCTTCATCATCAAGAGTAAAACAGCGAATAATGTCACTAACATCGTCATGATTCGATTTTAATCGCTCATAAGATTCATGGGCTATTTCTTCGCCAATTTTTCCCAACCCAATAAAGAGTATTGGACAATATGCTGGCATATAATTATTCTCCCAAATTGCTATTAACTTTGCAAATCGTTAATGTGTTTGTTTATATCGTCTAATTCAGTATTAAGTATATTCCTTTTGTCGTCAGAAGTTGCTTTTGAAATATCATCAGTTAATTTCTTTTTGTGTTCTTTAAGTTTTTCTACAATGCTATCATTACCAAGTTTATCCTCTAGTGCTGTTATTTTGGTTTGAGTTTCTTTTATGAGTTCTTCATTATTCATAAATGCTTCAAACGATTGCTTTCTTCCCTGTTTCAATTTTAATAATTTTATGGATCCAAATTTTTTGGTAGATCGGATTTCACCGAACTTTGATCTAATCCAATGGAAAACTCCCCTTTTTATTATAAGATCATAGGGTTCGGCATTAGCAAGTGACC
>Ga0075121_1002542_pt1 | contig 10383 bp, 7 predicted proteins | sample AntAceMetag02UKG_FD_69793 | JGI IMG/M metagenome (GOLD analysis project Ga0075121, IMG submission 69793) | Saline lake microbial communities from Ace Lake, Antarctica - Antarctic Ace Lake Metagenome 02UKG | ecosystem: Environmental > Aquatic > Non-marine Saline and Alkaline > Saline | place... | reverse complement strand
CAATGATTTTTGACTCATATCCATGCCTCCTTTTCGGGTGTCATCTATTTTGAGGCAACGGCCTTTTTCTCTCCCTCACCACCCTCGGCCTTCGGTGTCATCTATTTTGAGGCAATGCGGTAGCCACGTATAGAAGATTGCGCCCCTTCCCCTGACTCTTTTCATTTGGTATGCTTCGGCCTGTGAAAAATGTCACTCCACATCCCTGCGGACTCGAAGTTCTTCCTCTGGACTGGCTCGAGGGTCGTCGCGTCGGTCTGGTGGCCCATCCGGCCAGCCGAATCTCTGATGGACGCCATTCTGCCGACTTTCTGAAAGAGGCCGGTGTGAATTTGACCGCCCTGTTCGGTCCGGAGCACGGCTTCTTTGGCCGCGGCGATGCCGGGGAAAAGGTTGAAGATGCCGCTCATGGCGATTGGGGTATCCCTATATTCTCTCTATATGGAGAAACCCGGGCTCCCACGGAGGCAATGCTTGCCGAGGTGGATGCGGTTGTCTTCGACCTGCAGACCATCGCCTGCCGGGCCTATACCTATGTGTCCACGCTCCGTCTGATGATGGAGGCCTGTGCCGCGCAGCAGAAAAAGCTGATTGTGGCGGACCGCCCCGACCCGTTGATGCTGGGGCCGGCCGATGGGCCGATGCTCGATCCGGATTGTGCCTCCTTTGTCGGCTTGGTCCCCACCCCGTTTTGCAGCGGCATAACGCTGGGCGAAACCGCCCACTACCTATGCGAAGAACTGAAGCTTTCGGAACTCGACCTGCGGATTGCCCCCTGTCCGGAACTATCGTCGTGTCAGTCGCTGGAGGAGATTTTTCCAGTGTGGCATCCCAGCTCTCCTGCGATTGTGTCGCTGGAAAACGCGCTGTGTTTCCCGCTGACGGTTTTCTTTGAAGCCCTGCCGATGATCGATCATGCGCGTGGCACCCCTCTCGCCTTTCAGAACATTGGATCTGCGCATTGCGACTTGTCCAATTTGGAGATGCCGGACCTGCCCGGCGTGAAGGCCACCCCTGCGGAATATCCCGACAAGACCGGAGAGACGCTGAAGGGCTGGCACTTCGAAGTAACCGATCCCACCGACTATCAGCCAGCGCTTGGCGCCTTCCGTTTGATTTCTGCCTTAGAGAAACACATCGGCCCCAAGCTCTGGGACTTCCCCGGCAGTCGGCCTGATTTCTATGCGCAACTCTGGGGCACCCGAACCCCCGCCCCCCCCTGGCCGGAGTTCGAAGGCTCGGCGCTGCTGTACTAAAAAGTCATTCCGGTTGTTGCAGTTGTCTTTAGGGCTCGAGCACCGCTTCCAGCCGCTCAAGGCGTGCCTGCAAGTCCTCGTTTTCCTGCCGTAATTGATCGAGTTCCGCCTGTTGATCTTCGACCACCGCATATAATCCCTGAATCGCCGCGAGCGTCACGCCGTCGGTGTCGAGGGTGTTGATGCTGGTGTCGTCGCCCAGCCCGAAGGCGGCGTGGAAGTCTTGCGCGACCGGGCCGATGTAGCGGCGCTGGTCCGGATCGGCCTTGTAGTTCCAGGCCGTCAGCGGAAGCCCCGCCACTTTGTCCAGGATGTCTAGGGTGTCGATGGGCTCAAAGTTCTCCTTCAGGTTACGGTCCGACATGACCGTCCACGCCGTGGCGTTCGGTGCCAGCGCGGCGCCCAACCCGGAACCCGTGAACAGGCGGTAGCCGCCGTAGGCGCGCATGGTTACTTGATTGCTGGCTGTGGAGACGATGTCGGCATTCATCGAATCGCCCCATACGAACGCTCCGGGATGATTCGCTTTGGCGCGCCGGCCGGCGGCGAAAGCATCCTGTGCGTTATTTCCCACCGCACTTGCCCTCCCGCCTGCAATAGTGGCGCATAACGCATTGGTGCCGATGGTGTTGCTGTAGCCGCCCGCCACCGTCGCATACATCGAGTCATTCCCGATGTTGTTTTCGGTGCCTCCCGCCACCGTCGCATTCGACGAGTTGTGATGGATTTTGTTGCCGAATCCACCTCCCACCGTAGCATTCGCCGAGTTGGCCAGGATGTAGTTGGCTTTGCCGCCGCTAATCACGCTGGAATTGCAATTCGTGCCGATATAGTTCTCGAATCCGCCCGCCACTGTCGCATACTTCGAGTTATTCCCGATGTCGTTGATCAAGCCGCCGCCGATCACGCTGTAATTGGCATCTTCGTAGATATTGTTCTCGCTTCCGCCCGCCACGGTCGCATACTGCGAGTAGTTCCCGATGGAGTTATAATTCCCACCCGAGACCGTTGCATTCGCCGAGTTGGCCTGGATGTAGTTGTCGCGTCCACCTCCCACCGTTGCATTCACCGAGTTGGTCCAGATGTTGTTCTTGTAGCCACCCGCCACGGTCGCATACTGCGAGTAGTTCCCAATGCCGTTGAGATTCCCGCCTCCGATCGTGCTGTAATGGGCATTTGTTCCGATGGTGTTGCTGTAGCCGCCCGCCACTGTCGCATTCGCCGAGTTCGCCTCGATGAAGTTTCCTCGCCCGCCGCCGATCACACTGTTATGGGCATTTGTTCCGATGGTGTTGCTGTAGCCGCCCGCCACGGTGGCGGATCCCGAGTCGTTTTTGATGACGTTATTGTACCCACCCGAGACCGAAGCATTCGTAGAATTGATCAAGATGCTGTTTTTGTAGCCACCCGCCACGGTCGCATTCGCCGAGTTGTGCTCGATGTAGTTGGCTTTGCCGCCGCTAATCACGCCGGAATCGGAATTCGTGCAGATATGGTTGTCGGAGCCGCCCGCCACTGTCGCATACTTCGAGTTATTCTCGATTTCGTTGACCCAGCCGCCGCCGATCACGCTGTAATCGGAATTTCCGTAGATAGTGTTCTCGTATCCGCCCGCCAAGGTGGCGGATCCCGAGTTGTTCCCGATGGAGTTAAGTATCCCACCCGAGACCGTAGCATTCGTCGAATTGTTCTCGATGTTGTTCGCGCGTCCACCTCCCACCGTTGCATTCGTCGAGTTGGTCCCGATGTTGTTGTCGTAGCCGCCCGATACCGTCGCTGACTCCGAGTCGTTCCCGATGTCGTTGAGACCCCCGCCGCCGATCGCACCATATGCCGCCGTGGGTTGGAGAACATTTCCCGACCCTCCGCCCACCACGCTGTAGTTCGCCAATGCCTGCGCCCCGATTCCTTCCGCAATCGAATCGGTGCCGCTGGCGACCGGTGCCGTAGAAAACATGCCGTTTTCCTGGTAGCTCTTCAGGTCCGACGAAGGCATCGTGCTCCAGTCGATCTTGTTGCTCGTGATGACGCCGTTGGCGATCTTGTCGGCGGTGACGCTGTTGGTGGCCAGTTTGGTCGCCGTCACGGCACCGGCTTCGATTTTATCCGGGGTCACGGAAGAGTCATCCAACTGCAACGCCCCGATCGCGCCATCCCCCACCGAACCCGCCACCAAGGCATAGCCCACCGAGCCCAGCGGCTGGTCGGGTGCCAGTTGTTGGAAGGGACCCAATCCGGTTTCAGCAAACCAGATGCGCAGATGCGCGTCGTCGTTCTGCTGGAACAGGTCGGCTGTGAGCGATTCCGTCATGTTGGGCAAAGCGGTGTCCCCCAGAAAGACCGAAAACAACCCATTGGTCACCGCCACCCCGACGGCATCGGTCGGCTCGCTGTCGCCGATGCCGGTGCCATCGTTACTCCAATAGGTGGTCAATCCGTCCGCGCTCACCAGCGCGAACTTGAAATATCCGGTCCCGTTAAAGTTGGTGCCATTGGCGGACAGCCGCCCCTGGTAGCTCATCATTTCAGGCACCGTTTGCGCCTGCGCGCAAAGCACAAAAGCGAACAGCAAGACAACGGTCGACAGCAGTTTGATTTTCATGGGGATTCCTCCAATTCGATTTCCTACGGCTTATGCAATCGGTAATAGCGCTTCACGACCAGCGGCGATAGGGTCACTTGGTACTCATCGCCCACGATGGTGGGCGCCCCGGGAACATCGTCCCAGTCGGGTATGATCAGGGAACTGGCATCCTGAAGTTGATAGCCTGTGGAACCCGCAACAGGCCAAGCCAGCGTGGCCGAAACGGCGTCTCCCCTGGCGATGCACAAAAGGGGCCCATTGGGTGTCTGCACCAGGTCGATGAATGCCCAGTATCCCCCCTGCACATCGTACAAGCCACCCTGCAGCGTTTCCCCTGCATCCGGCTGGCCGATGGTTCCCTCCAGTTTGTATATCCCTCCGGTGCTTAAGCCCCCGCCGCCATCCATTGTTTGCCACGGTATGTTGGTTTGCGCCGATGTAGCCATCACAAACAGAAAGGCTACACCTACTATACAACGTCCTAGCTTGTTCATCCGTGTCCCTTCGCTTTCGGGTTAAGTAACATGTGATTTATACAACGATCCGGCCTATTGTCTACTTTATAGCGGAAGTATTGATAGATTTTGAGTTAAGGCGCGCTTTCGTGGATGGCTTCCAAGTCATCCTCCAAGCTGTATCCATATCCAGTCTCCACCATTTGCGGATAAACCCAGAACGCAGTATCTTCGCTCCCATGAAAACAAACCTCAGCCGCGTCCTCTTGGGCGGAATCAGCAGCCTGCTGATCTTCGCAGGTTCCGCCACCGCTCAATCCTCCGCGCCTCGCGCTTCGAAGGGAAAGATCATGAACACCACTGAAACCGCCACCTTTGCCTCCGGATGCTTCTGGTGTACCGAAGAAATCTTCCGTCAGCAACCCGGTGTCAGCGAAGTCATCTCCGGATACATCGGCGGCTCCGTGGACAATCCGTCCTATAAGCAGGTCTGCTCCGGCACCACGGGGCATGCTGAGGCGATCCAAATCACCTTTGATCCCGACGTCATCTCTTATGACAAGCTGCTTAACCTGTTTTGGAAGGCGCACGATCCCACGCAACTGAACCGCCAGGGCGCGGATGTCGGCACGCAATACCGGTCGGCCATCTTTGTCCATTCTCCGGAGCAGCGCAGCGTTGCTGAAGCCTCCAAGAAAGCAGCTGACCGTTCGGGATATTTCAAGAAACCGATTGTCACGGAAATCACAGATGCCTCTACCTTCTATCAAGCCGAGGATGTGCATCAGGATTACTACGTGAACAACAAGCGGGCGCCATATTGCCGTGCCGTGATCCGCCCCAAGCTGAAGAAGTTGGGCCTGGAGGATTAAGCCGCAGTTGGGAGCGCTGAAAATTACGGCGTTTCGGTCTGGTTGTCGTCTGTCATCGCCAGATATTGATACAGGCGGCGATAGTAGCCGTCCTGCTGCAGCAGTTCGTCGTGCGTGCCCTGCGCGACCAGTTCGCCTTGATAGAGGACCAGAATGCGGTCCGCATGCCGGATCGTGGACAGGCGGTGAGCAATAATGATTCCGGTTCGGGTCTTCATGACGCGTTCGATGGCATCCTGAATCAATTCTTCCGTTTCACTGTCCACGTTGGCGGTGGCTTCGTCGAGGATGAGAATGGCGTCGCGGTTCTGGGCAATCACGCGGGCCAGCGCCAGCAGCTGCTTCTGACCGGCCGACAGCCCCCCGCCCCGTTCATTCAAGACGGTGTCGTACCCCTGCGGCAACTTCTGAATGAAATGGTCGGCATTCACATACTGCGCCGCCTGTTCAATCTGTTCGCGGGAGATGGCCGGATCCAGCAGGCTGATATTCTCGGCCACTGTTGAAGAGAAAAGAAAGGGTTCCTGCACCACGGCGCCCATGTGGCGGCGCAGGTCATGGCGTGAGGTTTCCCGCACATCCACATCATCCACCCGGATGTGCCCCTCCTGAATATCATAGAACCGCATCAGCAGATTGATGATGGTGGTCTTGCCGGAGCCCGTGGCGCCGACAATCGCGACGGTCTCACCCGGATTGATCTGGAAAGAGACATCCTTCAGGACCCAGTTTTCCTTGGTGTAGGCAAAGCGGACATGATCAAATTCAATTTTTCCAGTGCAGGTTTCGCGGACTGCCGGTGAGGTGGGATCCCGGACCTTTTCATCCTCATCCATCAGTTCAAAGATGCGTTCACAGGCCGCCAGGGCCTGCTGCAGCATGCCCGCGCGGTTGGACAGCCCATCCAGCGGCCGGAAGAAATCGCGCACATACATCAGGAAGGCCACCAGCACACCCAGAGAGACCGATCCCCATCCGGACAGGATACAGGCCCCGCCCACCCCCAGCACCAGGATCGTCGAAATGGCCTGAGTCAGCTCAAGGACCGGGAAGTAAACGCTGAACCAGCGAACCTCATAAAAGCAGGCATTCCGCATGATCCGGTTCAGCTTGGCAAAGCGAGCGCGGACGGATTGCTCGCGACTGAACAGCTGGATAGTGGCCATTCCCGTGATGGCTTCCTGCGCATTCGTATTCAATGCGGATTGGGATCTCCGAATCTCGCGGTTAGCGACGCGCACACGCTTGTTTGAAAAAACAAAGGCCAGCACCATGAAGGGGATGATGGTAAACAGCGCCAGGGAAAGAATCGGACTGATGTAGATCATGAAGGCAAAGACACCGATGATCTGAAATACATCAGCCACAGCGCCCACGATGCCTTCCGAAACAAAGCGCTGCACGGTGTCCACGTCAGACGTCACACGGGTGATCAAGCGCCCCACGGGAGTCGTGTCAAAATACTGGCGGTGCATGTCGAGCACCTTGCCGAACACATCGCGGCGGATTGCACGGACAATCCGCTGTCCCATCCGAATTGTGATGAGGGTTTGGAGATAGCGCACCACCGAGCTGAGCGCACTGATGACAAAGAAGAGAATCGCGGTACGGATGAGTCCGTTCATCCGGGCATCCATAGCCAGTGAGGAGTTTTCGATAAACTGGTCGATGGCATTGCGGATCAGGACCGGCGGATAGTTCATCCCCACACTGAAGAGGATCGTCAGTACCAGGATGACGCCCATCACAAAACGATGCGGGCGCGTATAGACCAGCAAACGGCGCAACAAGCTGAAGGACTCTTGGGTCCCGACGGGCTTGGTGGGTGTCGTCATCGCACGCCCTCCACGGCCGCCAGCTGCTGCATTTCATGCAGGCGGCGATAATAGCCGGCCTGCCGGATCAGTTCCGCATGGGTCCCCTGCTGCGAGATGTGGCCTTCTTCCACCACCAGGATCAGATCCATATCCAGCAGCGTACTCACCCGGTGGCTCACAAACAGCGTGGTGCGACTGGAGAAAAGCGGCTGCAGTTTGCCCAGGATGGCGGCTTCGGTTTCGGTGTCCACGGAGGCCAGAACATCATCCAGAATCAAAATGGCGGGATCGCGGGAGATCGCCCGACTGATGGAGGTGCGCTGACGCTGCCCGCCCGACAGAGAAACCCCGCGCTCGCCGATCAGGGTCTCATATTGATCCGGGAGCTGTTCGATATCGGCATGCAGATGCGCAATATCGGCCACGGACAGAATGGACTCTTCCGACAGGTTGTGTGCACCGAAAGCGATATTGTTGGCCAGCGTATCCGAGAACAGCGTGGGTTCCTGCTCGGCCATTCCAATCTGCTTGCGAAGCTCATCCAGGGGAAATTCCCGCACGTCGCGCCCACCAATACTGACGGACCCGGAGGTCACATCCCATAAACGGGGCAACAGGGAAACCAGAATGGTTTTGCCGCTCCCAGTGGGTCCCGTGATTCCGACCCGCAAACCCGGGGGGATGGTCAGGCAGATATCCTCCAGCAAGGTGGCCTCGCCAGCCTTCAATCCCACATGGTCGAACACAATTTCCCCGCCGGCGGGGATCGGCTTTTCCTGCGCTCCGGGAGGATCCGCAATGGCCGGTTCCTCATCGAGCACTTCGCGAATCCGGACCCAGCTCGCCCAGGACCGCTGCATCAGGCTCAAAATCCACCCCAGCGAAAGCAGCGGCCACTGCATATAGAGCAGATACTGGTTGAACTGAACCAATTCGCCGAGCGTCAGCTTCCCCTGGATTACGAGGCGCCCGCCCAGGAGCAGGATCAACACGGAGGTCACGGCGAACCACAGAGCCGCCAACGGTCGCACCCCTTCATGCACATAGGCCAAGCGCATATTGACATCCATCAGGTCCGTGTTCTGCTTCCGGAAGAGATCGCGCCAGCGGGGCTCCACCGCAAAAGATTTCAGCGTCTGGATTCCGGTGAAGGTCTCCTGATTGAAGCTCGCCATTTCGGAGAGCTGTTCCTGCACCGCGATATGCCCCTTCTTGATCCGCCGGGCGAACCACGAAAAACTGATGATCATCATCGGCACCAGAATCAGCATGCCCAGGGCCAGCGGAACACAAATGTGAAACATGACGCTGAAGGTCAGGATAAATACAAAGATCATCCGGCAGTTCTGCATCAGCCCCTGACCGATCCCCATCCCCAGCGACTGGATATCCGACGATAAGCGATTCATCAGGTCGCCCGTATGCTGAGACCGGTAGAAGCCGCGGTCCAGGAGGGTCAGGTGATCGAACAACTGGCCGCGGATGGTCGACTCCACGGCGTGCCCCACCCGCAGCGGGAACTGGCGCATCCAATAGGACAGAAACATCGCAATCCCGGCGGCCACGAGATACAGCAGCAACCACAAGACCAGTGTGCGGGCATCCAGCGTCCCGGCTGTGAGTCCGTCGATGACATAGCGTGAAATGAAGGGAATCCCAACATTGATCGCCACGGTGAACAGCGAAATGACGCCGCCCCACAGGATCTCACGTCCATGCGGGAAGATATAGCTTCGCAGGGTTCTGAGTTGGGACATGGGGTTCGACATGGATGGGATTACTATAACACGGGAGCGAGGGACAAACGAGAACCGAGCAGATTATTCAGCCGATTCGCCCCGGTTCTGTTTAAGCCACGCCTCAATGAACATGCCGATATCGCCATCCAGCACCGCCTGCACATTGCCCGTTTCGGCATCCGTGCGGTGATCCTTCACCATGGTATAGGGCTGGAGGACGTAGGAGCGAATCTGATGGCCCCAGGCGATTTCACCTTTGTCGCCATAGAACTGTTCCATCTCGCGGCGTTTCTTGTCCTGTTGCATCTCATAGATTTTGGAGCGCAGGAGTTTCATCGCCTTGTTGCGGTTCGCGATCTGACTGCGTTCGGCTTGGCACGCCACCACAATCCCCGTGGGCATATGGGTCAGACGGATCGCGCTGTCCGTCTTGTTGACATGCTGGCCGCCTGACCCGCTGGAGCGGTAGGTATCCACACGCAGGTCTTTTTCATCGATCTCTACTTCGACATCATCGGTGATTTCCGCCACGACATCGAGGGATGCAAAAGAGGTGTGCCGCCTCTTGGCGGAATCGAAGGGGCTGATCCGGACCAGCCGGTGCACGCCGCGCTCCGCCTTCAGGAAGCCATAGGCCCAGGGACCGCTGATCATCAGGGTGACGCTCTTCACTCCGGTTTCTTCCCCGGCGAGATAATCCACAGTGGAAATGGTGAAGCCCTGCTGCAGACAGTAGCGGTCATACATACGCATCAGCATGGCAGCCCAGTCGCAGGACTCGGTCCCACCGGCCCCTGCATGGAGCGTGATAAAGGCATTGGAGGAATCAAAGCGGCCGACCATCAGGGACTGCAGCTCCACATGGGCATACTGCTTGTCTAACGCATCAAGCTGCTTCCCAAGTGCAATCACATCGGGATGGTCTTCAGCGATTTGGCCCTCCGCGGCCATCAGCTCCGCCATCATTTCCATGTCCTCCAGTGACGCCACCAGCTTCTCATAGGGGCCCGTCACGGATTCCAGTGCGTTTTTCTTGTCAATCAGGCCGCGCGCCTTGGCAGAGTCATTCCAAAACTCCGGCACGGACATCTGCTGCGTCAGTTCTTCAATGAGTTCTTTTTTGCCATCGACGTCAAAGATAGCCTCTCATTCCTGCGAGGTCCTCTTTGCGAATCGCGATGCGCGATGAAAGCTCGTCTAACATGTGTCACTCAATTCCTGTGTCAAATCATGGCGCTTCCGCCTCTTCCAAAGAACCCGCGCAAGCCACAACACGGTGGCCACGGCGCAGGCGATGCCCACCATATCTCCAAATCGGGAGTAGAAGGTCAAGGACATCCCATCCGGAGGCACGGCCACATCGGCCCACAGCACCCCCGGCAAATCCGTGCGTCCTTCCCCGTCGCTCAGGAAAGAAACCACTTTCCCGGACGGATCGATCACGCAGGTGACACCGGTGTTAGCAGCCCGAATCAGCGGCACACGGTTCTCCACCGCACGCAGTACCGCATTGCGCATGTGCTGATGCGGAGCAACCCAGGCATCGAACCAAGCATCATTGGTCAGGTTGACCAGCAGACGTGCGCCCTGACGGACATCCGCCCTTGCGAGAACCGGCAAACTGTCTTCAAAACAGATCAGGGGCGACAAGGGGATCCGC
>Ga0075121_1002537_pt1 | contig 10395 bp, 8 predicted proteins | sample AntAceMetag02UKG_FD_69793 | JGI IMG/M metagenome (GOLD analysis project Ga0075121, IMG submission 69793) | Saline lake microbial communities from Ace Lake, Antarctica - Antarctic Ace Lake Metagenome 02UKG | ecosystem: Environmental > Aquatic > Non-marine Saline and Alkaline > Saline | place... | reverse complement strand
CGGGGGAGTGCACTTTTCCAAGGAAAGATTAGAGGATGAAAAATACGGAACAATTTATGGAAAAGTAGTTGAGAAAAAAGGAAATATTTGGGGAAATTTAATTCCCGATATGTACCTTAAGAGTCTATCCCAAGAACACGGCATTGTTGCAGTACCAAAGTCGAGGATCTCGAATTATAAGATAGGGGATGTGCTGTTCATTCTGCCAGTGCATTCCTGCATGACTGCCAACCTAATGAAAGAGTATGTCACGACAGACGGGAGAGTGATTGAGAGGATATGAGAAGAATATTTTTGTTGACGAGGAATTTAAATTAAAGAATTTTGATGATGTGATGCATGATAAAAAATATTAATTACGAAGAAGATGTTATGATATTAAAAAATCTTATTAGCAAATTCTTGTTTGCCGATATATTATTTGCTGTTTGGACATTTTAGACTAAAGGAAAAAGGAGTATTAAATGAATGAAATGGTTAGTTTCCAACCGACGAAGAAATTGTTTATCGATATCCTAACTAGAGATATTCATATACGTGATTGTATCCTCGAGTTGTTAGATAATTCAGTTGATTCTTATACACGGAACAACATCAATGATAAGAGAGAGATTCGATTAAACTTCAACAAAAATGAATTAAGCATTTTTGATAATTGTGGTGGTATCGATAAGAAGAAACTAAAGGAAGATGTATTTCGATTTGGCACTGAAGATTTTTTAAATAATGTACCTACTATTGGATTATATGGCATTGGTCTAAAAAGATCGATTTTTAAACTTGGAGAATTAATTATTTTCGAGACAGACGATGGAAAGGATTATTGTAAACTTGAAATTGATGTAAACGATTGGCTAAAGAAAAAAGATAAAGAAGGTAATGAAATATGGGATATAGAATTAACTGAAACATCAAAAACAAAATTGACAAATGAACAAAAACCTTTTACCAAAATAATAGTAAAAAAATTAAGATATGAAACAATTGAGTCATTTATTCCAAAATTTGAAACCAACTTAAAAGATACTGTCAAGATATACTATTCACGTTACATACAAAGGGAGAAAATTAATTTTTTTGTAAACAATGAAAAACAAAGTGGCTTTGAAATAAAGGTAAAAGCATCTAATGATTTAAAACCTGTAAAAGTTGAAGATGAATATGAGGGAATAAAAATTACAATTTATTGCTGGATAGATTTACAAGAAGACCAAAAAAGAGTAAGAAAAGAGAAAGGTCGCCAGGGCTGGAATGTTTTTATGAATGAACGTTTGGTTATCTTTGACGATACCTCAGAAGGTACGGGATGGTTGGGCAAACAACCTTTTCTTCCAAAATTTCATTCAATTTTTAATCAATTTAGAGGAGTAGTTTTTCTTAATACAAATGATCCATCAAAATTACCCATTAAAACTTCGAAAGACGGATTTAACACAGAAAGCAGGATTTATAATCATTTATTGAATCTTATGGTGAAAGTAGCTAGACCCATAATTGATTTCCTGTCTGATAAATATAATAAACAGAAAGAAAAAATTGATGGGAAAGAAGAAGAACTATTAAATGCAATTAGTAAAGATGGTGAAGAAGAAAAAAAAATTATTGAAACTTCTATTGACAACATTAAAACAAAATACCAGTCGGTTTTTACACCACCCGAGATTGTTATACGACCCATAATACCGCTATCAACAATTTCATATAAAAAGCCCAAAAGACAAGTTGATGTTATGAAAAAGGTTTTGAAAGTTAAAACTAATTGGGAGGTAGGAGAGAAGACATTTAATTATTTTTGGGAAAGTGAGGGCTTGGATGAAGAAAATTAAACCCAGCTTCAAAGAGATAAATTATATGTTTAGACCAAGAAAACAAATTGAAAGAAAAATATTAATTGAGTTGTTTCAAAAAATTCAACAAACATTAAACATTGCTATTTCCGAATATCAATACATTGGTCTTGGATCTATTTATTACTACGATTTTCTTCTTTTTCATAAGTATTTGAACATTCGAGATATGATATCACTCGATAAAGAAGATTCTCCAGAAAGGTTTGAATTAAACAAGCCATTTGGTTTTATAAAATTTAAAAATATTACAACAACTGAATTCCTAGCAAAGAACGAATTAAATAAAAAATCATTTATTTGGTTTGATTATGATTCAAGTTTAATCCATTATAAATATAAATCTTTCTTTATCACTGAATCAATTATTAATGATATTCGGCTTATCGCAAATAAAAGCAAGAAATTAGATTTATTTATTCTTACGGTTAATATAAACATTAATGAATCTTTATTCGATAGCCAGAGGGTTAGGCGTGCTTTCATACATGAATATGATGAATATCTTTCCGATAAATATAAAGAGGACAATAAAATTAGTTTTAAAGAGTATCCATTAATCATACAAAATATAATCATCAATATTTTTAGGAATAATGAACAGTTTCAACCCGTAAAATTTCGAAAGCTTTTTTCGTTTATTTATAAGGATGGGGCTACAATGTATACAATTGGAGGTATATTTAGTGAGGATAATAATTTTCAAGATGAACTAGATAAAGATATTATTTTTCTTAACACAGAAGAGAATGGGATTATCGATATAGATGTGCCTTTGCTAACTTATTATGAAAAAATGATATTAGACAAGAAGATTGATGTAATTGAAAAAAATTTGGACTCACTGAATGAAGAAAAAATTATTGAAATGCTGGGTTTTGAAATTGATCCATCTGAATTAAAAAGCTATTTAAATTATTACAGATATTATCCTCAATACTATGAGGGAATAATATGAGCGGGATATTAAAATATTATATTGGCAATGCTCGCAATATTATTACAATTTTCAAAAGCAGAAATATTCCCAAACCTTCTTTAATTATTTCTTCACCACCCTATTTTGATTTGTTAGATTATGATGGATTAAGAAAACAGATTGGATATGGACAAAATAATTATAATTTATATCTCAATGATGTAGCTCAAGTTTTTCACACATGCTATGAACTTACTGAAGAGAATGCAACTTTTTGGCTGATTGTTGATACATTTAAAAAAAAGGGTGAACTTATTGCGCTTCCATTTGATATAATTAGAAAATTGAAAGAGTTTGATGAATCATGGGTATTGAAAGATATTATTATTTGGGATAAACATAAAAATTTACCTTGGAACTCAAAAGGTAAATTTAAAAACCAGTTTGAATATATATTATTTTTTTCAAAAGGTAAGAACTATAAATTTAAAATAGATATGGTTAGGGAGATAAATGATTTGAAAAAATGGTGGTTATCTTATCCAGAAAGATATAATCCTCAAGGTAAAGCACCTAGTAATGTTTGGCAATTCACGATACCAATAAGAGGTTGGGGAAATGGTAATCAAAATCACTTTTGCCCAATTCCTTTCCCTTTAGCTGAAAAAATAATATCAATTAGTACAGATTTTGAAGATGTGGTATTTGATCCCTTTGCAGGCTCTGGATCAGCATTAGCTTTAGCTAGTTCGATGGGGCGACGTGCATATGGTATCGATATTAATATGAATTATAAGAAAAGATTTTTGAAGGAAGTCATTGCTGGCGCAAAATCATATTGGGAAAAAAGAAAAACAGAACTCGAATACAATTCTACAGCAATAAAAGAATTTAGTAATACAAACAGAAATCTTAGAAAGCTCAAAGTTGCAACTGCAATTGCAAAACATATTAACTCAATATCTTCATCTTCTTTTGTATATGTATTATTAAATAAACCAGGTTCCAAATTAGATTTGCTAATTATTGAAAATGGTGTTAAACCCATTTCTGACATTTCTGATGACAAGTTAAATTCCCTGATAACTCAATCAAAAGTACAACCAAACCTTCAAATTATTAATGAAAATGAAATCGCTAGTAGAATTAAATATAGGAGATTGTATAGTTATTCGTTAGATAAATTTTATTCTAATAGCAGTGCAACAAAACGTGATAACTTACTTAATAGTAAAACAAAATATAATTATATTTATTCAAATATAAATTTAAAAATTAAGTAAAATTATCAGTTCTCTATAAAATATAATGTAATAGTTGGCTTTCCCTTAAATCACTCCTAACTTCTTACCAACCTTCTTAAATTTATCCAGGGCTATATTTAATTGTTCGTCTGTATGAGTAGCCATGAAGCTGGTTCGGATCAAGCAGTCATTGGGTGGTACTGCAGGAGGGATCACAGGATTGATGAACACGCCGTCATCGGCAAGCATACGCCACATCTTGAAGGCAGTCATCAGTTCACCCACATGCAGGGGAATGATGGGAGTGCAGCTTGTGCCGATATCGTATCCCATGTCTGTAAATCCTTTTTGCATATACCTTGTGATTTCCCACAGGCGCTCGATACGCTCCGGTTCAGACTCCATAATATCCAGTGCAGCAATCACAGTGGCAGCAGAGGCAGGAGGAAGACTTGCGCTGAAGATAAGAGGACGAGAGAAATGCTTGAGATAGTGCATGAGCACTTCGTTCCCGGCAATGAAACCGCCAACCGAAGCAAGAGATTTGCTGAAGGTACCCATCACAACATCGACTTTATCAGTTAATCCAAAATGAGTGGGAGTTCCAGCACCGTTTTTGCCAAGCACGCCGATCGAATGAGCATCATCACACATTACTTGTGCATTATATCTTTCCGCCAGATGTACGATCTGAGGTAACTTTGCGATATCACCTTCCATGCTGAATATGCCGTCAACAACTATCAATTTGGGGGTATCTTCAATGTTTTGGAGTACGCGCTCAAGGTCATCCATGTCATTATGATTGTACCTGAGCATTTTGCCGTAAGATAAGCGGCAACCGTCTATAATACTTGCATGATCCAGCTTATCGGTAATAAAGTATTCACCACGACCGACAATAGTGCTCAGCACACCGAGATTTGCCTGATACCCTGTCGAATAAGCAAGAGCAGCATCCATTCCAACCAGATCAGCAAGACGTTGTTCAAGCTCGATATGAATATCAAGGGTGCCGTTAAGAAATCGCGAACCTGCACAGCCGGTTCCATATTTTTTGATCGCTTTTTCAGCAGCTTCCTTAACCTTGGGATGATTTGTAAGTCCGAGATAGCTGTTCGAACCGAGCATCAGAGTTTTTTTCCCGTTTACTATAACTTCAGTATCCTGCTCGGAACTGATCACACGAAAATATGGGTAAAAACCTTGTTCTTCAAGGATTTTAGCTTGGGTAAAACTGGCGCATTTATCATAGAGATTCATGGAGAACTCCTTTTACATTCACAAAGAATATTGAATCAATGTGTTAGTGGTATTATTGAATTTAATTTTCATTGCCCATATTTCAAAAAGTTAATTTTTGGCTGTCAATAAAATCAGATTTGAGCTGTCAGTGAAAATATTGACATTATCAGTCCCCGCACAGCATTTAATATAAACCTATGAAAAAGAATATCATACTCTTATTTCTTATAATTATTTTATGTACGTGCAATCTTTTTGGCGCTGAAAGATCGCGGCCTACAATTGGCGTTGTATTAAGCGGGGGTGGTGCAAGGGGAATTGCCCACATAGGGGTTCTGCGGGCTTTGGAAGAGTATAATATTCCTATAGATTATATCGGTGGAACGAGCTTTGGTGCTCTTATGGCCGCATTTTATGCGTCGGGATATTCTGTCCAAGAAATGGAAAAGATCATCGAGAATACAGAGTGGAATATTGCCACGAATCCTGACAGGCAGCAATATTATTATTACTCTCGGAGGATCAATGAAGCGAATGTGCTGAGAGTGAGATTCGAGGATTGGGAGTTGAAGTTCCCGAATTCTCTTGGAAACACTCAGGAAATAGTCAGCCAGTTGGATTATTATTTTACACGGGCAAATTACCTGTGCAGAAGTGATTTTCTTAAGCTGAACCCCCCCCTCTTTATTTCCACGACAAATATATTAAATGGAGAAAATCATATCTTCACACATGGGGAACTTCCGCAGATTGTTCAGGCGAGTATGACGGTACCTTTTCTGCTGTCTCCAACTTTGATAGATTCGACTTTCTATGTTGATGGAGGTATTACCAACAACCTTCCTATCAGCAGTATGCGTGATATGGGAGCTGATATTATTATTGCTTCGAATGCCACCAATTACCTGGCAACAGACACCGATCTCACGAATATCACGAGTTTTACAAACCAGCTTATTAATATTATGATGTTCTCAAAGATCAAGGATGAACTCACGCAGGCAGATATCATTATTCGACCTTCTACAAAGCATATAAAGAACACAGAGTTCTCACGGTTCAAAGAATTGCTGACTCTCGGATATTATGAAACTTATTCTCACATAGATTCCATCCTGAGCATTGTAAAACCAGCTATTGAATCCTGTGCTAAAGCAGATTCAGTAATACCAATTCAGAAAAAAAGGATAATCATTCAGGGTAACTCCCGTTTTTCGGATGAGGAACTTTTAAGCTCGAGTGAACTTGATTCTTTGAATTATCTATATGAGATTGAGAAAAACATTGAGGATCATTACATAAAGAAAGGTTATGTACTCGTTGAGGTAATCAAAACCAATGTGTCTTCTGATAAGATCGAGATAGAATTAACCGAGGGAGTAATAGATGATGTGAAGATCGCCGGCAATGCTGTTACACATGAGAACATCATTTTACGGGAAGTTCGCACCTATCCCGGCGATATATTCAATATTTTTAATATCGAAAAAGATATCCAGCGAATCTACGGTACAAATTATTTCAATCTGGTCGATTTTTATGTGGAACCGCTCAGTAATGGCGCAGTTGATGTAGTGTTTAACGTATCCGAGAAGCCCTTCGGGATCATAGAGGCAGGCGCTCAGTATGCATCCCAACAGGGAGCTTCAGCTTTTGTTTCTTTAGGACATGATAATGTATTTGGTAAAGGACACCTCATCCAATGGTATGTGAGATTTGGCGTTGAACGACAGTATGGTGTACGCTTCAGCACTGATAGAATTTTTAACTCCAATTGGAACAATCTTCTCCATCTGTATCTCTACGATGATACGAAAAACATGGAGAATAGGTACTGGAACTTTCGTTTTGAAAGCGGTTTCTTTGATGATACAAAACTTGGAATGTTCTCACTGGTATTTGATTATCGTACGGCAAACCTTGGGTTTGAGAAAACGAGTTCCGGCATTGGTTTGCAGCTTCTCTTTGATGATTTTGATAACATGCTGTATCCCACAAAAGGTCTGTATCGTAAAGCATCGTATGTGCGCTATGATAAGGCACTTGGGTCGCTCAAGAATTTTAGCGAAATCAAGTTTGAAAACGGTTTCAGCTTCTCTCTTCACAAGAAATGGACGCTCGAAAATTGGTCTCGCCTGTACCTTCATGACAGTCAAAGCGGGAATATTCCGGCAAATAGACTCTTTTTCCACAAGCCGGAGGATACATTCTACGGGTTCAATTATGATGAAGTGAAGGGAGAGGATATTGTGTATGCTTCTTTGAAATTGCGGTATCTTTTGAGAGATTTTGCAATAAGCGATCCGCGGAAGCAGCTCTTCTGTGTTGCCAAAATTGGCATTGGAGATTTCGGGAATATTGGCTCAATGGAAGATTTTTGGAATATATTTGATAAGGGAGAGAAAATAGGGTATTCTATTGGGTTGGAAATGACCACGATATTTGGTCCGGTCAAATTTGCTTATGAGCAAAGCAAGCAGCATAGTTTTTGGAATTTTTCTATAGGATATTCCTTCTAATCTTTATCGGTACCCTCTAATTCCTCATTTTTTTTATCTCTTTGACGAGAACTATACACGATCATTTCTCCAAGCAATCCAAGTGAAATAAGCTGTACACCAACAACAATCAGAAGGATGCCGAGGAAGAGCAGGGGTCTGTTGCTCAAGCTCATGCCAAAGAATATTTTCTTTACCGCCAGCCACACACTGATTATAACGCCGATGAGTGAGATTATTAATCCACTTGCCCCGAAGAGATAGAGCGGACTTCTACGATATTTTGTGATCATAGTCACAGTGAGGAGATCGAGGAAACCGCGTATCAGCCGGCTCGCGCCGTACTTTGATCTTCCAAATCTTCGTTTGTGATGGGTGACGACTATTTCAGTTACAGAAAAACCTTTTGACCATACGATTGCAGGAATATAGCGGTAGAGTTCTCCGTAAATATTGAGTGATTTTGCTGTTTCTTTTCGATATGCCTTGTAGCCGCAGTTGTAATCATGCAGGCGCAGATGGAAAACCATCGAGGTGATCAGATTAAAAAATTTGGATGGCCAGCGCTTTGTGATAGGATCTTTTCTCTTCTTCTTCCATCCGGAAACGAGGTCATATCCTTCATTGATTTTTTCAAGGAATCGTGGAATCTCTTTCGGGTCATCCTGAAGATCTGCATCCATGGTAAAGATGATCTCACCCTGTGCCTTATCAAATCCTGCCTGCAAAGCTGCTGCTTTACCAAAGTTGGTTCGAAATCTGATTGGCTTAATATTGGTATCTTTTCGAGCGAGTTCTTCGATGACAGTATATGAATTGTCAGTACTGCCATCATCAATAAAGATGATCTCATACGAAGTACGCGGAATATTTTCTATGATCTCCTTGTGTAATTCTTTGAGACTTTCTTCTTCATTATAAACAGGGATCACAAAGGAAAGTTTCATCTTGGTCTCCTAAATATGATTACATCTAACCACGAAAAGCACGAACGTGGATTTTTTATTAAAATGTATTCGATTTTTTCGTGTATTTTATGGTTCATAATATTACATTCTAAATAAACAAATATATGACGGTCATCGCCAAAGCGGAAAGAATCGGAATGCTTATGTTATCATTGATGTGAAGATCAACAGATTCCACAACAGATGCGAAGAGTGCGCCGGTGATGATCATTATTACAGCCAATTCGGGGTGTGCACAATTATAAGAGAATACGCGCTTAAGAAATAAAAAGTAACTCATGAGCCCCCAAACAGCACAAGCGATGAATGCTCCGATGAATCCTTCGAGGGACTTTTTAGAACGATTAAATTTTCTTCTACCCATGGAAAGCCCGAAGAAAGCGGCGAATGTGTCTCCTATGACAAGATAAGATATTGCAAGAAAAGCAATCTCTCTGGAAAATACTGCAATTGTCACAACTGATGAGGTAAGCAGATACGTTCCACCGGTATGCTTGCTTACTTCAGAATCTCTGAGGTGTGTACCGAAAAGTTTAATGAAAATATTTCTATACTTTGGACTCTCGATTCTGGCAGAGTCCCAAATTACTGATCCTATTGCAAAAGGCAGGAGTATTGCAATTGCAATAAGCTGATTCTTTACTACAAAGTAATAGAGCACAGGAATAATGATCGCAAAGAGATGCGTAAGCTTCCTGTAAATTTCATTATGACTTATCGGTTTGATTTCGGTTACCATCGTGTTCATCTCGCAAGGGAGTAATTATTTGTCAAATATTTAAAATAAGGAAATCGGACAAATGAAGTATATCAAATTCACAAGACTACATTATTTTCCTACGCAAGAATTGAGTAGAAATATTCTTTTGCCTTTACAATCGCAGTTTTTATATCATTGCCCAAAGCAAGAAATACGGTTATCGCAGACGAGATAAGGCAGCCGGTTCCATGTATGTGTGATAAATGTTTGTTCGGGTTGGGAAAGAGATCAATTTCATTGCCTTTAATAAGATAATCTGTAATAGTGATTTGTTCATTGATATGACCGCCTTTGGCAAAAACATAGGAATCATATCTTTGAGAAATCTCTTTTGCTGCAGATATGAGTTCATCCTCATTTGAAATCGAATAGTCGCTTAATTTTTCTAATTCAGGAACATTTGGTGTAATAATATCAGCAACTTTTAGGAATTCATCTTTCATGTAAGCATAGCTCTCTTTATCAAGAAAGGAGTATTCGTCGCTTGCTTTCAGGATGGGATCGATCAGAATATTTTTCGCATCGTATTTTTTCAGATAATGTGAGATGCATTCCATGATTTCTTTATTGAACACCACTCCGATCTTAATTGAGGATATAGAATATTTTTCGAGGACAGTTTTCAGCTGGATTTTAACTTGCTCGACAGACAATGCTTTAGAATAAAAAACTCTATTATCAGTTTGAGCAGTAATACCAGTTGCTACAGAAAGACCATCTACTCCAAGATCATGAAAGGTTTTAATGTCTCTTTGAATGCCAGCACCACCAGATGTATCACTCGCGGCAATTGTTAAACAAGAACCTTTTAACATTTTAACCTTATAACCTTTTAACTTTCTAACTCTTAAACGTTTTTATCGCACATAATTTACCACACATTGTGCATACATCTTCCGAGAAATCTTCACTTG
>Ga0075121_1002534_pt1 | contig 10403 bp, 20 predicted proteins | sample AntAceMetag02UKG_FD_69793 | JGI IMG/M metagenome (GOLD analysis project Ga0075121, IMG submission 69793) | Saline lake microbial communities from Ace Lake, Antarctica - Antarctic Ace Lake Metagenome 02UKG | ecosystem: Environmental > Aquatic > Non-marine Saline and Alkaline > Saline | place... | reverse complement strand
TAATGTTTAAGTTTAAGAAATGATGGATAAAAAAATGAGACTAATAATAGTGGTGAGCATTATTAATATCAGTATGGGGTGTGTATTCTTTTTTAATAATTTTGGTAGTGAAATGCAACTCGTAGGGTTATTCCAGATATGTATTGGTGTTGTTTGCCTATGGAGTGTATTAGGAAATGTTAAAACATCAAATATGAATACTTATGATAACAAAACAGGGATAACACATCAGATATGAAGTGTTACATTAAAGAACTTCAAGAAGAAAATAAAAAGCTGAAGAAATGCTTAAAAGATTTCTCTACAAGATTTTACTGCATAGGAGCACCACTCAATGATAATGTTCTTAAGTTTAACAGGGAGCAACTACTGTATTTAAAAAGGTTTTCTGACGAAATGAAACTTGGCATAGACGAATGAACCTACAACTAACATCTACACTAGAGATAGTACAAGAATGATGAAGAATAGAAAAAGAAAGTGGTGGGTTATTTTCGCTCCTATAGAAGCTAGTATTCCAGAGTTATATTGCTTTAGCACTAAAAAGGAGGCTTTAATGCAATTTAATGGTTTATCTAATGTATGCCATTATGTATATATTGCTAAGACAGAAGGTGAGTTTTTTAATGAAAAGATAGGGGTCACAATATGAATCTACAGCTAATAGCTACAGAAGACATAGTACAAGAACTAATACAGAGATTTGACCATTGTGCATTTGTCGGAATGAGGATAAGAGATGAAAAGAAAGAGTTCGAGGAGCTGACAAGAAGATTTCATGGTAACCATCATACTTGCATAGGGTTATGTAAGGACTTAGAGGATTATATATTAGGTGACTATGTACAAGATGAGGTAGAACAGGAAAATGGTTTAGAATAATATGTACCCCTTAAAAAACAGAGGAGAATATGGAAACAATTATCAAACGTAATACAGACGATTTACCAGAAGACCCAGTAGCTATACTAGACACAGCTAAAGAGTATAAACTATCTGATGCTCAACAGACCAAAATAGTCAAAGAGATTATGGAGGAGTTCAAGGAGATCAAGAAAGAAAGAGATGCTGAGAATCTTGATGAGTTCTTTGATTCAATGGATAACCAGTACAATGGTAAGATGCCAAGACGTAAGAACGCCATGTTCAACCTTAATGACCCTATGACCAAAAGAATCGTAGATGATATTAATGGCTCTAATATTGATGCCCTATTCTCTACAGACCCTATACTAACAATAAAACCAAGACCTGAGTTCGGCAAAGCTAATGGTTGGGAAGTATGCGATAAGCAAGAAGAGTTTGTAGATTCACGCCTTGATGAGAAGATACCATTAAAGAGTGAGTTAGAATTAGCATCTCTAAGTGCAATACTAAAAGGATTAGGTTTAATCAAATGGTTTCATTGTATCAAGAGAGAGAGAAGAGTAGGCAAAGAGACTTACATAGGTAAGAATGAGATGGTCGGACAAGATGAGCAGGGACAACCAATCATTCAGAATCAAGGTATTATGGAATATGTATTGATACATGGTGAGGATATACAAGAGAACCCAACCAAGCATAAGAAGAATCTTGAGGACTTACAGGCTGAAAAGACCATTACAATAGACGTAGAGAAGGATGAGATAGTATATAATGACCCTAAACCTAAGTTCATAGACAATAAAAACTTCTATGTACGCATGAAAACTAATGGATATGATGGATTATGTGAAGCTAGACTCATAGTAGAGAGAGTAAACTATACATATTATGAACTCAAGAAGCTCGAGAAAGAGAATAACTTTGTAAATGTAGATGAATTAGTTAAAGATGATGATGGTAAGACCAAGCCAGGAGCATACTCTGAGGACTTTGATGTATTAGAGTGTGTATTCTACTTCGCTAAGGATAGCGGTAAAGAATATGATAAGGTAGTTGTATGGATAGCTGAGGAGAAAGAGAAGTATCTCGGTTCTATCAATTATCCTTATGCAGTATTAGATGCTTACTATGTACCTCATTATGTCAAGAAGATAGGTGCAGGCTTCTATCAAGGTTCAATAGGAATGGACATACAGGACTTAAACATAGCTTCCAATGCTATACTCAACCTTGCTCTTGAAGATGCTTATTTGTCTAATCTTCTATCATTAACACCTATAGTACCTGAGAACTCTGCTGTATCTAAGCAGTTTATGAATAAAGACTGGACTGCTGGTATGCCTTTAAACCATGATGGAGAGATTCACTTCATGTCAGAGTATATGAAGTCACCAGATATAGGCAGTCTATTAGCCTTGAAGTCAGAACTTACTCGCATGAGTGATGAAGCATCAGGTAGCTCAAGCCTTAGAACAGGTCGTGAGAGCCAATTAGACCCTAAAGCACCAGGTAATAAGACAATAGCTCTATTACAGGAGACAAGAAAGAATATCCGTAGGTATGTAATGCAGTTCTCACAAGGATTCAACATAGATATTAACTGTCTCTTGAAGATATACCATGAAATAACTCAAGATGACCAGAAGTATCTACCTCGCAATGCTACTCAAACAGTAGGAGAGAACCCATTCAAGTCAATATCTCGTGGTGAGATGATAGCAAGGACTACAATACAGTCTCAGGCTCACGCTTTTGACTTCGATAAACTAAATGAGAGAGCAACTGACCTAGCATTATATCAGACAATGCAGAATGAAATGCTTATTCAAGGCAATCCAGAGAGTAAGTATAACCTTATAAAGACACTTATCAAGGGATGGTCTCCGAAGTGGAAGAACCAGATAGATAAGATACTACCAGATATGGCTGAGTTTAAAGCTCAACAGGCTAAATTAGCTATGCAGGCTACAGCTCAATACTTTGGTCAGGTAGTTGAACAGTCAAAGATAACAGGACAACCACCACAGTTAGACCCAGAACAGCTCTTAGCTATGATTCAAGATCTCCAAAGTCGTGCTACTAGCACAGTAGAGGCAGAAGTAGAGAGGCAGAAACAATCACAACAGGAGGGGTAGAATGGATTTGCTATTTGCAGTAGTAATAATAGGTCTCATTTGTTTAGCAGAAGATTGTTTGAGCAAGAAGATAAATGAGACATACAACAAGCTGAATGAGACAAACAGAAGAATAGGTAAGCTCGGTGCTAAATTGGATATATTGTTAGGTATCAGCAGCGACAGGGAGAAAGAATGAAATATCTACTCATACTAGCAATCCTTTTATCAACTTATGTATGTAGTGCGAGTTATGGAATGATAGATAATCTTTCTGATGGTACAATAAATGTTGTAGATACCACAATTAGTGATGATGAATACTATGATATTGCTGAATATGAACCAGAGTGGGCTAAACAAACACTCCATGTCACCATAGATGATGATACTGTATTTGAGTATAAAGGCAAAGAATATACATTTAAAGAGTTAATTCAATATATAATATGGGAGGACAAATGAATCCATTTTCATTCAAGAAGATTACAGAGACTGAACAGTCCAAGCTCGACAAAGATATAAGAGAGATAGAGGATAGAGTTAAGGAAACTACTGATACAGCTAAACAATGCTTAGACACCGAGACATTCATTCGATATAAGGCCTCTTACAAGCTCTTAGAGAGACAATTAATAGATATTGGTATCTATACTAAGGTAACGAGTCCAAATGAGTATAACGCCCTTTGTCGCAAGATATTCTCTGAACTCAAAGTATTGAAGAGATTACAGGATAATGTTGAGGGGGATGCGAGATGAATATAGTTGTTAATATTGCTCTCGGTCTTATACTCGGTATATGTATCTGCATCCATTCTGATGTTATGAAAATAAGAGAAGCATTAAGGGGGAAGAAATGAACGAATATGAATGTAACTGTGGAAATATAGAGACATTTGAAGTTTTATCTCATCCAGCAAACGACACTAAAGCTGTTATGTGTGTACAATGTGGTAAGATATGGCTTAAAACAGACCTATTAGAACCAAGAGATTTGGGTTTATGTTCAACACCAACAATAAAGCCATGAAGATATTAATTATAATTGTTGGAATTGGATTAAGCTTAGCATTGGGTTATCTATATATTGTTTATAGGTTAATGACTTTTCAATATTGGGTGCTACATTCTGCTGGTAAAATGGAAACAGGCAACGATTTAGGTGAACAAATGGAGAAGTCTAAGAAGAATATAAGAAAGGATGTACCAAATTTCTTTAAATTCTATTATCAATTATTTAAGGGGGTTAAATGAATAATGAATTTGATTTTCTATGTGACACTATACTGCACGTTTCGGAAGTAAGTGAGAATTTGGAGTGCTTTTTAAGTGAATTGAAGAAAAGAGGTTATGCACACGATAGAAGTAAGTTTAAAGAGCTGGAGTTTGATGCTTTTGTATCAACCAGAGACAAATTTAAGAAGGCTAACTATGGCAGTAAAGAGTATAAAGAGTGTGTTGACATTGTGAAGCCAGCTGTAGATTCACACTACAAAAAAAATCGACACCACACTGGTTTTCATAAAGACGGTATAAACGATATGACTCTAATTGATATAATTGAAATGATTTGTGATTGGAGAGCAGCAAGCAGGAGAAGCCCAGATAAAAAATTTGAAGATACTCTTGATTATGCTTATAACAAATATGGCATAGACAAGCAATTACAGCGGATAATAAACAATACATTCAAATCTATGGGGTGGTTGGAATGAGACCAGCTAATAACCTCAATGAGATAGAAGCTAGACTCAGAGCTATGAAAGATAAGAAAGATGACTTCAAGATACCTATAACTGATGCACAACCAGAGAAGGTAAAGAAGCATCTCAGATACTATATCAGGCTATTCGGTAAGGATAAGGAAATGAAGAAGCACGCTGTATTACTAGATTTAGTAGTACAAGGCTTCCCAAAGGCATTTGTAGCTAATTTCTTCAGTATCTCAGAGAAAGACTTTGTTGATATGGAGATTGAAGCTATGAAGAGATTAAAGCACTTCATCCGCAAGATGAAAGATAAAGGTACACCTATTGTTCAAGGAAATAATTAGATTGGCTGTAGCGATAGTCTTTCTGTTATGTATAGTATATTTCTGTTTAATGGCAATCTTCTCAGTTATAGGAGGGTAGATGACTCTTGAGAGTATATTAGGAGAGTTTTTAAGTAAAAACGAGGCTTGTTCTTTTAGAGCACCAACTTATACAAAGAAATATTTAGATAAAGCAAAAGCCGATATACTAAAGTTGTTGCCAAAGAAGAAAGAATTAGACGATTGCGGAGTAGTTAAGGAAGTGTGCTATGGTTATAATCAAGCAGAAAAAGGCTACAACCAAGCAATAGATGATATAAGAAAGATATTAGGAGACTAAATGGTAGAAAGACGCTGTTACCAATGCAACAAATTGCTCTACAAGGATATGATGGGAACAGTAACTATTGAACATGGAGTACAAGCAAGCAGGAATAGTAGCAATATGGGTATAGAGATTAAGTGTCCTAGATGCAGGTTTATTAATACAATATTTTATATTCCTACAGAAAGTGGAACTTTAGTTGAAAACATGATTGACTAAATAGTCATTGTGTGGTATATATAGTATAGCTCTTTAATAAAGATACAAGATATTGCATAGAGACTCATGAAGTCCATATCTAACGGTATGGGCTTTTTTTATTAATAACGTACACCCTCAAAGGAGGCTACAATGGCTGACGAAGTTAAGGTTGAAGAGATTGAAGTAACTGAAGACAATGCAGAAGAGATTGCTCTTAAAGAGTTAGCAGATGAAAAGAAAAAGAAAGATGGAGAAGAACCTGAAAATGACGAAGAAACAGAGGATAAAGATATTGAAGCAAGTGATGACTCCGATGACGATGACGGAAGTGATGATACTAAGTCAGATGAAGAACTACTAGAAGCTAAAGACGAAGATTTAAGCGACACAGATAAAGAACGCAAAAAGCTAGTATTAGAAGTAAAAGCTGAAGAAGCAAAGAAAGAAGAAGATTTACTATTAGTTAAGCCTGAAGAGGATTTAACTGATGAAGATAAGCAATCGATCATTGACATAAAGGCAAATCGTGAGACTCAGGCAAAGGAATCGCTTGAGAAGCAGATTAAAGAATATGCTGAACTCTCAGGAATGGACGAGGAACAAGCTCGTAAAGACATTGAGAGCATCCATAAAATCAAGGACAAGTATAATGGAGACGCAGTTGAGCTGTCAAAAGCAAACCTCAACCTCCAAAGACTAAACTCCAAGAAGGATGCTGAGATCAAAGCCTTAGAAGAGAAGCCTGTACAACAGAACGTAGACTGGAAGCATACTATTAACTCTAATGCTCTAATTATGGATGGCAAGACTCATACTAGAGACGAAGCTGTTAATAAGTATCGTGAAGCCTACCCTGATATTACAGACCCCTTAGAAGACGATGCTGTAGTAGCTTTAATGGCGAAGGACTGTGAGGTTATCTCTGCTAGAGAGCAAGTAGCTAAAACAGGTCAATTAAAGACAGACGCAGATAGTAAAAGGAAAGATCTACTTAATGGCTTATCAGACCAAGAGTTTAAGCCTGTAATAGAAGAACTAATCTCTGGATATTCTCCACGTGCTATTATGCACGATAACTTCGATATGGAGCAACTCGTATTCTGGGCTAAAGGTCAGAAATATGACGCTTTGAAGGGCAGTATCGATGGTATTAAGAAAGAATATTTCAAATTAGGACAGCAAAATAGGAAGGTTAAGTCTGTAACAGTTGAAGGTGCTAACAAAACTAAGGTTAAAGGTGGTGTTAGTCTAACTGAAGCAGAGCAGAACGAAGCATGGGGGAAATTCCCTGATGCTCGTAATGATAAAGAATGTTATGAAATGTTTGCTGATTTAAAGAAATCTAGGTCAGCGAATAAAAATAGGAGTTAATAATGGCTGGAAAACTTAGATTTGGTCAGATTAGAGGCGGACACGCTTCTTTCCCATTAAATATGGGTGCTAGTGAGCAGCTGTATGGGAAGAGTGGTCGTTTTGTAACAAACGATGCGTCTGGTCGTGGAGAGGTAGCTGGAGCAGCATCAACAGCTCTTCAAGGTCATGTAGAGTCAGGAACTCTAACTTGCAGTTCAACAGAAGGATTGACAGTTCTAAATTGCGTGCTTGATGTAACAGCGGTCTTTAGATTACCACTTGCTTATGATGGTTCAGCTTATACAGTGAATTATTCTACAGCATTGAATGGTGAACTCTGTGATCTTGTTACAATAGATGGTGTTCAATATGTTAATCCAACAACAGCAACACATGAACTTGTTAGAATTGTTGGTGGTAAAGCGATGACAACAGCAGGTACAGCAGCTATGTTAGCTGGTATAGTAACAGGCACTGCTGGTCTTTGCTTAGGCGATGGTTATGTTGATGTTATGATTAATGCAACAGAACTATATGAAGTAGCTGTAGGTGCATAAAATAAAAGGAGACATGTAAAATGGGACAACGACTGGATAATCCTTCTCTATATGCGAAGGACATGTACAAAGCATACTATGAAGATTTAGATGCTGCGGATATGATGTATGATAAGATATTTAAAGTCGTCAGCGGAGTTAAAGGTGCTGGTGATAAGAGTACACAGCTGTTAGGTCTTGGAGATCTAAAGAAGCATACAGCTGAGGGTGAAGACATTGACTTCAGTTCTCCGACAGAAGGTTGGAGCTACTATGTAAAATATTACACTTTCTCAGATGGTCTTGATTTAAGTTATGAGGCTGTTGAAGATACTGTAAAACTTGGTAATCTCTTAAAAGACCTTGCTAAGACATGGGCTGAAAGTTCAATGGACAAGAAAGAAGATTATGCTGCTGGAGTTTTCAATGATGGCGGTACTCTTTCTGGTGATTCAGTATTTAATGGTTCTCACACAGGGCAGACTGATTCAAGTGGTGCGTTATTGTTTGATAGCATACCTATGTTTGCTTTAAGTGGCAACGAGTACACTCATAAAGGTGGCGGAACATACTATAACTCAGTTGCAGGTCTTTCATTAGATCCTGACAATTTTGAGACTATTTATATTCTCCACACAGCAACAAACAACAGAAACGAATTAGATAGACCTACGAAGGCAAAGGCTGATACGCTTTTAACTCTTCCAGGTGCAGATCATCTAATGGCATTGAGAATTTTAAAGACAGTTACTGGTCTTCCAGGTACAGAGCTTAATGACAAGAATATTTATGCTGGTCTTGCAGAAGCTATGTCTTGGGATTATCTTACAGATACTGGTGCTTTCTACTTCGGTAAGAAGCAGAGTAATGACTTACAGTTCCATGTAAGACAGACTCCTGTTATCAAATTCTTTGAAGATAGAACTAACAATGGCTATAAAGCGTCTATTGTCGAAAGATATGGTATCTTAGTCAAGGGACGTCCCTTTACAAGAGGCGGAGGATCGTCTAGTGCATAATGAATAATTTTCCTCCAGTAAAATTTGGCAAGTGTGAACGCTGTGGTAGAACAGGTTTAGATTCAGATGGTGATGCCTTAACAGGCTATGAACTTACCTACTATCAAGGACAGTGGCTTGACCAACTTTGTATTAATGAACTGGTGGATATTGCTCATGATGAGATTTCTCGTGAAAGAATACTTGAAGAGGAATCATTTAGGGAATCAGCTGGGTACACAACGTGAAGGAGGATTCAATGGATTCAAAACCAAAAGGTGTAGTTTCGGAAGTAGTTAAAGAGAAGTTGGATAAACCAGTTAGTAAGAAAAAACCTGCTAAGAAGTCCATGAAGGACTTTATTGTTGCAAAACAGATCAAAGAGGAGTTACCAACAATCCAGCGTGCAAGCGATTGGGATGAGATGGATGTTCCTACTGATGCAAAAGAAAAAGCAGCCTTTCTGAAAGATCTTCAGGCTAAAAGGCTACTCAAAGGCTATGACCCAAAATCTAACACAGTTTTGGTATTGAAGCCTGAATCAAGACAAAGAATTGATAAAGGAAGGAATAAGGAGGAACTATGAAAAGGTACTTTGGTCTTCTTCTTATAGTCTCTATATTTATCGCATCTACAGTATATGCAGGTATAGAATCAACTATAGGTGGAATCGGTACAGCAAAAAATTACCGTTGGAAGGTTGAAGACGGTGACATAGTCCCTGCTGATGACTCTTCTTACGATATTGGTGAAACAGATGCAGAGGTACAAGCTATCTATGCAGATGCCATTATCTTAGGTGGAGTTTCAAAGGCAAGTTGGGGTTCAGTTGTCTCTCCGTTTGAGGATGATGGAACTACGACTACTTTGACTTCAGCACCAACTAAGTTTATTTTGACTCATGCTACAGGCGTATCAAGTTTTACTGGCTATATTGCTGGTACTGGTGATGTTGTGCTTGAGAATGGGCAAAAGATAGATGGTGGGACAAATAATGGGATTCTATTAACAGAAAACTCAGATACTTTATCTTTCACTTATAGTGGAAATGATATTGTAGTTGATTCTACTGATGGTGGAATTATGTTTACATTAACAGATGCCTCAGACGGTACTGTTGATATTATGGCAAACAATGATGCAGATGATTATATTCAGTTCTCAACAACTACTAATCAACCTTTGATTAATTTCGTTGGTTGTGATGGTTCAATAACAGCTGCTGGTGGAGATATAAGTTTCGGAGACGATAACTTAGTAACTACTGGTACTTTAGGAGCTGGTGCTTCTAGTCTCGGTGCTGTTACTGCAACATCTTTTATTATTAGTGATGATACTCTTGATGTAGTGGTTGATGACCAACTTAGATTTGCTTCTAATGATGAGGAATCAACTATTGAAGCCTATGGTTTTGAAGCTAAAAATGGTGTTATTCAGTTAACCGCTGATGAAGGCGATGATGCTGGAGATAAAATTCAATTAGTTTCTGACCAAGCAACTAACAGTTTACTTTTCACAAGTGATACAGCTGTTAAAGATACTCATGCAACTATACTCACACTTGCAAAGACTGGTATAATCACAACTACAGGAGATGTTCAGGTAGTTAATGATTCTGCTACAACCGATGCAGTACAGGATGTGTTAAAACTTACATCATCTTCTAGTGGAACAGCTGCTGCTGGCTTAGGTGTCGGTATCGTTCTTCATGTTGAAGATTTAGGCGGGATTGAAGAGCAAGCATCTATTGATGTTGCTTTAACAGATGAAACAGATGGTGCTGAATATGCAGATGTTGTCGTTTCTCAGAATACAGCTGGAGCAATAGCTGAGACATTAAGATTAGTCGCTGCTTCAAGTGCTACTGTTTCTGATTACCTTCAGTTTACAGCTAATACTACAGAAACCAATGCTGCAACTAATGTATTGGTTTTGAAGACAGCAACAGGCACAGCTGCTGACAATTATGGAATGA
>Ga0075121_1002530_pt1 | contig 10419 bp, 10 predicted proteins | sample AntAceMetag02UKG_FD_69793 | JGI IMG/M metagenome (GOLD analysis project Ga0075121, IMG submission 69793) | Saline lake microbial communities from Ace Lake, Antarctica - Antarctic Ace Lake Metagenome 02UKG | ecosystem: Environmental > Aquatic > Non-marine Saline and Alkaline > Saline | place... | reverse complement strand
TGGCAGGGTGTGCCCTTTTACCTCACATCAGGGAAAAGGTTGCCCGAAAAGCGAACCGAAATTGTTATCCAGTTTAAAGAGGTCCCCCATTCCATGTTTCGCCAGACACTGGGGGAACACATTTCTGCCAATCGACTCATCCTGGGTATCTACCCGGATGAAAAGATTTCGTTGACTTTTCAAACCAAAAACCCCGGTGCCAGGGTATGTCTAAGATCTGTCACAATGGATTTTCACTATCATCAGAACTATACTGGCCCCATACTGGAGGCCTACGAAAAAGTGCTCCTGGACTGCATGCTGGGCGATCATATGCTATTTTGGCGACAGGATGGCGTTGAACTTTGCTGGTCTTTTCTGACCCCCATTTTGAAGGAATGCGAAACATGTGGGGATCGTGCTGAAATTCTTCTTCCGTACGACTCCGGAACATGGGGGCCAAAGGCTGTCAGCGATCTGAAAAAATAAGGAGCTACTCTATCCATGAGTTGGAAAATTTCACAAAAACTAGCAGATATCCTGAACAAGGGAAGCGACAATAGAGGCATCGATCGAGAGGAAGCGCTCAACCTTATGCGGCTTGAACGTCATACCAAGGAGACCTATGCCCTAATGGAAACAGCCAACAGGCTCTCCAGGGAACAATTTAATGGAAAAGGGGAAAATCATTTTCATATCGGCATCAATGTGGAAGCCTGTCCCTTCAACTGCAGTTTTTGTTCCCTTACGGTTAAGGCAGGCATATTCAAAGAAAAGATCGAGTTTACCCATGATGAGATCCTGAGGTGGGCCAGGCTGGCTGAATCCGGTGGAGCTGATGCATTAAACCTCATGACCACCGGCACTTACTCCTTTGAAAGGCTTCTGGAAACAGGGAAGATGTTAAGGAACGAAGTCTCAACGCCTCTTGTGGCCAACACCCGGGATATCAACCATAAGGAGGGGATAAAGCTCTTAGAGGCCGGGTTTGTGGGGGCTTACCATGCAGTACGATTGGGTGAGGGTAAAGACACGCCGTTTAAGGTAAAAAATCGTATCCGAACCATCACGGTGCTGAATGATGTGGGATTGCGCTGGATGAATTGCATTGAACCGGTTGGCCCGGAGCACCGTATGGAAGAAATTGTGGATCTCATGTTCCTGGCAAGAAAACATCACGCCACCTATAGCGGCATCATGAGACGCATCAATTTTCCCGGATCTCCAATGGAAGGCAACGGCATGATCAGCGAACTTGAAATGGCCAAGATGGTGGCGGTGAGCCGTCTTGTCATGGGGGATGTGCCACGGGCCCACTGCACCCATGAGCCCCACTCAGCGTCACTGCTTGCAGGGGCAAATCTCTTTTTCCCCGAGGTAGGCGCCAGTCCAAGGGATGGCCAGGCCGATACGGGCAAGGGACGGGGGAAAGGGTTGGAGGCGTGCCGCCAAATGCATCTGGAGATGGGCTGGGATCCCAACTTGCCTTCTAATTGTTTTGAGGCCAAAGGAGATGTAAACCGTAAAATGGCAAACTGATCCGGGAGATTTATAAAAGAGGATGAAATTTTGATGAATTGTTCAAGAGGAGCACTGCAAGCGGCGATTGTATTACTGTCCTGTCTCATACTGTATGGACCTGGCTCTGCGTTGGCATCAGAAATCGAGGTGGGCACCTGGAAAACGGCCCAGACCATCCAACCCTTTTTCTACGAGAAGTTCGCGGCCCAAGGAGAAAAAATCACCATATTTTCCTTTACCAATCCGGCAGATCAGAAGGTGGCTCTCCTTGCCGGGAGCCTGGACATGTGCGGGACAACCCTGGCCCATGCGATCCACTCTGCGTCAAGGGACCAGCCCGTCGTCGTGGTGGCGGCCCTTTGTAATAAGTGTTCGGCTCTTGTGGTAAAAAAGGACGGCCCCGTAAAAGCCATTAAGGACCTGAAGGGGAAGAAAATCGGGTACGTTCCCGGCACCATGCACGAAATACTTCTGAGGGAGACCCTTACGCGGAACGGACTCTCTCCGGACAGAGACGTTTTGCTGACCCGGGTGGACTTCTTTGACATGGGGATAGCCCTGGCCCGGGGCAGCATCGATGCCTTTCTTTCCGGAGAACCTTTCCCAACCCTCGCCGTTCACCAGGGTTACGGAAAAATCCTCTCCTATCCCTACTTTGGAGAGTCCATCGGTACCATCAATGCGGGGATGTTGGTAAAACGGAAGACCATCGAGAAAAACCCTGAGCTTGTTTATCAGCTTGTTAAGGCCCACGCCAGGGCAACACAATATCTGAACTCCCATAGAAATGAATGGCTCAAAAAGGCGTCAACATTCGGAACTCCGCTGGATATCCTTCAAGAGGCTGCTCCCAACATGGAACTGGCCTGGGAGATGGATGAATCATTTGTTCGGAAGACCAGGGCCCTGGGGGAGCGTATGCAGGCCCTGGGGGTTATAGAAAAACAGCCCGATTATGAAAAACTTTTTGATCTCTCATTTGTGAGGAAGGTAAGGGAAGATCAGAACCGGACGACTGAAAAGCAGAGTTCCAACTGATGAAAAAGAGAGCCGTCCAAACGGATAATTCCGATTTTCAAATCCCGCATCCCGCATTTCAAATCTTGCCCTGGATCATCCCTCTGGGATTTATTCTTTTGTGGTTTGTGGTCAGTGAAACCGGGATGATACCCACATACCTGATGCCACATCCGGCGGAAATCGGGAAGACCGGTTACAACTATATCCTCGGAAACCCGGGGGAAGGGGCATACGCAGGCCGGTTCCTGAACGATGCGGGGGCAAGCCTTATGAGGGTTGCAACGGGCTTTGCACTTGCCGTAATCCTGGGGTTGCCGTTGGGGATCATGTCAGGGCGGATATCCCTGGTACATCGGCTCATGGGTACGACCATTAACGCTCTGAGAGCGGTTCCCGGCATTAGTTGGCTCCCGTTGGCCATGATCTGGTTTGGGATCGGCATCAAGACAACGGTATTTTTGGTGGCCCTGGCCGCCTTTTTTCCCATTTACCTGAATGCCGCGGCAGGCGCCAGACAGATCAATCCCCTTCTCCTCCAGGCCGGGGCCATGATGGGTGTAAAAAGACTGCGGGGGACCTTTGCCATACTGCTCCCCGGGGCCATGCCGCACATCATGACCGGACTGCGCCTGGGCTTGGGCATTTCGTGGGCTTACCTTGTTTTGGGTGAACTGACAGGGGTTCCCAATGGTCTTGGCGCGCTCATTATGGATGCCCGTATGTTGGGACGTATAGACATTATCGTAGTGGGAATCATCATTATCGCGGTAATCGGGAGACTGGGTGACCAACTTCTGACGACATCGCTGAGAGCCTGCTTTAAAAGCGCCAGAAGGATGCCGTGAAAACTAAACTAACTGCCATATCAAGGTTAAAGCCAGAATCCAGATTGAAGCTGGAACCAAGGGAGACAATCCTCGAAATCAGAAATCTGAGGAAGGTCTTTAATATCAATAACGCCTTTGTCACCGTGTTGGATGAAGTCAACTTCAGTGTAAAGAGCGGGGAGATGATCTGTATCTTCGGCCGCAGTGGTTGCGGAAAATCCACGCTCTTGAATATATTAGGTGGTTTTATTACCCCCAGTTCGGGCGACATCCTTTTGAATGGCAAAGGGGTATCAAAACCGGGGCCTGATCGCTGCGTGGTGTTTCAAGAGGACACGCTCTTTCCATGGCTCACGGTAAAGGAAAATATCGCCTTTGGTTTAAAGGGCCGCACAACGGAAAAAAAGGCCTTTGGGGAGGAGGTGGAACGTTTTCTTTCCCTCGTGGGATTAAGCGAGTTCAGGGACTACCTCCCACGGGAGATCTCAGGCGGCATGAAACAACGGGTGGCTTTAGCAAGGGTCCTCATCCTTAAGCCCAAAGTGCTCCTCATGGACGAACCCTTTGCCTCTCTCGATGCTCAGACACGTGAAGAAATGCAAAACCTCCTCCTCTCGCTCTGGGGAAAACTGTCTCACACGGTTCTTTTTGTGACGCACGACGTGAATGAAGCCATCACCCTGGCGGACAGAATTCTTGTCATGGGTAAGGACCCTGGACGTATCCGTGAAGAGATCTGTGTTGATTTGCCAAGGCCCCGATCAAGAGATAGCAGCGCTTTTTTGCGGTTCAGCCGGAAACTCCATGAGGCGCTTCGGGATTAGCAAATTTAAGGGGGGCATCTACGATTTTATGGGCGGAAAAACGGGAATTTTGACTTTTAACGAGGCCATCAAACTTGAAACAAAAGAGTATTGACAAAAGCAATACCTTTGCTATAGTGATATCACATGGAAATAAGTGAATTTGAGTGGGATGATGATAACATAGAGCATATTGCAAGGCACCAAGTCGCGCCGGGCGATGTTGAAGATGTCGCATTTGATGATGATCCTTGGGTGAAAAAGGGCAGAAAAGGAACTCGGTATATGCTTGGTTATACAATTGCCGGGCGATATCTATTCGTTGTATATATTCTAAGAGGTAAAGGGGTTGCCAGGGTTATTACGGCGATGGATATGGACGACAAAACAAGAAAGCTCTACCGAAAAAGAAGGAAGGGGTAATTAATGAAACTGCCTGCTATTAAAACCGGAAAGGGCGAGACACAATTTTGGAAAACGCATTCAATCGCAGATTACTGGGGGGACCTCAAAGAATCCGATGATACTTTCAAGAGGCCAACACTAACTCCCGTAACGATTAGATTCGATCCTCTGGTTCTAAAAAAAATAAAGATGCTTGCAAAAAAAAGAGGGCTTTCTTACAATGGATATATACGATATTTGCTTGCAAAGAGTATTGAATCAGAACTGAACATAAGGGTCAAGGATTACGTGTAATAAAGGGGGACGTCTATGATTTTATGCGTCTCTATCCCTTCTGGAATTGGCTGTATTTATGCTGAATAAGCTCCTTGAAACGCATATTTGCATGGATGTCCCCATATCCCGCCAATAATCATGGAAGGTATCTTTTTGTCAGTCGAACAATGGCATTTTTTCTTCCCTTCACGCCACTAAAAAATCCACCCAGTCTTTCAGTTTTTCCACGCCCTGGATCATCCGCGGGGCGTTAGCTTCCACAAATTGGTTTTCTTCTTCCGGGGTTTGAGGTGGGGATTTAAGATAGTTATCAAAGGCTTTTTTACCCTCATAGTCCACGAACGCGATGCGCGCGCCAAAATCATCGGGCCTAAGCATGACCGCATCGCCGGTGACCGTGGCCACATGAAAGGGATGGGACAGAAGGGATTGTCCAAGGCTGTTGGAGTCCTGAATATCTTTTTTCATCAGGTTGTCAGCCAACGCGTTGAAATCCGTGTAAAAATAAAACGCCCCCTGGGGTATTGTGGCGCGGATTCCCTCGATCTGATTGAAGGCCCTTGAAAAATAAAGGCCCATCATACGGTGGATATCCCGGGTCACACGCAGGTATTCGTCTATCTCGTTATTGGGTTCGTAGGCGGCTACGGCTGCGTATTGGGTTGGCGTGGACACATTGGTATATACCGTGGCCGCAATCTTGGCGAAATCCGCAAAAAGCGTTTCCGGCTCCCCGTCGGGAAGGATACAGGAACCGAGGCGGTATCCTCCCGCGGACCTGTCCTTGGAGAGACCGTTGGTCACAAAGGTGCCTTCCGGAAAGATCTTGCCCATGCTGATAAAATCCTCCGGGCGATAAGTGCTCAAGGCGTAGATCTCGTCGGCGAGAATAACCGTATTGTGCTTTTTGCATACCCGGGCAATCTCCATAAGTTCATCTTTTGTGTACACGACGCCGGTGGGATTGTGCGGATTGTTCAGAACCAGCAGATGCTGGGTTTTTTCATGGGCGAGGTCCGCAAGAGCGGCATCCAGGTCCTGGGGCTGGATGCGAAAGCCGTTTTCCGGCTTTGTGCGAAAGGGATGGTAATGCTTTCCCATAAGCCGGAGTTGGGGGTAATAACCGATCCAGGACGGGGTCGGAATGATGACCGCACCCTTGATCATGGAGAAAATGGTGAAAATCAGGTCCTTTGTTCCGGGCCCGATGACGATGCGGCCAGGGTCCACGTCCAATCCAAAGTGTCGTTTATTGAATCCGGCTACGGCTTCACGAAGCTCCGGGATCCCTTCGGCTGCGGAGTAGTGGCCCTTGTCCGCGTTCCTGCCAAGGGCCTTCGCCAGGGGCGGGGGAACGTGAAAAGGAGACTGCCCGAATGCAAACCCGGAAAAATCGTCATCGCATTTGCCGCCGCATCTGGCTCTGGCCTCTGCCACCATGAGGCCCACTTTCAGGTTTTCCGGCATGGTGATGGAATCCACGCGGGGATCAATCTCTATGCGCATATCATTCTCCTTAAGCGTATTATTCCGTACAGGGTTCGTGAGCCTCAGGCACGCCCGTGGCCCGGGAGAGATCGGCAGTCAATGAACGCAGGTGCTCTTGCCCCAGATCCGCTACGGTGTTTACCCCGCACAAGCGGCAGATTCGGGCGATCTCATTGGTTGAAACCCGCAAAAGGTTGGCCACTTGAGTTGCCCTTTCGGAAACGATCAGCCTTTTTCGCAAAGCAGGGTCCTGGGTGGTGATTCCCGTCGGGCACCGTCCGCTTTCACACGAGCGGCAATACACGCATCCCAGGCCGAACTTTGCGTACCCTGCGGTGTAGACCGCGTCCGCGCCCAGGGCGAGAACCTTGGCAAAATCCGCAGGCCCCTTGAGGCCACCCGCCGCAATGAGCGTAAACCGGTCCCGGAGATCGTGACTTTTCAGCCAGGACAGGGCGCGGGAGAGCGTGTACACCAGGGGCAGACCCGCATGGTTCTTTGCGATGACCGGTGCGGCACCTGTTCCGCCCTCGCCGCCATCCACCACCAGCACATCCGGTCCCGCGGCGGTCGCGATGGCCAAATCGTTTTCCACATGTCCACCCGCGATCTTGATGGCGATGGGCACACCCCCTGTGATCTCCCGCAGTTTGCGTACCCTTTCCGCCAGGTCCTCCGGACTGTTGATATCCAGGTGGCGGGCCGGGCTGATGGCGTTTTCACCCGGACGGAATCGCGCCCCGGCTTCCATAAGGTTGCGCACCTTGGCGATTTCCGGCGTAATCTTGTCCGCCAGCAAGTGGCCGCCCATGCCGGGTTTGGCGCCCTGGCCTATCTTGATCTCGATCATATCCGCCCGTAAAAGATCCTCCTGATCCACCCCGAACCGCCCCGTGCTGTACTGGAGGGTCAGGTAGCGAGCTGCGGCTCGTTCCCGCTCATGCATGCCGCCTTCTCCCGTGTTGGACATGGAGCCTGCGGCTTTTGCGCCAAGAGCCAAAGCTTCCTTGGCCTCAATGGACAATGATCCGAAGCTCATAGCACCGATCAAGACAGGCGTGTCCAGAATAACAGGCTTTTTCGAGTTGCGCCCGATGACCACTTTTGTGTTTACGGGTTCAGTGTCCAATAAGGGTGGATATTTCAGCTGCCCCGGTAAAAACACCAGATTATCCCAGTTGAGGAATTTCCGGTTGGTTCCTTTGCCTTCAACCACGGCTTTTCCGGTTCTGGCCACATGGAAAGCCGCATCGCGCAACTCGGGATTCCATCCACCCCAGTAATCTTTGTTGAGGGTCACATGATAGATGGACCCGCTGGGGCAACTCATGGTGCAGTAGCCGCAGCCGGTGCAGGTATTTTCCCTGGCTTGGGCCGGCATGCCACGGTAAACGGTGAGGTTGTCCCGGGGGCAGACCTCCACACATTTGAGGCAATTGATACAAAGGCGCTCGTGCCACTGAATTTGAAACATCTATTTTTCCTCCATGACCGGCGCCATGTTTTCAAACAGCATGTCGCGGTTTTTCGCCGCTTCCGCGTCTTCCGCGCGCGCCCGGCTGAAGGCCTCGTAGGCCACGTCCATCAGGTCGACGTAGTCAAAGGCCCCCACGTTCCGGAAGCTTTCATCGCATCCCGCGCATACGGTCACCAAAATATCCGCCCCGGAGCCGATGATTTCACGGACCTTATCCCTCCGGTTGTTTTCATGGATATGCTCCGGTGCGTAGTAGCGAGACACATCTCCGCAGCACTTGCCGCGCTTTCCATGGGACATCAGTTCGTGAATGGCCCCTATGCGCCGCAAAAAGCTTCTCAAGGGTCCGTGCGGGTCATGCAGGGACCTGAAATTGCAAGAGTCATGGATACTGTAGGTTTTACCCAGATGGGCAAACTCCAGGCGGCGGTCGATGTTCAGATCAAGCAGTTCCTCCACGGGGTGCCGGACCTCCGGGCGTTCGTCCTCATCCAGGTGCGCCGCCAGGTCAACCATGGCGTTGAAGCAGTGCCCGCAGTTGTTGAGAATGCGCCGGGGCTTCACAGTCCGGACCATCTCTACCAGGCGGGGCCGGATGGTGCCCATATCGTCGTGGCCTCTGTAAAAGGCGAAGCTGCCACAGCAGTATTCGATTTTCCCCACCGAGGAAAAAGAGATTCCGGCCGCGGAAAGCATTTTTTCCAACTTCATACACTGGTCCGGCTGGGAGTAAACGTAACACCCATGGTACAAAAGCACCTCGGCGGGTTCCATGGTGTTGAGGCCCTGATACCATTTTTGATTTTCTTCCTCCCATTTGGGAAGGACGAATTTTTCAATGGCGGGCTGCTTGATACGCCAGTTGGAATAGGGGTGGATGTTCATGCCGTGCCACAGGGGATTTCCGGTCAGGTGCTTCATGTACATGTTGCCATGGCGGCGGTAGATGCCTTCGGGGCAGGTCTCGTGGCACCGGTTGCATTCTGCGCACTTCAGATTGGCATCCTTGAGCGCTTTTCCGATATCCTTGCGTTTGCCCAGGATGAAGTCGTTGGACTCCCTGATCCATTCCTTGCAGGTGTCCACGCTTTCCGGGTAGTTGCCAAAGGCGCAGTCCACATAGCACGAGCCACACTCAATACATTGGGAGACCATGGCCAGGGCATCCTCACGCAGGCCCTCCACGGGGTCATCACGGAAAGTGTCTGGATTTTCAGTCCGCTGGTCCACCTATCCCTCCATTCTCAGCTGAACATTGCACACCGGGCAGTTTTCACCCAGGTGTTTTATTGGCATGTTGGCATGGCATGACGGGCAGGAGACCATCTTGGCTACGATGTCTCCCCCGTCGCCTGTGGCGCATTTCTTCCCAACGCAGGAAAAAGGATAGCGCCTTCCGCATTTCAGGCACCGGGCCGAGTCCACGTGGTACACGCCGCCGCACTCACAGCGTTTGTGGTCAAATGACGCACTTTTTAGGTTTCCACAGTCTCGGCACACGGCAAAAAATGCCTGCTCCGTTGCTTCACACATGGGGGTCGTTTTCTCTTGCATACGATTCGCCCTTTGCTGTTGGAAATTAGTAATCCTGATGGTTACGCTTTACCGGTCCTGTTTTTTCTTCGTGCTATCAAGGCCTATGGCCGTCCGGACACCCTGGAAAACCGGATCGCGAACACGTCTCTCAGTCTCAAAATCCCTTGCAACATCCCTTGACATCTATAATAATGAACAATATTGTATATCAAAGTAAATGAAAATGATCAATATCTCAATTATTATTTTTTAAACTTCAAAAAAGGATTTCTCTAATGGCCCATCTTGACCGAATGCCGGAGCCCATGCGTTCCCACCTGGCTGAACTTCCCTGCCCCTCTTTTAAAGACCAACCGTGGGTCTCAGGACAATCCCTTTCGCGCAGGCGCGTTGCCCTGATTTCCACCGCAGGACTTCAGCGACGAGGCGATCGACCCTTTGAGGGGATGTCGGGAGATTATCGGGTGATCCCGGGGGACATCAAAGCCAGAGATTTGGTGATGACCCATATTTCCACCAACTATGATCGTACCGGTTTCCAGCGAGACTGGAACGTTGTGTTCCCCCTGGACCGGCTGAAGGAACTCGCCGCGGAAGGGATCATCGGGAGTGTGGCTGCGTATCATTACTCCTTCATGGGCGCCACAGATCCCTCTGAGATGGAGCCGCCGGCCCGGAACCTGGCCGGGCTCTTGAAAGGAGACCAGGTGGATGCAGTCCTTTTGGTGCCGGTTTGACCCCACTGCACGCGTGCCGTGGGCGCGCTGGCGCACTATCTGGAACGTGAAGGAATCCCCACCACGCAGATCAGCCTGATTCGGGAGCATACGGAGACGACCCGTCCTCCCCGGGCGCTTTGGGTCCCTTTTGAACTCGGTCGCCCCCTGGGGGCTCCTGAAAATCCGGAACTCCAGCGCCGAGTGCTTCTGGCAGCTCTTGAGCTTCTGGATGCGGCTGAGGGTCCGCTGCTCGTGGACTTCCCTGAGGATGCCCTTGAAGGCGCGGACGGGCATGATCAAGACCTGGATGGCTGGTCCTGTCCTGTGAGCTTCACGCAACAGGTCAGCCAGGAGAACGACCTGGAGAA
>Ga0075121_1002529_pt1 | contig 10424 bp, 8 predicted proteins | sample AntAceMetag02UKG_FD_69793 | JGI IMG/M metagenome (GOLD analysis project Ga0075121, IMG submission 69793) | Saline lake microbial communities from Ace Lake, Antarctica - Antarctic Ace Lake Metagenome 02UKG | ecosystem: Environmental > Aquatic > Non-marine Saline and Alkaline > Saline | place... | reverse complement strand
ATACTCGTATACTTTTTGATTGGTGTCAGCAGCCGCATATTTCAAAGTGGTGGCAAGCGCCAGCTGATTACGATAAGTTTTTAGAAAAATATCATCCTGATAAGATGGCCGAAAACTTTGTACATCCATTTATAATTTATTTTGATGAACAGCCAATTGGTTATATTCAATATTATGAGTGTGATAAGGCTGATGATGGTTGGTGGACAAAACAAGGCGTGCAGCCTGCAGGTAGTTTGGGTATGGATGTAGTTATAGGTGAGTCTGAGTATATTGGCAAAGGTTATGGTACAACTATTGTTAAAAAGTTTGTTGAAAAACTTTTTGAAGAAACTGATACTAAAAAAATTATAATTGATCCTGATCCCGAAAATATTGCTGCTATCCATTGTTACGAAAAAGTTGGATTCAAAAAAGTTAAGGAAGTTGAATCGCCTACTTTTTTTGATGCACCCCCTGGAAAATTGCTTTTGATGGAGATGGGGAAGAGAGATAAGGGGGAATAAAAATTCCTAAAAACTGCAAAAATCCAAAATTTGAGTTTTGTTCCCCAAGGCTTTGATAAATTTTTGTAAGTCATCAGGTGTTATAAAAGTAGTAGCGTCATTTGTTAATGGATGAAATCCTAAAGTTTTATGATTAAACAAGTTTTGATCAAGAATAACATTAACTACATGACCTTTATCATTAATAAGCCCAAATAGTGATACAGAACCGGCGGTAACGCCCAAGTGTTCCTTCAATAGATCTTCGTTAGCAAAACGCAATCCCGGAGCATGAATAATCTTTGATAATTCTTTTAATTTTATTTTTGTGTCAAAAAGGGCGCCCACTAGCCAAAGATTCTTTTTATTATCTTTTAAAAAAAGATTTTTACATTGCCCAAAGTCGGGGAATTCTTTAAAAACTGATAAAGCTTCTTCTACTGTAAAAACTGGCTTGTGATTTTGTGTTTTATGTTCTATTTCTAGATTCTCAAGAAATTTAAATAATTGATCTTTCAATATCATGATGACCCTTTTTGTTTTTTGTATAAATACCAGTATATTAAGGCTATATTATATTAAAACTTAAAACTAATTTAATCTAATAGCCAAATGATATTACCTTCATATTGATCAAATCGGCAACACTGCATTAGTTGGTGCAACGTTAATGTTTTAAATGCTTTGTATTATGGCGGATTCTTTTTCGGCCAGTAAAAAATAAAAAACTAAGGGTTACCGTGAGAATTTTTTGTGTTTCCAAGTACTTAATCATAGTTTTGCTTTTTATATCTACCCAAGCCAATGCAATGCTTAGGGTTAGCCAGATTCATAGTAAGCAAGGAGAAGATTGCGTTGGAGTTTTTTGTGAAAAATTATTAAGAGAATCATATGGTGATTCTATAGATGTAGATTTAGATCTTTTGGTTGGAAAGGTTTATGATTTTATTGATCAAAGAGTTGATTCGCAAACACATAAAATTCCTGTAAATAAATTTTTAGCTCATAACATTGAAGAGCTTTTGAAAGAATTGGGATTTAATAATATAAATAAAGATTTTACGAATAGTGTTTTAGAGGAATCTTTTAAACGCGTAAATACTCGTCCGCATCATATAGATTTGAATACAAGGTGTGATAAGATTATTTCTGTGATAGCAGCTGTGCTTGTTATAGGAGTTTTTATTTATGCTCTTGCTTCAGGTATAAGAGGAATAAGAGGGGGTTATGAAACAAATCCAAACGGCTTTGGAGGAAGCCATCCTGATTTTACAAGAAATTATTAAAATTAACTTGCAGGTATCTTTTTAGCATGAACTTGTTGGTGTGTCTGGTTTGGTAAATCATATGGGGATTCTTTGTAATTTTCCGTAAAATCTTGCTTTTTATACATCTTTATCTTTATAATATGTATTAAGCTGTCATTTTTTGCCAGTTTCATACATAAAATTAGGAGTAAGTATGGGGAAAACTTTGCGAGATTTAATTGAAGAGTGGCCAAAGTGTTTTATTGAAGATGCTGATTTAGCGATGTTTATGGATAAGACAAGCGATGCCCGTTATTCATTAGTAAAAAGGGCTCTCAAGGCAGGATTGTTAATTCGTATCAGGAGGGGGTTATATCTTATTGCAACAAAATCAAAGCCGTTGTTCGTGCAAGAGTTTGAGTTGGCCATTATTATTTATGGCCCTTCGTTTGTTAGTTTGGAGTCTGCTCTTTCATATCATGGTTGGATTCCTGAAGGAGTTTATACAACTACTTGTGTGAGTATAAAACGAGCAAAAGAGTTCAAAACTCCAATTGGTATATTTAGTTATAAACGAGTTCCAGAAGATCAGTTTTATACTGGTGTTGATCGTATTAAGAATGAAAAGAGTGTTTTTTTTGTTGCTACCCCATGGAGAGCGCTTGCTGATTTTATTTATACAAGACGCAAGTCATGGAAGAGTCTTGCTGAGCTTGAGGCAGATCTTAGGATTGATAGAGAAACTCTTATTAATAGTGATCAAAAAATGCTTAAGCTGTTAGCAGAAAATTATCCAAGTTGTCGTGTACGGGAAAATTTAAAAAGATTTTTTAAAGAGATTACCAAAGTTTTGAAGGGGCAAGTATGAGCATAAAAATTATAGAAGATCGATTAAAGGAATATGCTCCAATTTCACCACGAGATGAGTTGAATGCTCTTAAAGAAATTATTCAAGAGATTGCATTATGCGCTTTAGCTCGGGCTAATTTTTTTAATAAAGCAGCTTTTCAGGGTGGTTCCTGTTTGCGAATTGTTCATGGACTTAATAGATTTTCAGAGGATTTAGATTTTATTTTGTTTGAGTCAGATAACACATTTGCTTGGGAGCCTTTTTTAAGGTCTCTGCAGTTAGAGTTTAAACTCTATAGTCTTGAGTTTGATGTGATTGATAGATCAAAGGCAGATAGAGCTGTTAAAATGGCTTTTTTGAAAGAAAGTTCTTTTGGAAAGGTATTTGTCTTTGCTCATCCCCGAGGACTTTCAGATAAACAAACAATTAAGATTAAGCTAGAAGTTGATACTAACCCGCCTGCAGGGTCAGAATTTGAAAAGCATTTTATCGATTTTCCATATGCCTTTTCAATTGTTTCACAAGATTTGCCAAGTTTATTTGCAGGCAAATGTCATGCTTTATTATGTAGGCCATTTGTAAAGGGTCGAGATTGGTTTGATTTTGTCTGGTATATTTCTAAAAAAGTTGTTCCTAATTATGCCCATTTAACACAAGCCATTAATCAAGAAGGGCCATGGAAAAAACAAAATATAACAGTTACAAAAAATTGGCTACTTGAGGCTTTGACTGAAAAAATAGAAAAAATAGACTGGGAAGATGCAAGGCGTGATGCCCAAAACTTTTTACGAGGACCTGAACGTGAAAGTCTTAATGTTTGGGGTACTGATTTTTTTCTTGCTATGGTCAAAAAACTCTCTTAAGGAAGACTTAAAAAAAGGGCACCGAAATTTCGATGCCCGATTTAATATTGAATTGAGCTGGCCTATCTTTGTCTGAATTTTTTATCTGAACAAGTCAAAAGACAGCTCTATTTCGTTTTTTAATACTTAAGCAGCTTGTATTTTACGGTCTAATACTCTTTGTGCATCTTGTAAGATTTCTGCATCAAAGCCGCCTTGTTCCAAAAGATCAATCGCTATTTCTTGATTGGAGATTCCTTTTTCAAGTTTGTAAGTAGGAATGATTTTGCCTTTAGGTCCTCTGTCAACAGAGACTTTAAGATTCTCAATGGCACCGTTAGTATCCTTTTGTAAATCGGTAAGTATTTTGTAGTGAGTTGCTATAACTGCCATATTATTTGTATATGTAGCAAGTTTTTTAGCAACACCATAAGCAGCAGCCATACCTTCACGAGGATTTGTTCCTGTAAAAATTTCATCCATAATCACAAAACTAAATTCAGTTGGGCTTAGAGCTTTGATTGCATTAAGTAAGTCTTGTGCTCTATGTATTTCAGCTTGGAATAATGATTCTTTACCAATAGAGTCTGCGATATTTAGATATGAATTGATCAAAGTGAAAGGTGTAATTGTCATGCTTTGTGCAGGAACAATACCAAGTGTTTGTGCCAAGATAACAGCTATTATTGTTGCCTTGAGTGCTGTTGATTTACCGCCTTTGTTTGGTCCTGTTAGAACTACATTTTGTGCTTGGGTCTGACCATTGCATGTACCAAGTTCAAAGTTGTTAGTGACTACATTTTCTGGATCAAGAATTGGATGCCAGAAGTTGTTAATATTAACATATGGTTTGTCTTGTTGGACATAATCAGCAAAACAGAAACGTGCGGTTGGATTGTTTTCTGTTTTTTTATAAAGTTTGGCAATAGAAAGATATGCGTCTAGTTTTCCAAGTGTTTCTAGAGATGCAATAAATTTATTTTTAATTAAAGGCAATTGCTTGTAGGCTGCAAGAGCTTTTCCTTTACTACATGTTGCTGACTCTGTATTTGTATTTAAATTAAATAGTTTTGCAAAACTAGCAACATTAATATCTTTTGATGATCCTAGATTTGTTGTTATTAATGCGTCATTATCTAAAACCGGATAATCTTTTACAAGGTTTTGTATTCCGTTTAATGCATTAACAAAGGTTCCGACATTAATCATTTTGTTTTGAATTTTGGTCATAATGCTGTTATTTAACTTGCATGTTTTAACCGTGTCAACTATTTGATATGCTAATATTCCTTTGCCAACGAACCACATAGTTACTAAAAAAGCTGTAGCGCCTTTGCTTAAACCCCACTTGCTTATGGTTTGGTAATAATTATATGGATTAACTCCATCTAAGATTGACTGTCCAAATGATTTAATAAAACCAGTATTATCTTTGATGTCTATAGCTTTAAGCATCATAGGTTTTAAATATATTGCTTGTAAAAATGCCCCTAATATGTTGGATTGTAAAAACAAAAGAGTTGGTTTGCCTATCAGGTTGCCTACTGCATTAACTCCCATAACTCCAGGCTTGGTATTGAGGTTCTTGAGGCATCCGGTTTTAAAGTATACTTGATTAAAGTAAGAGTCTGTTGTGGTATCAAGTTCTTTCCAAAACCAAATAAAATCTTTTTCTACATTTTTAATAGTTTCAAGTTTTTTATCAAGAGCTTGAAAGAGAGATTCATCTGCAAGGAGTGTTTGAACAATTGCTTGTCGTTGCTGTAATATTTCTATGTTTGTGGTTGGTTGATACAAGATTTTTTGTAGTTGAATTTTACCAACAACTGTTTGTGTATTATCTAAGCTAGCAAAAAGGTGTTGTTCTGGTGTTTCCTTACTCCCACAATATACCTCTAAATCATATGCGATATTGTCTGCAAGTGATGGTTGCACAGAATCACCGGCTTGTTGTGATGCAAAAACATTATAAAAAAGCTTTAATGATTCAATATCACCAAGCGGTGGCATTTTAACTAGGCCAAGGTTTTTAATATTTTGTTGATCAATTTTTATTTTGCTATTTTCTGCGAGAATATTTTTTGCATTTTCCTGTTCAGCAAGATCCTGTTGTGCTAATGATGGTAAATGGTATTTTGCTAGTTGAGTATAGCTATTGACAGTTTGTTCTTTATTGGCATTTGTTACTTCTGAAGCTGTTGCACAGACAATGTTGCCAGTAAAAAAGAAAAGAAGAAATGCTGATACTATATGTTTATGTTTTTTGAAGATGTGTGAAAAATTATTTGTCATGCTTGTGTTTCCCTACGATAAAATAATGAAAATTGTCCCTGATTGTCCCTAAATTAAAATTACCTGTCTATTTAATATTATGGCAGGTTTTGTGCCGATTTCAAGTACGAAACCTGCTGTGCTTGGTTAAATTCTATTTGGAGAGCATATGCTATTTTAATGTTTACTTAATGCTCTCTGAATCCAGTCAATTGCCTTTGGATTAAAAAATTAATCTTTTTTATCTTTAGCATTTTCTTTAAATTTGAACCTTGCTTGTTCAAATTTTCGGATTTCTTCTGTATCCACATGCCTGGCTTCTGGCTTAAAGGGGAACAATAAATAAAGAATTGATGCTCTTGTGACAGCACATCTCATTTTAAATTTTTTAAAAAGTCCCATAAAAGCTCCTATATTTAAACAAGAGCTGCCCGGTTAAAGACAGCTCTATGTTTGTTCTTAACGCTTATTCAACGCTCTCACATTGTCCACCCAAGTTTTTGGCCAAAAACTTTTCTGCTGCTGCATAAAATTTTAAGCGATTTTCGGGTTTAGCAAAACCATGCCCTTCATCAGGGAAAAGAAGATATTCATACTCAAGGCCTCGTTCTTGCATTGCAGCAACAATTTGATCTGATTCCGCTTGGTTAACTCTTGGATCATTTGCCCCTTGACCAATAAGAACAGGAATCTTGATTTGATTAGCCTTGAAAAGCGGTGAACGAGATTTAAGAAATTCTTCTTCTGTTTCCATGTCACCTACGCGCATTTTAAACTGAGCTTTAAGAGGTTCCCAGTATGGCGGAATTGTATTAAACCATGTGATAAGATTACTTATCCCAACACCATCAACAGCACAGCAAAAAAGATCTGGTGTAAACGTTGCGCCAACAAGAGCTGCATATCCACCATATGACCAACCGAAAATGGCAACTTTTTTTGGATCTGCTATTCCTTGCCCTGTTGCCCAATTTACGGCATCAACTAAGTCATTATGCATTTTGCCGCCCCATTCTTTATTGCCGGCATTTAAAAACTCTTTTCCATATCCTGTGGAACCACGGAAATTAATTTGTAAACATGCATAACCACGATTTGCGAGCCATTGTGCCTCAGGATTGCAAAACCAAATATCACGCGCCCAAGGTCCTCCGTGTACATTCAAAACTAAAGGAAGATTTTTTTTTGATTTTCCTGGTGGATAAGTAATATAGCCATGAATAGTTAAACCATCACGAGAAACAAAAGAAATTGGCTCCATTGTTCCAAGCTTATATTTTGTAAGCTCAGGGTAATCGTAAAAAATAAAAGTTGCTTTTTTATTTTCTCGGTCGTAACAATAAAAAGAAATTGGCTCATTATCATTAATAAAGCCAACGATCCAGCGATTATTATCAATAGTTCGATTTAAAAAAAGTAAATCCCCTTTGTTAACCTGTGAAAGTACTCTAAAATCTTCTTTTAATTGTTCATCCAAAATTTGCCATTCAAAGCGTGCTTTTAGAAAACAAACGGCTTCAGGTTCGTATGTATCTGGATTTATTGATATATGATTTAGATCATATTTTTCATCTTGCGCTATAACTTCTTTTTTTCTTGTAGAAATTTCCATTTTTACTAAACATAAGGAGTTGGAATTTGATGAATCTTTAAGATAAATATATTTTCCATCTTTAGAAAAGCCAACAGGACTGTTTGATAATGCTTCTTCAAAATTCCAAGTAATAAGCTCTTCCCACTTAGCCTCATCGTTTTGACGAACCAACAATGTTGAACTACCATCTGAATTAAATGCAACGGCCCCTCTAGTTTTAAAATTAGAATCGGCCAACCAACCTTGTATATTTCCTGGATTTTTAGCTACAAGTGAAAGTTTTCCAGAAACAAGATCTAGATGATAAGCATCAAACAGCGCTGGATTTTCTTTATTCATCATAATTAGCAGTTCATTAGGAAAATGTTTATTAATTCCGTATACGCCAACCTTGATATTATCGAAAGGAGTCAAATCGGTTTGTTCTAAACTATTAATATTTACACTGTATAGATGATAGTTTTCATTGCCATCCTTACCCTGAGCAAAAAGTATTTGCAGGCCATTTTGAGCCCAACAAAAAAACTGAATGCCTTGACGAGTATCTTTTGTTACAGGTTTATCATCATCTTTTCCTACGGTTTTTAACCACACATTTAAAACATTATTGACTGGTGCAAGATAGGCAAGTTTTTTCCCATCAGGCGAAATCATAGGTAATGTATTTGTAGGGTTTCCAAAAAGAATTTCTCGTGGAATCATCGCTGATCCTTTCGTAAAAAAACAACCGGCTGGTACTATGACAAAAATAAAAGTAAACATTAAATATTTTAAAAATTTTTGAATAGAATTCATGAAAGACTCCTTGAATTAGGAATTAGATTTGATTTAATGCTCAATGCTTCTTCAATCCAACTAAGCGCTTCTGGGTTAAAAAACAATTCTACATGTACTTGTTTAACCTGTTCTTGAACTGAAAGAGGTGCAGGGTGTTTCTGTAGTTCATCCATTTGTTGAGCTGTTTCTTGCCAGATCATTGCTCCTATGGCAAGCTCTGGCGGGGTTCCTATGAATTGCTCATTAACAAGCTCACGCCATCTTTGAGCAATTTTTTTACCCATAGAGCTTTTGGGATCAGTGTTCAGGTTTTTTGTAATGTCCTGATAAATTTGTTCCCAGCGTTTTAGGTAATATGCAAGTGATGCTTTAGCAAGCCACATGTTACCTTCTGGGCTAAGTGGTAATTCTGTAACGCTGCCTTCCTTAATGCTACGTAGAATATCAGAATTTAATTTGCGCTGACGATCCATTGATTCTTTTGTTTTCTTTGTAATGTCGATAAAAAGGTTGATTATGCGTTCGCCCTCAGGACCTTCTGGATCACCCAATGTCATACTATTAATTGTTTCAATCGCTTTTTCCCAGGCTTCAAACTCTTTGGGATATTCTTGTTTAAGTTCTATATAGCTTGCTTGTTGGTTTTTGGTGAGTTTGCCAACCCAAGTTTTTTTTAGTTCTTGTGTCATGCGATATCTCCCAATTAATGTTATTAAGGTATTCCAATCAAGGGACTTTGTTGTCTTGTTCTGTTCAAGAACAGTGTCAATAGCATCTTGTGCTTGTTGTAGGTGCTCAGCCTGTTCAGCAAGCATTTCTTTTTGTGCCGTTAAATGCTCGTTGATGCTTAGCTCTTGCTGCAACATGGTTTTAATCTGCCCCAAGCTAAAACCAAAAAACTTGAGTGCGATGATTTGTTGCAGTTTTGCCAGATCCCCTTCTGAGTACCAACGGTAGCCATTAGATTCACGCATAGAAGATTTCAATAAACCAATTTTATCGTAGTGGTGGAGTGTTCGCACCGATATCTTGGTTAAATCGCTGATTTCTTTTATTCGCCATTGTGCCATCGTTTTGTCCCTTTATTATTACCTATTAAATCGAGTATAAAGTATGACGTTGCGTTAGGGTCAAGCGTTTTTTTTACCCTATAATATTCTTTTAAAATTCTTAAAAATAAGTCTTTTTATTACATATTGCATTTCATACCTATAGAGCGTTTTCATACTAGAATGCTATCATATTGGTGTTTGTAATACAAAGGCGTGGAGGGGGTGGTAAGTAGTAACTATTGACTAACAATTATTATGGGCACAAGGTTAATCTAGTGCCCATAATAAAAATCTGAATGACCTATGCAGAAGGTGTTGTAGAATGTCTTTGTAAAAGTTTTGCGCCAGCGGCTAAAATTTTAGGATCAAAACCATCTTCTTGTGCTAATTCAAATGATATATTTTGTTTGTTAATTCCAGGTTTAATTTTATAGGTCCAGCTAAGTTTTCCATCTTTGTCTAAGATTGCTTCTTCAACGCGGAAATTTGCAACTGATCCTTTGCTGTCCTGTTCAAGTTCAACGAGCGTTTCAAAGTGTGTTGCAGCAGCAAAAAGTGTATTTTTTAGTGATTCATCAATATAATTTAGGGTTCCATAAAAAAGTGCTGCCCCATACGATGCGCCGGTTGAATTAAACATTTCATCTGAGATGACTAGCGCTTTTTCATTACTATTAAGACTTGAAAGAGTTGAGGTAACCTGTTTAATTCGGTTTTTATCTGCTTGATAAAGTGATTCCTTGCCCACTGTATCTGTAATGTTAAGAGTGGTAAATACTTTGGTAAAAGGAGTAATTATTGTTTCGGCATTGGAAATAGTAAATGTTTGTGCAAGTAATACCGCAAATGCAGCTGCTTTAAGAGATGTTGATTTTCCGCCAGCATTTGGTCCGGTGATGAGTATGTTGCGATGCTTTGTTTTTGAGCCAAGCTCAAGTGAGTTAGTGACAACGATTTCTGGATTGATAAACGGGTTCCAGAAATTGTTAAGTGCTAGGTGTGGCGTTGGTTGTTGTTCATAGCTAGCAAAGTGGTAACGAGCATTCGGATGTGTAGCATGTTTCTTGTACAATGTTGCTATGCTCATAAGAGCGTCGAGCTTGCCTACTTCAAGGTATGGTTGAACGAATTTGTATTTAAGTGTGCACAAAAATTTAATAGCTGACATCATCTTGCCTTTTGGAGACTTCCATGTTGTCGGTTTTTTAAATCTCTCGTCTTTCATAATAATAAGTAAGTTTTTGAGCTCTGTATTAGTCTTATATGTTTCTGTTTTAAAGCCTTGGAATTGGCTGAGTGTTGCTAA
>Ga0075121_1002526_pt1 | contig 10429 bp, 9 predicted proteins | sample AntAceMetag02UKG_FD_69793 | JGI IMG/M metagenome (GOLD analysis project Ga0075121, IMG submission 69793) | Saline lake microbial communities from Ace Lake, Antarctica - Antarctic Ace Lake Metagenome 02UKG | ecosystem: Environmental > Aquatic > Non-marine Saline and Alkaline > Saline | place... | reverse complement strand
AGCTGCTATTCATCTTATGACTCAAGAATCTCGTATTGCTGAGCATAAAATAAGACGCAATAGAGCCTTTTTTGCTGCGCAAGCTGGAATGGTTTTAGCTTTAGAGCAATTAAGGCTAGCCGCATGGTTGCCGGGTAATACCTATTGCCTCTCTAACAACATTGCTCCTGCTCCTGGTGGATGTACCGCTACAATTACTGATGCCAATATTTCTCATGATGTTAGGGTTGTGATCTCTGCAGTGGGTGGCGGTGCTATTCCGGGTACTAGCCAAGTCGACATAATAGTACTAAACTATTAAAAATTATTTGGTTTTGCTGCTTTTAAAACTAATCCTTAATAGTTATATTTTTATTGGGCCAGTAAGTTAGTTGGGATAATGCCTTGTTCACAACGAGGAGGCCGGCGGTTTGATTTTGCTTTGACTCAAGTAAAGAATTTTATTTTTTTTAAAATTTATCAATTGAAGGTTTATTATTTGTAATTTATGGTTTTCATAAGGGGTTTATGTCAAAAATAAGAATTTATATTGAGTCTAAGGATATTAATGATCTTATTGAGGTAAAAGATAAAAATCTTGTCCATAGGATGATAAATGTTTTGCGTCTTAAGAATGAAGATGTTATGTATGTTTTTGATGGCCAGGGCAAAGAGTATTTATGCCGAATAGAGGCAATAGCGAAAAAAAGTGTTTTGATTAAGAGAGAGAAACCTTCTGTAATCAGCACAACAAGAGGTAGAAAAATAATCTTAGGGTTTCCTCTTGTTAAAGAAGATAAAATTAGTTTCATTCTTCAGAAAGCTACCGAGCTAGGAGTGGATCATTTTGTTCCTTTTACCAGCCAAAGGAGCATGAGGATTAATGTTTCAGAAAAGAAAACAGAGAAGTGGAAAAGGATAATCCTTGAAGCCTTGCGTCAATCAGAGAGAGTATGGATGCCTTCGGTATCAAAAGTGTTAGATTTCCAAGAGATTATTAAAAGTAACTATAAAGTTAAATTGGCAGCTTCGGTTGATGGACAGAAGATCAACGCTGCTTTGAATGATGAAGAAGGAGAGGTTCTCGTTATTGTCGGCCCAGAAGGAGGGTTTTCATCTTCTGAGCATAGTGAGCTAGAGAAGAATAATTTTAAGTTTTTTAAACTATCCTCGCACATTCTAAGAGTAGAGACAGCAAGCTTATTTTCGGTAGGTTTAATTAATTATTTTTAAAACATAAGGGTAAATTTTTAATTAAAAGAATATTTTTTTAATAAAATGAAAGTTAAATTTTTTACACTTGGTTGTAAGGTTAATCAATACGAGACTCAAAGCCTAAAGGAAAAATTTTTTTCTCTAGGGCATACAGTTACTGATCAGAAAGCTGATTTATATGTGATTAATACTTGTACTGTAACTGCTCGGGCTGATACTAAGTCGAAGAATGCTATTATTCGAGCAAAAAAAGAAAACCCTCAAGCTCAAATTGCAGTTTGTGGATGCTTGGTTCAGTTAAATGAAGATTTTATTAAAGATATAGGTGTAGATTATATTATACCTCAAGACCAGAAGCATCTTTTGCCAGATATTGTTTTTAATTTACCTTCAGACCATAGAGAACTAGGTCAGAGGAAGGAAAAAGATTTTTTAAAAATAAGTCATTTTTACAATCATCGTGCCTTTATTAAGGTCCAGGATGGATGTAATAATTTATGTTCGTTTTGCAAGATTCCTTTTTTAAGAGGACCATCTCGTAGCAAGACTAGGAGAGATGCTATAGAGGAAATTGAGAAGGTTTGTACTCGACATAGTGAAGTTGTGCTTTGCGGAGTGAACTTAAGCCTCTATGGAAAAGATTTATTGCCGAGATCCACCCTAGTAGATTTAATAAAAGATATTTTAGCTATACCTTCATTAAGAAGATTACGCTTAAGCTCTTTAGAGCCATTTTTTACAGATCAGGAACTTTTTTCTCTTCTTAAAAATGATAAGCTTTGTCCGCATTTTCATTTTCCTTTTCAATATGGGGATGACCGCGTATTAAGAGAAATGAACAAGAAAGAAACGGTAGGCTTGTATTATGAAAAGGTTTCTAGGCTACGGAAGGTTAAACTAGATGCGGCAATAAGTTGTGATGTCATGGTAGGGTTTCCTACAGAGAGCGATGAAAGCTTCCAAAATACTGTAGATTTCCTAAATCGGATTCAACCAATGCGCATGCATATTTTTACTTTTTCTCCTCGCGAAAAAACTCGATTCTCAGAAGCAAAAATAAAGAATCCTGTTTTAATTCGTCAAAGATATGAGCACTTAAAAAAAATGGCTGATACTTTTTCTTTTGATTATAAAAATAAATTTTTAGGGAAAAAGCTTAATATGGTTGCCGAAAAAGAGAGTAATGGTTTCGTGTCTGGCTACACCGAGAATTATATTAAAGTGCATTTAAAGAAAAAAGTACCATTAGGCCAAATTATTCCGGTGGTGATTGAGAAAGTAGGGGCAGATAAAGTTTTGGCTTCTATTGCTAAATAAGTGTTAGAGGGGACGGTTCTCCTTGCTGTTAGCCATTGTCCGTCAGTTAGTTATGAATAGACGATTATTATTTTGCAGCATTAACAGGGACAGGTCCCATTAAAGGTTTGATTGGGACCAGTCCCGATAAGTGCTTTAACAAATAATGGTGTGTTTATAATTTGTTGTGCCAGTAAGGGATAGGGCAACGAGAACCGTCCCCTACTGTAAAGGTAACAATTGAAGATGTGGGGATAGATAAAGTGCTGGTGTCTATTGCAAAGTAGGTGATTGAAATTATGCGTCTAAGTCTTTTTATTTCTAGGAGTGGTTACACATCAAGAAGAAAAGCAGATTGTCTTATTAAAGAAGGCAAGGTAAGGGTTAATGGTCAAGAGGCACTTAAGCCTTTTTTACAAATTAGTGATAAGGATAAAGTTGAAGTTGAAGGTAAAATTTTAAGGCTTAAGGAAAATATTTATATTTTATTTAATAAACCTAAAGGAGTAACTACTACCCTTAGTGATAAATTTGCTTTTCAGAAGGTAATTGATTTTTTTCCTAGAAAGTTTAAGGGAATTTATCCAGTAGGAAGGTTAGATAAACAATCTTCTGGATTGCTTATTCTTACTAATGATGGTGATTTTTGTTATCGCTTAACTCATCCTAAATTTTCTATAGAGAAAGAGTATTTAGTTGAACTTAAGGGTAAGCTATCTCCTGGTGATTGTCAAAGAGCTAAAAAAGGTCTAACCTCTGAAGGTGAACATTTAAAAGTCAAATCGATTGAAGTGCTGACTAGTCAGGAAAATAAGACTATATGTAAGGTAATAATTTCTGAGGGTAAAAAAAGGCACTTAAGGAGATTATTTAAGGCTTTAGGATTTTTAGTAATAGAATTAAAGAGGATAAGGATAGGCAAATTGGTTTTAGGGAATTTAATGCTTGGCAAGTATAGATTGATGGAAGCTAAGAAGATTTATTCTTTTTTTCCTGTTTGAAGAGGTATTTTTCTTTAAAAATAAAGAATTTAATGTTAGTATATAAGGGAAATAGTTGAAATTTTGATATAGGTTTTATCAAGAATTATGAAAGTAGTTTTTCTAGATCGTGATGGCGTAATTAATCAGTATCCTGGAGATACCAAGTATGTAAATAATTGGGGTGAGTTTAAGTTTATTCCCGGAAGCATTGAAGGGATAAAAAAACTTAATAGCTGCGGTTTTAAGCTGTATGTTGTGTCTAACCAGGCCGGGGTATCTAAGGGGTTGTATAGTCAAGAGGACTTAGATGAAATAAATGAAAATATGTTAAAAGAGCTTAAAGTCCAAGGAACCAAGATTGATGGAATTCATTACTGTACTCATTCTAAGGGGGATAATTGTGATTGTCGAAAACCTAAAGCTGGGCTTCTGAGGCAAGCGGTTTTAAATTCAGGCATGACCTTTAAGTCTTCTTTTTTAGTAGGTGATTCTTTTATGGATATGGAAGCTGCTCGTTGCTTTGGAGCAAAAACATTGCTTGTTCTTTCTGGCAAGGAGAAGGCGTCTAATCGAGACCAATGGGAATTTGAACCTGATTATGTATTCGCTGATTTAAAATCTGCAGCAGATTATCTTTGCACTCATTATGGCTAAAACTATAATTGTTTACGCTAGTTTTGGAGAAGGGCACAAAAAGGGAGCTGAAGCTTTAAAATACCTGCCAGATGCTGTTATTTGTGATCTTCTAGATTTCACTAATCCTTTATTGAGGAATATTTATTCCCTAGGTTATTTAACTGTAACTCAATACTTTCCTTATCTTTGGCGAGTTTTATTTTTCTTTACAAAAATAAAGTTTTTTTCTTTTTGTGTAGATAAGTTTAATCGTTTGATATTTTCGTCATTTTTTAAATATTTGGAAGAAATAGATCCGAAAATTATGGTTGTTACTCACTTTTTCCCTTCTAGCTTGATAACACCAATAAAGGATAAAAAGAAGTTTAAGGTTATTTCGGTTATTACTGATTTGCGTGTTCATCCTTTATGGGTTTCTGGATGCGTAGATCATTATTTTGCCGCCTTAGAAATAACAAAACAAGATTTAATTAACATTGGGGTTGAAAAAAATAAGATTACCGCTGGTTTCGTTCCTTTGAGAGAAGGATTTTTAAAAGATATTTCTTCAGAATCTTTATCTGAGAAGTTTTGTCTAGGGAGGAGACCGTCATTAATTTTTGTTTCATCCTTTCAAGGAAGATTTCCTTCTTTATTGAAGTCAATTCAAGTTCTTTTAGAAAGTTTTAATATTTTCTTCATTTATGGTAAAAATCTAGAGTTAAAGAAATCTTTAGAGAGCTTGGATTCGCCTTATCTTCGGCTTTTTTCTTTTTATGATGAAATTTGGGAATTAATTTGCGCGAGTTCAATTATTATTTCTAAACCTGGAGGTATGACTGTTTTTGAAGGGTTGTACAAAAAGAAACCTTTTGTTTTTACCCATTATATTCCTGGACAGGAAAAAGAGAATATGAAATTTTTAATCAAACAAGGTGTAGCTAAGTTTGCTCGTGGGGAAGAACAGTTAAAAGATGCAATCTACTATTTTGACAATATTAGCGATAAATTAAGGGATGATTACCCTATAGAAGTTAGAGATATACGTAAACCCTTATCTAGTTTAATAGAGAAGTGGAGCAATGCCTAGGATTTTAAAGGTAGTAGTGCCGATAGCTCTAGATAAGGAGTTTGATTACATTTGCCCTTCCAACTTAGAGCCAAAAGTAGGGGTAAGGGTTCTAGTAGATTTTAATCATAAGAGGAGAATAGGCATTGTTGTAGGCATTGCCAATAGGTCGAGTATATTTAAATTAAAATCAATTATCGATGTTCTTGATTCTGAAATTTTGTTGGATACTCAACATCTAAATTTTGCTAAGCAGTTAAGTGAGATTTATCCCTATTCTCAGAATGAGTTTTTGTTCATGATGATCCCTCCTCATCTTAAAAAATCTAGAAAAGTAAATCAACAGAAAAAAAAGACTAAAGTTTATCCTGAACTTAGAAAAGAGAAGGATGAGGATAGCTCTTGTTTTATAAAGGCAGGTAGTTTCCTAGAGAGATATAAGCTATGGAGCAACATTGTAAGAGAAAAATTGAAAAAGGGTTCTGTTCTTATTTGTTTTCCGCAGCTTACTTACCTTGAGGCTGCTAAGAAGATTATTGAAAAGGACTTTCCTGATCAGATTAAGGTAATCCATAGCCAAGAGAAAGGAAAAGAGCTTTCCTCTAATTGGGAAGAAACAAGAGAGAACTCTTTAATTTTGGGAACAAGGGTGGCGATTTTTTATTATCCTTCTGACTTAAAGCTAATTGTAATAGAAGAGGAAAATAGTCCTTATTATTTTCAAGAAGAAAAACCTTATCATAATCTTTTGGATGTAGCTTATAGTTTATCTACCTCCAAAGCTGCAGATTTAATTTTAAGTAGTGATTACCCTTCATTGATAACTTATACGCGAATAAAGAATAGAAAAATTAGATTAATAGACGAAGGAGGCCAAGATAGAGGCATAAAAGTGGTTAGTCTATCGGAATTTGCTAAGAATAGGATCATTGGTCCGATCTTAATCGAACTTTTAAGGGAGACAATTCAGAATGGTAAGAAGTCAGTTGTCCTTTGGAATAGAAAAGGGTTTGCTAGAGTTATCTCTTGTTCTAGTTGTTCCTATATATTTAAATGCGAACATTGTTCAGGCTTTTTACAATCTTCACTAAAAAGTGAAGAAGGTGTATGTCCTTATTGCCAAAAAAGTTATTCTTTACCTAAAGTTTGTAATCAATGCAATAATGGTTATTTAAAAAGCAAGGGCTATGGTATTCAAAGGATAGGAAGTACCTTGAAAAAAGTGTTTCCAGAGGCCAAGATTGATGATTTTTCTGATCTTTGTAATAATACTCAGATAGTTCTTTCAACATCTAAGATTCTAAGCTATCTTGATCAGTCCCAAAAGTTTGATAGAGGGTTTGTGCTTGATGCTGACCTTTCCTTAAACCATGTAGATTACAATGCAACATTCAAAGCTTTTCTTTATTTTAAAAAACTTCTTTTTTTATTTCAAGATTCTCTTTATGTTTTTACTCGGCACAAGGACTATTATCTTTTTAAGCATTTAAATGAAAATTGGAGAGACTTTTATGAAGCTGAGCTTCAATTTAGAAGACAGTCACAACTTCCCCCCTTTGGGCTTATTGCTAAAATTACCTTAAGAGGAAAGAGTGAGAAAGTTCTTTTAAAAAGAGCAAAGGATTTATATAATAGGATAGAGAAGAAGCATAAGGAAATTTATGGCCCTTTCGAGGAGAAACCTTTCAAAGTGCGGGATAAATTTCGTTATTCGATTATAATTAAAGCTGAAAGAACTTCTCAATCTAGAAGGATGATTAAAGAAGAAATCAAAGGATTTCGTACTTCTTCTATACAAATAGCAGTTAGCTTACAATGAAGTTTATTTATTTTGGTAGTTCTCAATTTTCGGAAGTTGCCTTAGACGAGCTTTGCCATAAGGGGTATGAACCAAAGCTTATAGTTAGTAAGCCAGATAAACCTAAAGGGCGAGGTTTAAAATTATCACCAACAGAGGTTAGCCAATTTGCTATAGATAAAAAGATTCCGTCTATTAAGCCAGCATCCTTAAAGGGAGAAGAGATAAAAGAAATTTTAAGTAGAGAGCAAGCAGATTTTTTTATTGTTGCTGATTACGGGGAAATTATTCCTCAAGAACTATTATCTTTACCTTCTGCATTTGCTCTTTGTGTCCATCCTTCATTACTTCCTCGTTATCGAGGGTCGGCACCGATAGAAGAGACTTTGATGAAAGGTGATACCAAGACAGGGGTTACTATTTTCAAAATGAATGAAAAAGTTGACGCTGGGGATATTATTTCACAGAAGACTTTAACTGTTAGCTATGAAGATGATTTCTTTTCTTTAAGCAAAAGGTTAGCAGAAGAAGGTGGGGCATTGTTGATTGAGACAATAAAAAAAATAGAGTGTAAAAAGTATTCCTTAAATCCTCAGGATGAGAGACTGGCAACTTTAACTTCTAAGCTTAGCAAAGAAGATGGCAAAATATCATGGGTAAATAGTGGTGAGGATATAAGGAATTTAATTAGAGCAACATTAGGTTGGCCTTCAGCATATACTTTTTATCAAGGAGCAATGATTAAGGTATTAGCTGCTGATGTAATTGATAGCGAGATGGTTTATTCTCCAGGGACAATTGTTAGCGTCGGTAAGGAAGGAATTTGTGTTGCTACCGGTAAAGGAATTTTAAAGATTAAAAAGGTGAAACCTCAAGGAAAGAGCGAGATGGATGCGTGGTCTTTTGTTTGTGGGGCCAGGCTAAAAAGTAACGAGTTTTTTTCTTCTAGAAAATAATAATAAATATTTAAAAATGCTCAAAAGCTATGAGATAGTTTTTTCTGGTACAGTCCAGGGTGTAGGTTTTCGGTTTTTTACTCGAGATAGTGCAGCTAGACACAAGATAAAGGGATGGGTGATGAACCTTCCTGATGGCAAAGTTAAACTTTTAGCCCAGGGGCAGGAAGGAGATTTGAATAATTTTATTAATGATTTAAAGGATCGGTTTAGGAGTTATATTGATGATTGCTTACTTTTAGATAAAGAGGTTGTTGGAGATTTCAGGGATTTTAAAATAAATTTTTTTTCGTCTTATTAAAAGATCGCAGTAACAAGAGGTAAAAGTTGAGTCTAGAAAAACTAAAAAAAACAATAGCAAAGCTGAGAAAAGAAATTGGTTATGCTGATTATCGCTATTATGTTCTTAGTGATCCTGAGATATCTGATAAAGAATATGATAATCTTATAGATGATCTAAAGGATTTAGAAAGCCAGCATCCAGAGTTTATCACTCCAGATTCTCCGACTCAAAGGGTCTCTGGGGGTGTTTTAGAGAGTTTTCCAACAATTGAGCATGAGCAACGTATGCTTTCCTTAGATAATACTTATTCTATCGAAGAGTTAAAGGGGTGGGAGAAGAAGGTTAAGAGAGCATTAAAGCGAGAGATTGACCTTGATTATGTTGTTGAGCTAAAGATGGATGGGGTTAGCGCTTCCTTAACTTATGATAAAGGAATTTTCTCAACAGGTGCCACCAGAGGAGATGGTGAAAGAGGAGAAGACATTACTGCGAATCTCAGAACGATAAAATCAATTCCACTTAAATTAATTGGTAAAGATAATCTTGCTTCAATTAAAATTAGAGGTGAAGTGTATATAGGTAAGAATGATTTTAAGAAATTAAATAATCAGAGAGTTAACTCAGGAGACGCTTCTTTTGCTAATCCACGGAACGCTGCTAGTGGTTCATTAAAATTATTGAATCCTTTAGTAGCTGCTAAGAGAAATTTAAAATTTTTTGCTCATTCCTTTGGATTCACTAAAGATTATAATTTTTCTTCTCAAGATAAATTTTTAGAAAAAGTCCGTCAATGGGGTCTTTGTTCTAATCCTTATAATAAGTATTGTAAGAATTTAGAAGAAGCTATTGATTATTGTCTTTATTGGGAAAAAAATCGTGAAACTTTAGATTACGAAGTTGATGGTGTAGTAATAAAGGTTAATTCTTTCACTTTGCAAAATGAATTAGGTGTAACCCGTAAGAGTCCACGGTGGGCTGTTGCCTATAAATTTCCGGCTCAACAAGCTACCACAAAAATAGTAAAGATTGAATTTAGTGTAGGACGGACTGGAATTATTACTCCAGTAGCAATACTTGCGCCGGTAGAGTGTGGAGGAGTTACTATTTCTAGGGCAACACTCCATAATTTTGATGAGCTAAAACGACTCGACGTAAGAGAGGCAGACACAGTATTAATTGAAAGAGCAGGAGAGGTTATACCTAAGGTATTAAAGGTAATAATATCTAGGCGCAATGGTAAAGAGAAGAGGATGAAGGCACCCAATAAGTGCCCAGTATGTGGAGGTAATGTAGCTAAAGAAAAAGAAAGGGAAGTGTATTGGTATTGTTTTAATGTTGATTGTCCGGCTCAACTTAGGAGAGCGATACTGCATTTTGCTTCTCGTCGGGCTATGGATATTGAAGGAATGGGTGAGGCAATAGTTGAGGAATTGGTTGATCACAAAATAATTAAAAATCTTGTAGATATTTATCATTTAAAAAAGAATGATTTTCTTAAACTTTCTCTTTTTAAAGAGAAGCGTGCAAACAATTTAGTGGCTGCAATAAATAAGAGCAAGGAAAGGTCGCTCTCTAATTTTATTTTTGGTTTAGGAATAAGACATGTTGGTGAGAAAGCAGCCATGCTTTTAGCTGAGCGTTTTGAAAATATTAGTCGTCTTCTTAAGCTAGACGAGAAAGAGCTTAGAGAGGTTCCTGAGGTAGGTCCGATTATGGCTTCTTCGATTATGAAGTTTTTCTCATCTAAAAGCGCTAGAAACATGATCGAAGGGTTTAAGAAAGTAGGGGTTAATTTAACTCAAAGTAAGCAAGTAGTTAAAGAGAGTCGAATAAATGGTAAAACCTTTGTTTTTACTGGTGAACTTAATTCTTTTTCGCGTTCTAAGGCTAAGAAATTAATAGAGGCCTTGGGTGCTAAGTGGACTTCAACTGTTAGCAAGAATACTGATTTTCTGGTAGTTGGGGAAAATCCAGGCTCAAAGCATAATAAGGCTAAACAATTAGGGGTATCTATTATCCAAGAAGAGGGGTTTCTTAAGATTGTCCAGAGCTGATTTTTGACCCTTTTAACTATTCTTTATTTTTTTTATTTTTTTTCTTGACAAAAATATCTTTTATAGTATCATCGTATGGTATGTTTTGCATTGTTTTTAAAGGAAAAATTGCCCACGTAGCTCAGTCGGTAGAGCACTTCGTTGGTAACGAAGTGGTCACCGGTTCAACTCCGGTCGTGGG
>Ga0075121_1002524_pt1 | contig 10437 bp, 11 predicted proteins | sample AntAceMetag02UKG_FD_69793 | JGI IMG/M metagenome (GOLD analysis project Ga0075121, IMG submission 69793) | Saline lake microbial communities from Ace Lake, Antarctica - Antarctic Ace Lake Metagenome 02UKG | ecosystem: Environmental > Aquatic > Non-marine Saline and Alkaline > Saline | place... | reverse complement strand
CAACAGTGCTGCAGACTATAGCCATATGATGTAGTTTCATTATGTTTCCGTAGCTGTTGTAATATTTTTTCTACCGGACCACCTAAAAAAAATATTTCTCAAGGTAATCCCATGATGAACAACAATCCCTACAACCAGGGATGCAAAAAAGGGAGGAGATACCCTGCATAAATTTTAAAGATAATGTATTTTATCTGCGCCCAGAAGCGCCTCTGCCGCCTGGGGCAACTTAACGGGAACGATAAAATCCTCCACATTTGAAAGATCGTCCAGGTCTTTACCCACCCCATCGATGACGTGAAAGGTGCCGCAAGAAACGATATTGATGCCCAGATTCTCTTTTTCGAATCGGGCAAGCTGTTCCAGATTATCCGGTAAATCGGAGGCATTAAGACCTTCAATCTGGCCGGCGATAAGTTCTTTGACTGAATCCTGAATGGCGAGTTTTGCCAGTTCCCCCTTTTTTGAGTTAAACCGCAGGATGTTTAAGCGAATGACAGATAAAAAGCAAGGGGAAAATCCCTTCGAAATGCTTACCAAAAACCATAAGCGGGGATTATTACATCCTGATTTAAAACTAAAAGATATCTTCGATGAGATCGTTCAAGGTTTCCTGAAGCCTGGCGTCATCGGTTAAGGGAAGACATATGGCGGACCGGCACGCATCGTGAACCGGGATGTCCCGTCCGATCAACTGAGCGGCATAAATTAAAAGCCGGGTGCTGGCTCCTTCGGTAAGACCATGCTCTCTGATGTTTCTTATTTTTCCCGCCAGAGATACCAATTTTAAGGCGGATTTCATATCGATATTTCCTTCATGAGAGACGATTTCGGCTTCTTTTTGGGCTTCGGGATAATCGAACTCTAATGATATAAATCGCTGGCGCGTACTCTGTTTGAGATCTTTCAATACCGATTGATATCCCGGATTATAGGATATCACCATCATAAAATCCGGATGGGCATGAATCATCTCTCCTTTTTTGTCAATGGAAAGCGCTCGCCGCATGTCTGTTAACGGATGTATCACAACCGTTGTGTCCTTGCGAGCTTCAACGATTTCATCCAGGTAGCAGATGGCGCCCATGCGAACGGCCCGTGTTAACGGCCCGTCAACCCATACGGTTTCATCCTTTTTTAAAAGATAGCGTCCCAAAAGATCGGATGCAAACAGGTCTTCATGACAGGCAACGGTAATCAGGGAGCGCTTTAAATGATAGGACATGTATTCCACAAATCTGGTTTTGCCGCACCCGGTAGGTCCTTTCAGCATAACCGGAAGCCTGGCGTCAAAAGCGGCCTCAAACATTCTGATCTCATCCCCTGTCCCGAGATAATACGGCTCTTTTATAATCAGAGGGGTTTCGGTATCCGGTTGAATTTGGTGTGTCATAAATGGATCACCTCATAATAAACGTTTCAGAAATTCTACAACCTATTTAAAATACAGGTTTATTAATGGCAACCTGTTTATTTCATCAGAATGGAATGCTGGAATGCTGGAATATTGGGGATAAAGGCGGAAGTAAAACATTATAATTGTAAAAAACTCCTTCAAACCCATTATTCCATTACTCCATTATTCCACTATTCCAATTGTGAGCGAAGCGAACTAACTTGTGCAGTTTTTAGGTTGTATTGACATGGTCGATGTAATAGTTATGTTAGCAGCATCGAAAAATCATTGACGGTTTCGTAAAAAGTCCAACTTCTGCGTTGTGCTGCATTTCGTAATCATTCAACGTACGAAAAGTACGCCTCATAATTACAAAATTTGCACGCCTTGAATTTGAACTTTTTACGAAACCGTCTAAATCGGACTTTTTACGAGTTTATCAAATCATTAACCGGCCAAGAACCATATACCGAATTCAAATGATAAACAACACCCATAACATACATAGACTTGTATTTGAAGATAAAGAGATCATACTTTTGGGGACCGCTCACGTATCCAAAGAGAGTGTCCGGCTGGTCGCCCATGTTATTGAGTCGGAAAAACCGGACACGGTCTGTGTCGAGCTGTGCGAATCCAGGTTCCAGTCCATTCGACAAAAAGACAAATGGCTGGACAAAGATATCATCAAAGTGATTAAGGAAAAAAAATCGTCCCTCCTTCTTTCAAATCTTCTCCTGGCGTCTTTTCAAAAAAGAATTGCAGAAAAATTTGACATTAAACCCGGGGAGGAAATGATAACAGCCATTGAAGCCGGAGAGGCCGCTGGCGCAGAAATACATCTTGCCGACAGGAATATTCGAATCACCCTGACCAAAACATGGCGGGTCATGGGACTGTGGGATAAAATCAAACTGTTGTTTCAACTGGTTTTATCCATGGGAAAAATCGACGACATTAGCGAGGAAGACATAGAAAAAATGAAGCAGGAGGATGTGCTTGAAACGCTTCTTGCCGATGTTGGGAAATCACTTCCGGTATTGAAAGATATACTGATTGATGAAAGAGACCGGTACCTGACCCATAAAATCCGGACGGCGCCCGGCAATAAAATTGTTGCAGTTGTGGGCGCAGGACATGTGCCCGGTATAAAAAAATATTGGGACCAAGAAATTGATTTTGAGGCTCTTGAGCAAGTCCCGCCCAAAGGAAAACTATCCGCAATCCTAAAATGGATTATTCCCATGGCCATACTGGTACTAATTGTCTTAGGCTTTTATCGTGGCGGGGCCAATGTCGGAACGGATATGATAACGTGGTGGATTATGGCAAACGGTATTCTGGCAGGTCTTGGCGCCATCATTGCTTTGGCTCATCCCCTGACAATTCTCTCGTCGATTTTGGCCGCCCCGTTGACTTCCTTGAATCCCATGATTGCCGCGGGATGGGTTGCCGGGCTTGTTGAGGCCTTTTCACGAAAACCCAAGGTCAGAGATTTCGAACAATTACCGGAAGACATACTCTCCATACGCGGATTCTGGAAAAACAAGATAACGCGAATCCTTTTGGTGGTGGTCTTTACCAATCTGGGCAGTTCTCTGGGTACCTTTGTTGCTATACCTTTGATGGTAAAAGTATTATAATTTTTCAACTCATTAACGGAAAAGGCTCTTTAAAGTCATCAAATATGGCATAAATTAGGCTTCCGGCGACGGCAGAATCTTCACCACGGTTCTTTGCATTTTTCTGCCGTTTTTCAATTGATAGGACCTGCAAACCGTTTTCAGGCGCCCCTCGGCAAACAGCTTTACACATTCCGGATAAAGTGCCCACTCCAGCTTCAAGCCTTTTGCTCTGATGGAATCTATGGTGTCATCTTCGAGTATCTTATACGCTTTCTGGCCGATAATGGGCCCCGAATCCTCACCGTAATCCACAAAATGTACCGTACACCCGCCAATTTTGCATCCATATCGGAATGTGTCCCCATATCCGTCTACACCGGGAAACGACGGAAGCAGTGCCGGATGGATATTCATGATTCGCGGAATATCTGAATTCGCATTTACCCTGTCGATAAAATAAGGCGATAAATTCCTCATATAACCGGCCAATACCAGAAGGTCGAAGGGATAATGCTTCATCTCATCAATAAGTTTTGCCTCTGCAACCGCCCTTGTGATTATGAAGGCTTTCACCGTTTCAGAGTCCGCATGGGCGGTAAAAAAAGTCTGTTTTAAAATCAGATGGTTTAGGTCAAAATCGTCCGGGGGCGCCACCGTTTCCGGATCTTTTTTGAAATTCCGAATAATGGATCCATAATCCACCACAAACGTAGGAATTCCAAGCCGGGTCCCTTTTTCAAGACCCCCTGCATTGGGAGTATCCGATCCCACGAATACTATTTTACCGTTTATCTTACCCGACTCACAGGAATCGATAATGGCCTGCAGGTTTGTCCCGGTTCCTGATATTAGCGTTCCGATTCGGATGGTTCGGCCCATTTTAAGTCTCCATGTTCAACAGAGGTGAAAAATTAAAGAAATCATCCGCAAATCCTGTTATAATAAGTTAAACGGATAAATAAAAGAATACCAAGAATAATCTTTACGGTAAAGTATTAATCACTGTCAAGTTGGCGATCTATGAGACGCGTAGTTTTGAAATTTATTATCCTCACGGGAATGTTGCTCGGATTGCCCATGATGGGCGTGATTCTGGCAGGTTATCCGATCGCCCGGTATCTGGAGTTTCCCCCTGAAACCCGATATATTTGCCATGCACCGTTTTCTTGGTTGGCCTTCACCGCTTACGCTCTTTTCATCCTTGCAGTGGTTTTTCCTCTTATCATTACCTCTATGGCACGGATTCGGAAGATTAAAATCAGACCTTCGACCCCCCATACCTTCCCATGGTGGGGATGGCTGGGGATTATTACCGGAGCCGTATCATGGATATTGGCATGGAAACGTTTTCCCTGGTTTGACCCATATCAGGCTCACACATTTACGCCGTTGTGGTTTTCTTTCATCCTGGTGATAAATGCCCTGTGCCATAGACGAACCGGGCACTGCATGATGATTGACCGCACCCGATTTTTTCTTGTGCTTTTTCCCTTAAGCGCTGCATTCTGGTGGTTCTTTGAATACCTGAACCGGTTTGTCCAGAACTGGAGCTATACCGGAGTGCATTATAGTTCCTGGGAGTATTTCTGCTATGCAAGCCTCTCTTTTTCTACCGTACTTCCTGCGGTGTTGGGAACTCGGGAATGGATGGCCGGGGCTTTCCGGATCAGGCAGGGGATGGCGGATTTTCGTCCCTTTAGGTTCCCGTATCCCAGAATGTTGGCAGGAGCCGCACTATTGATATCCGGTGCAAGCCTGGCCGGCATCGGCGTGTGGCCGAATTATCTTTTCTCCCTGCTTTGGGTGTCACCTCTGGTTATCATTGTGTCACTCCAAGCCCTGACCGGAGAATTCACCATCCTGACGGGCATAACCACCGGAGATTGGAGCCCGATCATCACGTCCGCAGCCGCAGCTCTTTTTTGCGGAGTATTCTGGGAGATGTGGAACTACTACAGTTTGGCCAGATGGGAATACAGCGTTCCGTATGTTCATGGGTTTCAAATTTTTGAAATGCCGATTTTAGGGTATGCCGGATATCTTCCGTTCGGCTTGGAATGCATTGTTATCGGAGAGTTGCTGGAAAGGTGGATGAAGTTTCGCAGCACAATATAATTTTTTTTAAGCAACTGTGTCAGATTTTTTTCCAATAGTACCATAAATTGATTTTTTTTATTGACATTCAGAAATATACTAAGGTAAAGGCAACACAAACTCTTGATTAGTAAAATAAATTTTATATTTTCTTTCAATGCTCGATAAAACATTTTTTATGAAATAAACCGATCCGTTTCATTTTTTAAAAGCTTTTGCGCTATGATAAAGAACATCGGATTTGTTTCAACCCGCTTTGCAGGCGTAGACGGCGTTACTCTGGAATCGAGTAAGTGGGCGGATGTTTTTGAAAAAAACGGACACAACTGTTTCTGGTTTGCCGGAAAACTGGATCGGGATAGTGATAAGAGTTATCTTGTTCCCACAGCGCATTTCCAAAATGAACAAAATCAATGGATCAATGCGCAGGTTATGGGGAAAAAAGGCCGCAATGCGCCGGTTACCCAAGCAATCCACGATTTAAGATCACTGCTTAAAGTCAAAATCCACGAATTCATCGAGCATTTCAACATAGACCTTCTGATTGCCGAAAATGTTCTCACTATTCCGATGCACATCCCTTTTGGGCTGGCATTGACGGAAATCATTGCGGAGACCCAGATTCCAACCATTGCTCACCATCATGATTTTTACTGGGAACGGGTCCGTTTTTCAGTAAATGCCGTTAACGATTACCTTAGAATGGCCTTTCCTCCCAAGCTGGACAATATCCAACATGTGGTGATTAATTCCGAAGCCCAGGAACAACTGGCACTTCGCACGGGGATTTCTTCAATTATCATTCCCAATGTTCTCGACTTTGAAAACCCCCCCGTGATGGATACCGGAGCGGCCCGTGTTTTCCGGGAATCCATGGGGTTAAAATCCGATGACCGGATGATTTTACAGCCCACCCGCATCATTCAACGGAAAGGCATTGAACACGCCATTGAATTGGTCAAGGAACTGAAAGATTCCCGGAACAAACTGGTGGTGTCCCACGAAGCCGGTGATGAAGGTTTTGAATATGTGGAATGGTTGAAAGAATATGCCTGCGACCATAACATCGATCTTGGACTGATAACCACCAAAATCGCCGACCCCTGGTGTAACAATGGAAATGGTCACGCCAGGTATTCACTCTGGGATGTTTATCCCTTTGCTGATTTTATCACATATCCCAGCCTGTACGAAGGATTCGGCAATGCTTTTCTGGAGGCCATCTACTTTAAAAAACCCATGCTGATCAATCGTTATTCTACATTTATCAGGGATATCGAGCCTCAAGGGTTTGATCTTGCGGTCATGGACGGATTTCTCTCCAGAAAGACCGTCCAAAGCGTTAAAAAAATTATGGACTCGCCGGAGAGAAGAGAAAAAATGGTAACTTATAATTATGAAATTGCCACCCGGCATTATTCTTATTGTGTTCTTCGGACCCGACTCAACGCGATTTTGAATTATTTTTTTGGTGATTCCGTGAAACAACTCACCGGCAAGGGGCCGGTTATGAAAAATAAAGACTTTTCAAATAGTGAGCCGCAACAACCCCTGCATAGACAGTTGGTCAACTAGTACTGAAGCCAAATTCCTATCAACTCATCTACATTGACCTTCCGGAGTTTGAAAAACAGGCTCGGGGGATCATCAAGACGGGCGCCGATACCATACAGGGTGGCGGCATTATTTGTTGGCGGTAAACTTGTTGAAGATTTCCTGTTGAAGCAAACGGGTGCTTTTATTTATGGTTTTTTTTGTTTCGATCCATTCTGTCTGAAGTGAGCCATTTGGCATCACAACAACATTCAATTCTCTATTCATTGTCTATGATTATGCCATGTCATAATTATCAAACCTTGTATAAAAGCATGTATCCAGCATTAATTACCCCTGTAAATATCATAACTAATAATATAATTACCCATTAAAAAAAATAAGTTAAAGAAAATGTACCGCTCTGCCTTAGAAGATCTCAATGCTTGGGAATTAATTCCGAATCTTAAATCCCTGCTTATCCGTGGGGGCAGGCAGGTAGGAAAGACATATTTAGTAAGGATATTCGCGAAAAAAAGTTTTGAACATCTGCTGGAAATCAATCTCGACCGAGGCCCTGAAATCTCTCCATCTGTTTTTTCAGGAAAAGCGTCCTCCCCTTGGCGACCATTTCATGAGGTATAAGATTGGCAGGTAAAATGATATTCACAAAATAATCTCTTTACATTTTACCTAAGAATTTGTCAGCTTAAATAATATCCTTTTCAAAATTCTATCCTATTTCTGCAACGAGTTTTTTGTTTTAACAAAGAAATGCTCGGCTTCTCCATAGAACACATGCAGGTTAAACTACAACGGCTTTAGGGTCCTCGTCTTTTATTTTACCCCAGATTTGCTCAAGGGCTGACCGGGCCGCATCCTGGTCTTTTTGGAGGGCTTGGAACTTTTCCATGGAGACCACGGCTACCAGAGGCTTGCCGGCCCGCTCAATAATGTAATCGTCGCCTCTTAAAGAGACTTCGTTCATTATCTGGCCCAAGTTTTGCCGGGCTTTCATGGCTGAGATTTTTTTAAGCATTTTCATATTCCTTTGGGTTAATTACTTTTGGGTTCGCCATGCTAATTATATTAACCATTATAGTTAATATGGGGAATTTGTCAAGGAGACGGGATGGCTTTAATCTCTATGCTTGTGCAACCATGCTAACTCGTACCATTTATCAGGATGTACTGCCAGATCAAGAAATACTTCATTGATCGCATCTTCCAATGAAAGAAATTTAAGGGCTTTGTTAATCATTCCATGGTCCTTTGACACTTTGGGCTTACAAACGGGCCGACCTCATATATATTTTTTTAATCAGCCGCGTCCAGTTTTTTCGAAATTCCTTTGGACTTGGCTCCGGTTCCAGAATACAAGGTGTTTGATAATTTGTCAGGGCTTTATTGCGGCATCCCCGACCTATGTTTCTATACTGGCTATAGTAACGAACCGTCTGTTTGCCTTTACCCGTCACATGGCTACACATAGCGGTTCACCCTGTTAAATTTCCCCAAAGGGAACCCTATGTGACAGGGCAGGCCACGCCCACGAACTTCGCGCTGTCCATGTTTGCCTATTCGCTGTTTTTGGGCATGAGCCGCCCCATCAGCAACCATCTGATCCTAAAACAGGTGCGGCAGGACACGGGTACGGCCTCATCGCTATTGACCTTCTTCAATTTTCTGTGCGCCGCCATCGCCATGGAGCTCATCTCGCTGGACTGGTCCTCCAAGCCCATGGTTATCGCCGTCATGGGGATGGTGGGCAGCACGATTCCCTTTGCCGCCATATTGGCCATGAAGCGTGAGAAGTAACCCCTTTCCTATAGGTTTTTTTTGATCAGAATTTCCTTTTTGGGTACCGAAAGCCTCGATGAAAGACTGGAAAAAGGCTTCCAAGATTTTAAATTGTGTGATCGCAAGTAAGTTTTAATAATAAGTGGATTGTTTTTTGAGATATGATTTATATATGTTGAAAATTTAGATAGTTGTGCCTTATTGCAGAGATCAAAGGTTAATCAAATAAAAAAAGCATGGTCATTTCTGATCCTACCAGTTTAAATATTTTTAAATTATTTTGATTTTCTTGGTTTTAACTTTCTATCAATCCCGCTTCTTCGATCTTTGTTAAATCTTCGTTCAGGGATATACCCGTAATATGAGAATTGACGCCTTTCGATACCTGAACGCCTACTCCCATTGTCATGCAATATCTTGTTCATGACAAATTATTCTTTAAAAAACTGGTTCCTCACATAAATGTTGTTATCTTGTTTTATTTTTCATCGTCAAATTATAAAGGGGGGCTGATTTCGATACCTGTATCGTCGGATCTGGCCTTATACTGTTGATCCATAACGGTCTTGAGAACCTTTACAGGTCTGAAGGAGTTAGCATAATAGTTCTTCTTCCCAGTTTTATTGGAACGTTTCACACGTGCTGAGCGTTCATTTTTACGAGGGCTTTCTTTGGCAATCTGTTTCTGTAAACTACCCAGAGTTTTTTCATTGAGATCCAATTTCAACATTATTGATTCTTCCAACAAATTGATCCGGTTTTCAAAACCTTTCAGCTTGTTGTTAAAGCCAACAATTGTTCCCATTGCTGCGCCCAAAATCAGAACCAACAGGATTGTGGGAATCAGAACCAAAACAGGCCAGAATAACCTTTTGTTCGGTGGTTTCCCCTCAACTGTTTTTTGAATGGGTTTTTCCTCAGCTGTTTTATGCATTTGCTCTTCCTCCTCAATGTCATTCTATTCCGGCAGATGTAGCTTCCATCTCAAATCGTGGTCCTGGGTATCCTAATTGATTATTCTTAAAGCAAAAATCGTGCAAGATTCAACATTCTAATTTAATAAAAATGGGTTATCTATTAAATATCAACCGGTTATGCCATATTGGTGGATTGCACAACAAAATGATTTGACAATAATTGACAACAATTTTGCTTTTTTTTGACAGTTTTAACAGTATATTAGGTTATATTGGGGGAAAAAACTGAGAAGTTTCAAAGGATAGGGCAGCAGGTTTGAAGTAATTTATAGAAGATAATTGAAATATTATAACTAAAATCATAAAAAGTGCGGATATCGTGCCAATACATAAAAAAGAACGTAATGTCAATAGGTTATGATACGGTTAGGATATCGATCGCTCCTGTTGAAAATTATTACTTATTCCAATTTTGTCTCCGACCCTACATCTTGTGTTTGTTACTTTCCCCAAATTCCGGTTTTCCGGTCAAGGTTCCGTGCCTGTATCTTGCATCATCATCACACCAATTAGCTGTTTAAGCGATCTCTTCACATCATAAAAAATGGATCTACATCCAACACCACATTGACATCCCGGGTGTTGATGTTTGCTTTATTATCAAACCATATCTGGTGAAGAAACCGGTGAAGCTGTTTTATGCTCGGGCATTTTAAAAGAATCTGCCAGCGGTATCGTTTTGCGATCTTTGGAAGTGAGGCTTCAATGGGTCCCAATATTTCCACGGACTTTAAAAAAGAATGATTGTTTTTTTTCAAGGTATGACAAAGATCCCCGATGGCCTGAGCATGGTGCCGGGTTTTTTCCGGGTCTTTGCCTGATATTTTAAGCTGGACCATCCTTGAAAATGGGGGATAATTCAGGCTCTTGCGGAAGCTTATCTCCTGGTTGTAAAAAGCTTCAAAGTCCTGATGTGTTGCGGATAAGATGGCGAAGTGATTCGGGTTATACGTCTGAAGGATCACCCGGCCGGGGGCAGCTCCCCGCCCGGCTCTTCCGGCAACCTGTGCCA
>Ga0075121_1002521_pt1 | contig 10444 bp, 7 predicted proteins | sample AntAceMetag02UKG_FD_69793 | JGI IMG/M metagenome (GOLD analysis project Ga0075121, IMG submission 69793) | Saline lake microbial communities from Ace Lake, Antarctica - Antarctic Ace Lake Metagenome 02UKG | ecosystem: Environmental > Aquatic > Non-marine Saline and Alkaline > Saline | place... | reverse complement strand
CGCGTTAAGATATTAAGCAGGGCATGTTTGGCAAAAAAGGTTCTGGCAAAATCCATTAAATCGGTGATGGGTTTGTTCGTGGCATCTGCCACCAGCTGGTAAACTCAAAACTGTTACTGCTCTGTTTACCTTTTTTTGCCCCTGTTTTACCGCTCTCTTTAATATGTCTGGCTCGTGTGGTATTGCTGTAATACTTGGTATGGGTGCCATTAGAGATAACAAACAGCTGCACATACTCAAACAGTCCGCTGTCTGCCCAGAAGCTCTCGCGCTGGTAGCGGTTGATCTGGTTAAATGCCTCAGTAATGGCCACCCCCCGGCGTTTAAGCTCAATATGCGCCATGGGCAAACCATTCACCAGCACCGTTACATCGTAGCGGTTGGCGCGCTGCCCCTCAGCGGTGGCGTATTGGTTGATTACCTGCAAACTGTTGTTGTGGATGTTCTTCTTGTCTAACAGGTAGATGTTTTTTACCGTGCCGTTTTCAAGGGTGAGGTTTTTGATGTAGTCCTCTTGAATGGTGGTGGTTTTCTCGGCAATGCTCTGGTTGGAATTGGCAAGCTCGCTTGTGAAAAACTGCTGCCACTCGGCATTGCTAAAGGTGAAGTTATTAAGTTTTTCAAGTTGGCTGCGCAGATTATTTTTAAGGGCATCTGCGTTCGTGATGGGGAGATACTCATACGCCTGCTCTTGCAGTTGCTTAATAAAGGCCTGCTCAAGCTCCGCTTCGCTTTGATACTGTTCTGCCCGTTTTTTCTTAGTTGTGTACTTTGCACAGTACTCTGCCACCACCGTGCTGTGGGGATTTTCGGCAACGATGCTGTATTGATAGTTATCCGGCATCTTGTTTCTCCAGGGGGGTGAATGTTAATAGCTGGTTGCGGTAGTATTCGTATTGCTTTTTGCGAGCCTTGATCTCTGCGGGTAAACCGATGGAGATGTCGCTGACCAGGGCGTCGAATTTATCGAGGATGGAGACGATGCGCTTTTGTTCGGCTAGGGGTGGAATTGGGATTTTGATTTTTAAAATATCGTTTTTTCGTAAATTCGTTTGATCGGCACCATTATCATATCGTAATAACTGCCTATTTCGACTTAGAATATAAAATAAATATTTTGTGTTTAAATCATCATTATCTTCCACGGTTAAGGCACAAATCCGTTGATTCAGTGTATATTTATAGTTCTCATCAACGTAAAAACATTTCGCTAATGCTTTTCCATTTGGCAAATCACTCATTACCATTAAAATATCATTTAAAAAAACTGGACAAATTTGTTCCACTGAATACTTTCTAACTCTTCCTTCGGTAGAAACAAATTTTGAGTTAACAACAATATACTCACCGTTTTCATCAATATTTTTTTCGTGTCCTTTGCCGTTCTTAAAATTAATACAATCCCCCAACGCCTTAAACTCCACCCCATCATCGAAGCTCAAAAGCTCGCCGCGATAATGCTCATACTGCTTCTTTCTCGCTTCTAACTCCGCTTCTAACTCCGCTTCTAACTCCGTAAAATTATCAAGGATTTTGACAATCTCTTTTTGGATTGCAAGGGGTGGGATGGGGATTTTGAACTTGGTAAACTCTTCTTTTGTGATAGTTTTAATAGTACTTCCTCGTGCATTTTCTTTTTCAATATTAAATTTACTTTCCAACTGATATGAAAAATATTTTATATTTATTTCTCTTTTGTAGCTTTCAAAAATAGCAAGTGTTCGATCTACATAACTATCATATTGTGTAATGGCAACTCTCCCAATACTACCTTGCAAAGTTACTATAACTGTTTCTGCTGGTACAAAAACACTTTTAGGTTGTGCTAATTTTGAGATTTTACGCTTTGTGTTGTCAACAAGCCGCATATTTTCAGCAACATCCGCAACTTGCACAAAAGGCATTGCATTGTCGCCGTCATACCATTTTCTTTCACCATAGGGTTGCGGGAATGAGCCACGACGATAATCTGCAACCTCCCCCAACGCCTTAAACTCCACCCCATCAGGACACATCTCACCAATCAATTTTTCTATTTTATTTACAGGTTTTTTCATTATTATTTTTTATCCTTTGTTTGGGCAACCACAAGGGTTGCCCCTACCTGTTTCTGGGCGGTTTTGATGGTGTCCAGGTAGGATTCTTCCACTGGGGACAGTGTTTTTACCTGATATTTTCGGTATTCTTTTTCGGCTTTTTCTACTGCCTTGTCGTGGCTGATCTTCCCTGCGTCTTTGAGTACGCCTTTGCCATAGATACCCGTAAATTTATCCAGCTCTGTCACCCAGTCCTGCATCTGCATTTGGGTATGCTCCTGGGCTTTGATTTCCGCCAGATCAAAAAAGGCGGACACCATGCGGTTAAGACGAAACAGTTCATCTTCGGTGAGGTAATTTTTGGCAATGGTGGTTTCTGCTTTGACGGGTATGGAACCGCTAAAGGTTGTAAGCCCCATAAACTCTTTTTCGGCATCGGCACGGGCGTGGATGGTCTCGGCGGCGGTCTGCTGATTGGTGGCATAGTGCAGTTTGTTTTGCACGGTTTTGAAAAAGGTGCTTGATTCTCTGCTTTTGGGATTGTAGTCTACACTCGTGGCGTATAGATCCAATACCTGCCGATAAAGCATCTTTTCACTGCTGCGAATATCACGAATACGGTCGAGTAGTTCTTTCCAGTAATTTCCACCCCCCATCTCTTTAAGCCGTTGATCGTCCATGGTAAAACCCTTGACGATATACTCTTTTAGCCGCTGTGTCGCCCATATTCTAAATTGGGTGCCTTGTTGTGATTTAACTCGATAGCCTACAGAGATAATGACATCGAGACTGTAATATTCTACATTTTGGGTTTGCGTTTTTCCTTCGATAGCGCCGTGTTGAGTGGTTGTCGCAAATTTTGCGACAACCACTTCTTTTGTCAATTCGCCCTCATTAAAAATATTATTAATATGTTTGCCAATGGTTTTTACATCTCTACCAAACAGCATTGCCATTTGGTTACGATTTAACCAAACCGTCTCATCAAGAACATTTACTTTAAGTTTTATTTGGCCATCTTGATTTTGGTATAATATTATTTCACCTTTGTTATCCATTGGTTATTTTGCCCCCTCGATGTCAGACACGATCTCATCAATAGCGGTGCGTAGCTTACTTTGTTTCGCTACAATTCTGGCGATCTCTTTGTTGAGTTCTACAATATCGACCACTTCGCGGGTGTCTTCTTTTTCGACATAGCTTGAGACGGCAATATTATAATCATTCTCGCCAATGCGCTGGTTATCTACCAGTTTGGCAAAATACTCACTGTCTTTGCGTTCTATAAACGCGGCTAAAATCTTTTTACGATTGTCATCGCTGAGTTGATTTTTGTTGCCACCACGAACAAATTCGGCAGAGGCATCGATAAAGAGGGTTTTGTTATCTTTTTTACTCTTTTTAAGGACGATAATGCAGGTAGCAATCGTGGTGCCAAAAAAGAGATCGGGCGGCAGTTGAATAACCGTATCAATATAGTTGTTGTCTATTAAATATTTACGGATTTTCTGCTCGGCGCCACCACGGTACAGCACACCGGGAAACTCAACAATTGCCGCTGTGCCGATGGTAGAGAGCCAGGAGAGCATATGCATGGTAAAGGCAAGATCGGCCTTGCTCTTGGGGGCAAGCACGCCTGCGGGTGAGAATCGCGGGTCATTGATGAGGATCGGATTGTCTTTGCCCTCCCACCTGGTTGAGTAGGGGGGATTAGAGACAATGGCGTCAAACGGTTCGTCGTCCCAGTGGTTGGGGTTGGTGAGGGTGTCGCCGTGGGCAATATCAAAATGGTTATAGTTAATGTCGTGCAGGAACATATTGATACGGCAGAGGTTGTAGGTGGTGAGGTTGATCTCCTGCCCATAAAAACCGATGCGTACATTTTCTTTGCCGAGAACCTTGGCAAATTTAAGCAGTAAAGAACCAGACCCACAGGCGGGGTCATATACTTTGTTTACCTCGGTTTTGCCTACGGTGACAATGTGTGCCAAAAGTTCGCTCACCTCTTGCGGGGTAAAGAACTCACCCCCGGACTTGCCGGCATTTGAGGCGTACATCGTCATAAGATATTCATAGGCATCACCAAAGGCGTCTATGGTGTTATTGGAGTACTCACCCAAACGCAAAGAGTTAATGGCGATTAAAAGTTTGGTGAGTAGCTGGTTCCGCTTTTCTACCGTAGCTCCCAGTTTGTTGGAGTTTACATCAAGGTCGTCAAACAGCCCTTTTAAGTCATCCTCACTCTCTGTGCCTTTGGCTGAATTTTCAATATGACGAAAAACAGCGCTGAGGGTTTCGTTGAGATTGGCATCGCTGCGGGCTTTTTGTGCAACATTGGCAAAAAGCTCACTGGGCAAGATATAAAACCCTTTCTCTTTTACGGTATCGGCCCGGCCAAACTCAGCCTTTCTATCGGAAAGAGCAGCGTAATCAAAATCTTTTTCAGGTTCATTGGCATTGATATAGTTGGTCAGATTTTCGCTGATAAAACGATAAAAAAGCGTTCCAAGCACATATTGCTTGAAATCCCAACCGTCCACACTGCCACGCAAATCATTAGCGATCTGCCAAATAGTACGGTGCAGTTCCGCACGCTCTTGTTCTTTTGTCATTTATCATCCTGGTTTGATTTTTTTTCTTGGCACAGCATAGGACTGCCCCCCCTTATCCACTTATCCATAATCACAACACTGCCAGCAGGCGGCGTCTTGTTTTCTCAATCGCATCCGAATCGTAGACTTTCTGACCCACCGAATCCCGTACGTAGAAAACACCGGTCAATTTTTCCCCGTCACTGTTGACCTTCGCCGTTCGGATGTCAAGATCCATTCCGAAAATCACACAGGCCAGATCGTAGAGCAGGCCAAACCTGGCGCCCGCCTGGATCTCAATCAGGGTAAAAAAGTCGCTTTCCTCATTGTTGATCACAACTTTTTCTTTGACCGGTCTTTCGTAGCCCGCCAACATTCCGGCATCTCTTTTTTCCTGGATCAATCGATCCAGCATCAGACGTCCGTCCAGGGCCTCTTTCAGATCCTTTCTGGCGTTTTCCCACTGTTCCGCTTCCCGGTAAACGTCGGGGGGATTGGTCACCTCATAGGTATCAAAAGCCAGGCCGTTTTTCAAAGTAAAGATACCGGCGGACAATACCGCCATATTGTTCAGGGCGAGGACACCTGCCATTTTGCTGAACAGGCCCGGTTTGTCATAAGTGACCTGAATGACCCGGGTGACGGGGGCGTCTTTTCGCTTCTCCAGCCGCCACACATGATTTTCTTTCCCCAGCTTCAAGGCCAGGGAAAAATGAGCGGTCATATCCGAAAGCGAGGTATTCAGAATATACCGGGAAGAAACCTGGTCCAGAGCATGTTGGACCGCTTCTTCATCAAAATCCCCGATCAGGATTTTTTGAATGCGATCCCGCTTACCCGTGATCTTCTCTGTTGCATCGGGTGTTGCCAGGATACCCCGCGCCAGTATGCGGTCTACTTTGTGAAAAAGCTCAGCCAAAAGCATGACCTTCCAGTCGCTGCGCTCCATGGGACCGGTGGCAAAACTGTCCGCGATGGTCAGCAGAAAAAGCATTTTCAGCAACTGCCGATCCTGAATGGACTGGGCCACCTGGACACAAGTCTTCTCGTCCCGAAGATCCCTGCGTTGAGCGACGCGGGTCAGCAGCAGGTGATGCTGAACCAGAGAAGAAACCGCCTGTGACCATGAATTATCAAAACCCAGGCGGGAAAGAATCACCGGAATTAATTGACGTCCCCGGTCGCAATGGTCATCACCGTATCCCTTCCCGATATCATGCAGCAGGGCCGCCAGAAAAAGGGCCCCCTGATTTTCAACCGCTTCAAAAACGGCCCTGAAAACAGGCCACTTTTCATCATAAACCCCTTTTGAAATCTCGTTTAGCACCTCCGCGGCCCTCAGGCAATGAAGGTCCACGGTCATGACGTGGTAGAAACCAAACTGGGGCAGGTTTCGAATCTTTTTAAACTCAGGGATAAACAGGCCCATAAGCCCGATCTCAAGGGCCAGTCGAATAATTTTCGGGTTTTCAGGCCTCAGGAGCAGGCCCCGGAACAACGCCTTTCCCTCCGGGGAAACGGCCAGAGTTTTCCCACTCCCCCTGATAATCTCTCTGGCTTCCCAAATGAAGCCTGACCCCAGAAAGAGCTCGCGCTCGTTGGCTTCCTTAAACCCCCGTAGAATCACCAGGGGGTTCTTTTCGGACAACCCTCCCTCGCGCAGAACCACATTCCCTTTTCGAACCACAAATTCAGTGGGCAGGTTTTCCTGGCTCGGTTCAACGGAAGATGGCTCAATCATATCGAGCATCTTCACCTGAAATTCCTCATGTCGGTAACGAATCCTGTTGAGGTGACGATAAACGTCTCTCATGAGCTTTTCAGGTCCGGAAATATGGGAACCGTCCTGATAACCCAAAATAATTGAAATCTGGTCCTGGTATGAAAGTCTGAGACTGTCTTCTTTGCGACGGGCCAGCCAGTGCAGGTAATTTCGAATCTTCAGGAGAAAACTTCGGCTCACCCCCAGCTTTTGAATTTCAAAATGGCTGAAGGCCGCAAACCGCTTTACCTGGCCCAAGCGTTTACAATCGAACCATATCCGGGCCATCCATGCCATGAGATGAATGTCTCGAAGACCCCCCAGACCCTCTTTCAGGTCCGGCTCCACAAAACACCCTTCTCCTTTGTTGCGATCCGCCCGCTCACGCCTCGATACCAGAAACCTGCCCAGCAGTGAGTCCTTTTCGCGGGCCATGCGAGACCAGAAGGCCTCCTGATAAAGCCTGTAAAAGGAGCGCGATCCCAGCAGAAAACGACTGTCCACCAGAGAGGTGAGCATTCGGAAATCCCCCATGGCCAGCCGGATGCACTCCCGAAACGTCAGGATGGAATAGCCCACCTCCAGTTTCGCATCCCATAAAGGGTACAGGGCATCGCGGATGACCTGCTCCATTCGAGGGGGCAGCTCGCCCTGGTGGATCACCATCAGGTCAACATCTGAACCCAGACAGAGTTCCCGCCGTCCATAACCGCCCAGGGCCACAACCGCCAGTGCATCAACGCCTTCCGACTGATGGCCCTTTCTGAACCCGGCCACCCCAAAAAGATCCCGGACAAACCGATCCATCACGTCGGCATATCGATGGGAAAATCGAAGACCGGTTTCAGACTGGAGTGCCCTTTCTGCCAGAGCATCCCTTTCTGAAATAAAGGCCTCGACCCTTTTCCGCGATCCTTTCAAAATGTTCGCCCTAAATGGCGTCCCGGTCTTCTTCCCCCGTTCGAATGCGGATGGCCTTTTCAACGGGGATAATGAAAATCTTTCCGTCTCCGATTTCGCCGGTGTAGGCCTTTTCCTTGACAGCTTCCACCACTTGGGGAACCAGGTCAGCGGGAACCACCACTTCCAGTCTTATTTTCGGCAGGAAATCAACCACATATTCTGCACCCCGGTAAATCTCCTTGTGTCCTTTCTGCCGGCCGAAGCCTTTGACTTCGGTCATGGTGATACCGCTCACACCCAGCTTAAGGATTGCATCCTTCACCTCATCGAGCTTAAACGGTTTGATAATGGCTTCGATTTTTTTCATACTGTACAGTCTCCTTGCTCCTCCAGGCCATCTTTTTCCAGATCAACGGCCTGAATGGGTCTGACTTTTCGATAGATCTCCAGCGGACTTTTAGGCGCCCCATCCACCACCAGGAGATCTTTTTCAATGGAAATGCCGAACAGGCGCTCGTTCTCTTTCAGGTAGGGTAAGATAAGATCCCAGTCCTTGTTTTCAAGGCTTACCACCTCACCGCCGTTCAATTGCTCATCGTCTATCATGTGGTGGGGATCCCGAGCATAGATGGCACCACCTGACGCCAGACTGAAGAGGTTGGAACCCGGATAGGGCGTCTCCTGTGGCACAAGGTCACCCTGGTCGTCAAACGTCATGCCGTTTAGAACCACAAATCCGCCCCCGTTGTGGGGATCTCCTGCCATAAATGACTCACCCAGGTAATCCAGACAGGTACCGTTGATCACCACCCGGGGACGGCCCACCGCATTGATCAGAGGGCGACCTGCCGCGTTTCCCATGACATACACGTCGCCCCCTTTGGCGCCGTACATGAACGTTTGCCCCGTATCACCGTAAATCACCATTTTGCCGGCTTTCATGATCTGCCCCAACTGATCCTGAGCATTGCCGTGCACATGGATGCTCAATCCGTCAATCCCGCTGCCCAGATAATCCCCCGAAGAACCGTAAACATCAATGCGAACGCCCCCTGAATCAGGTCCCAGACCGCATCCGTGAAAGCGCTGTCCTTTCAGGCCGAATACAATGAACCGTCGCCAGCCCCGCAGGAATGCCTCCGCCAACAGACGGCTGTCGCAATGGTCTCCTTCCGGCGGAAAGAGGGAGGCATCAATAATCAGGACCTTTTCATCATAGGAAGGGCCTCTGAAGAATTGACGGGTCTCCCAGTCGATCAGGCGATAAGCGGATTTTACATCCTCCCGTCCCAGAGAGGGAAAATGGCGAAAGATGCTTTCCAGAGTCTGGTTGATCATTTGCAGAACAGACCGACGTTTTTTGTCGTATGTGGGGTAACGCCGGTCGAGCAGTCGTGTCAAGGCGGACAAGGCCACTTCCAGGTGAGCATCGCCCTTCAACGCCCATGTTTTGACTTCCTTGAGACAATCCATAAAGTCCGAAAAATCCCAGCCCGCCAGTTCATCCCGCATATATTCAAACAGAAGATCATCCCGCTGAAGGTCGAAAAACCGGGATACATTAAACCGTTCTTTCTCCTCCCCTTCATCCAGATAATACACCCGGCCGGGAAGATAAGCCTTCTGGTCGCCTTCGGGAGCTTTGATCTCCCGGCCGAATTTGTCCACGCAGGTGATGTGCCGCTCCGTGGCCCCACCACCCGTCTTGTCCAAATTGCCAGTCTTGTCCAAATTGCCCGTCTTGTCCAAATTGAAGACGAAGGCACCCCCATCCGTATAGCTCCCGCCCCGAGCGTTCCAGCACCGATCCGCCACCGTACCCACCCTGGGGTCTTCATCCGCAAGGCTCTTAAGGGTGGCATCCAGGGCCTGTTTTTCAGAACAGATGAGACCCACCTGCACCTGACCGTCGTGCAGGCCAAAAACCTGGGGGCGCAGCATGGCCGTATCGGTAATACCGATCAACTGAAGTCGATCATTTTCCGTATCGTTCCGTGCAATAATGAAAAACCAGGGGCCGTCGGGAGACCCGTGCACATGGGTGGCCTGAATGGCGCGATAGATCCGCTGCTTATCTGGGGGAAGTTGATCAAAATCCCGCTCCATGGTGGGGGCCAGGGCCTCGATCACATACTCCAGCGGGTACTGGTAGGTCCGGCTGTAAAGATCAAAGAGGAGCGCGGAGACTTCCGTATCCGTGAGAAACTGGGGATAGAGATTCTTCTGGCGCAAGTATTCCGCCACGGAGTGATAGTTGGCAAAATCACCGTTATGTACCAGGGCTTCGTTGAGTCCCACAAAGGGATGAGCCCCAGCCGGATGCCAGACTTTCCCCTTGGTGGGGTATCGCTGGTGGGCGATCCACACGTGGGCCTTGAAATTGTCCAGCTGGTAATACTCCACCACCTTCTCCGCATAGCCAACAATTTTGAGGATAAAGAAATTCCGACCGTGGCTTAACACAAAAGCATGCTGTTCCCCATAAGCATCATAATAGGTTTTGTTAATGTTGAAACTGTTCTGGTAGACAAATTCATCCTCAACCCGCCGGGTGGGCATTTCTTCCAAACCGTTTTGGTCTGTAAAATGACGCAGCACTTCCGGTTTCACCCGTACAAAATACCGGAGCACCTCGGGTGGTTTCACATCCAGCCCCCGAATATCCCGGTAATCCGGCACATGGGGGATCCGCTCAGAAAAATGTACGTCGAAAAAAGCATCGATAAACCGCTTTTCAAGCTCGGAAACCACATTTTCGTTGAGCACGGCGATCTGAAGAATATAGTTTTTTTCAAGGATCTCATTTGAGACGCCCAACATTCGCGCCTCAAACCCCATGGCAGCGATCCCCCCGCCGCGGCCGTTTCCCCGGTTGTGCATCTGCTTGCTGGGTTCGTAAATATGCTTTCCCCTGACCGGGATGCTGCAGGCAAATCCGGTAACGCCGCATCCCCCTTCGGTCTCCGTTTCAAAGCAGTCTTTTGAGGGAAACCCTTCCACCAGGGCTTCCCTGGATTGAATCACTTTCTCTACAAGGGTATTATTTTTCATTTCTCGTTACCGCTCTTCATGTAATCCAAATGTACCAGGCAATCGGTGCGCCCGACCAGTTCCTTCAAACTTTTCATGCCCAGTTTCTTCAAAATGCGGAT
>Ga0075121_1002520_pt1 | contig 10445 bp, 9 predicted proteins | sample AntAceMetag02UKG_FD_69793 | JGI IMG/M metagenome (GOLD analysis project Ga0075121, IMG submission 69793) | Saline lake microbial communities from Ace Lake, Antarctica - Antarctic Ace Lake Metagenome 02UKG | ecosystem: Environmental > Aquatic > Non-marine Saline and Alkaline > Saline | place... | reverse complement strand
TGCCATTAATTGAACATGTGTATATTCCATCTTTAAAAGGTAAAAAAGCCGATCCCCAAGGGGCACCTGGCTGAGCATTTGTTTCTCTACAAAATGTTGCTTCAAAACCTATTCTTTCGTCACCATTGTTGTTTCCACACCACCAAAGTGCAATATCTGTATATGGGTCTTCGGCAGGACCGGATAAAGAAATGTTCTCATTTAAAACATTTAAGTTCGAACCTCCCATAATTTCTAACATATAGTTAACATAATAGTGTGAACTATCTTCAAGAATCGGGCTTGAGTTATTGTATCCCCAATGTCCGGCATTAATTACAAACATTGAGTATATAACTAATTGCTTATCATATAATACATCAGGTATGTTATCATTATCAGTATCAATATTTTTTGCAATATTTTCATAATATCCGTCTATTATCTTTAAACAATTGATCTCTGTTTCAGATATTTGAATCTCGTTTCCGAAAGGATCGTGTGCCGGAATAACACTATTCCCTACCAATGTAAGTGTTGACAGGTCAATAGTAGTATTTTCGTTATTTGATAAACTTCCGAGCGGAAGCATATTCAAACCTTGTGTAGATAGATTTCCAATATACTTGTTATTTGCATCTAAAAATATCAATGCGATCCCTGTCCCTATTTTTCCAGTAACAGAAAAAGTGTCACTAACAATATCATATAGCTTACTGTAGTACTTACTGAAAACTAGTACCTTTTTTGCATCAGATAATGATAATGAATTATCGGATTTAACTTTTAAGCTTTTGTTTTGACTTACCGGAATAGTTCCTTTGATAACTATGCCTGAATCTGTCAGATTATTTACAGGATCATTGTCTTTGTTGCAACTTACAATCATGATTAAAATTACAAATATTAAAAACAGATTTTTCATTATTTATTTTGTATTTTATATCACAAAGGTAAGAATTATCTTACTTCTTTATGTGGTTTTATACTTTGTTGAGTTTAGTACTTATACCAACCTAAGTTTGTAAAATAGTTATCAGCAATTTAGAAATTCAATTGGTATTATTTGATAATTCCTTTTTATCTTAAAATAAATGGAATAATAGTGGCAATAATAGCCGTGAAAATTACTACCATTATAAAAAGATTGTATCGTACATTATAATTTCCGAGTAATGAAAAATCATAATAACTATCAACCTTCTGGTCTTCGTACATTTTAATCAGACCTTTCAAAAGCTTCTCTCTTGTTTGTTTCCCTTTTTTCAATCCAATGACTACAACCAGGTTTACCACAACAATAAGGCAAACGAAAATAAACATCACAATAAGGCTCGAATTGTCGGTTCTCGAACTTTCTGACATTCCTGAATTTACTGCCAGGGTTATCATATTGAGTATTATTGCTGAAAGAATAAAGATAATGTCGGTGCGTGTGTTTTGTTGTAATTCCGATGTAATGTGTTTATGAACATGCTCAATCATTTTTTGTCCTCCTTATTTTTTATTAATAAAAATACAATTCATCTTAATTTTATTCAAATATAATCATTTTAATGTGTTCTGTCAAATTCCAACAGCTAACTATTAAAAGGGTGAAAAATAATAAGTTTGATAATGTACAATATCCTCAGGTGGAGAGTACAAACCTATGTTTGGCTTTCCAAAAGCAGGAGAAAAATAAGGGTCTAGGCTTTTTGCTTCTTTTAAGTATTTGTCAGACAAATCTTTATTTTCTGATCTGCGATATAATCTGGAAAGCATGCCATATGTCCAGGCTTTAATTGGATTTAACGGCTCCGGGCTAAAGTTAAGTAATTTATTAAATTGCTCTTCAGCGAGGGGTGCCATTGAATCCATAGGTGCTTGATTTTGCATTGCCATCATTACAAAGTATCTTCCCAAATCTAAGTAAAGAATATTATTATTTGGATCAATATCAATAGCTTTTTGATATTGAATATTTGCTTTATCGAACTCATTCATGAATAAATATACACGGCCTAATGCCTGATGTGCATCTGCATTTTCCGGGGCTTTTTTTATAATTTCTTTCCAGAATACTTCATAATCGGCATCTTCAGGCATTAATATCTCCCTTGCTTTGGCACCGCTAATCATATCTTCCTGCTCAAGTTCTAAAGCATATTTTTCAGCTTTCTCAATATCACCTCCCATTTTTGCAGGTAATCCTCCAAAAAACTCTACTAGTGTTAGTTTATTCTCATAATAGCTGAGATCTAATTCTAAAACAGATGTATAAGTTTCCTCAATTTTGGAGAGGTATTCGGAGGTGTTTTCGTTTCCTGATTGAAGAGCCATATAAAATTGCAAAGTTTGTATCTTTCCTTTGTACGACAGATACTTTGCGTTCTTAGGATTCAGATCAATGGCCTTGTTAATATGAAGCAGAGTTTCTTTTAATGTTTCGGTAATTTTTCTGGGATTAGACATTCCAATGTGCTCGGTAGTTCGGCATAACTCAAACCATGCAAGTGCATTTTCAGGGTTTTTATCCGTAAATTCTGTTAGTAGGACTTTTGCAGAATCTGCTTGTCCATTGATTCGCAGTTTGTATGCTTCATATACTTCTTGATTAGTTTTTAGACCTGTGCATGATATGATTCCTGTGAATATCAGGATAATAAGGATGTTTACTTTTGCCAGGTTTAGGCTTCTGATAATGTTTCTTTTTTTCATGATGATAGTTTTTAATGTTAATAATTATAGTTTATGTATGATAGTTTGAAATAAAATTTTGCAATATTCTGCTTTATGATTTTTCTTTAATTCGATTATTTTATATATTTGTTTTTGATTAAGCTTTAAAAAAATATCAATAAGCTATTTTAATAATTTCATAAATTTGTTATTTGTCAGATTTTTCGATATAAAAGTAATGTTGTATTTACTGTAGAAATTAAATATCTCTTGTAAAACGATTGTAAAGTAATTTACAAGTGTTTTACTATCAATGTCTTAAAAAACAAACTAATTTTGCACGATAGTAGTAAAAAATATTTCACTTTATTAAAGCAAAATATCGTGTATACGATGCAAAAATCATTTCCGGGTATTAAAGCTTCAATTTCAGATTGGAGAGGGCAGGATATAACCGATTTTCAAGAAGACTTATTGGAAAAAGTAAATGCCCATATCAGCGAAAAATGGTTTTACAATCACATTAAAGCGGAGAATAAGTCACTACCCAGGATTGATGTTTTGAATCTGCTTAGTAAATATGTTGGTTATGCTAATTGGGATGATTTTGTTTATAAAAATACGGATGGAAAAATAAATATTAAATCCATTTCAAAAGCGAATCAAATATTTATCATTCTACCCTTGGTAGTCATTTTTATTATGTCAGTCTTAGTTCTTTTATTTCAGTTTTTTAACAACCGTGAGCGTGAGTATAGCTTTGATTTTTATGATTCCTATACCAAAGAAATTATTAAAAACAACAGATGCGAAATTAAATTACTTTCTGATAATGAGTCACCAATTCATTATTTAAGTGATAGTACGGGGCGTGTTGTTCTTAAAACCAATAAAAGTGTAGTTTCTATGCTTATCAGTGCACCTTATTATAAATCAGATACAATTATTCGTATTTTAAAGAAATTTGATAGAGCTCAAAAGATTAGTCTGCAAATAAATGATTATGCACTTATTCTTCATTATTTCTCAGAAATGAATGTAGATGATTGGCAGAAAAGGCGAGATTATCTAGTTGAAATTATCGATAATGGAGCAATCTTTTATCAGGTACTTAATGATAAGAATAAACAGGGGATGGCTTTATATAACAAAACTGAGTTTATTGATAAGTTGACAATGCCAACAGGTAGTTTAAAGTTTATCGAAATTTTGGACATTAAATTTAAAAATGATAAAATTATACTTGTTAGATTTAGAATAAATAAGTTAAGCAAATGATTAAATATCTTAAAATATTAGTAGTTATTCTTGTTATGTCTACACTTTACGCTCCATCATGTGTGAATGAGACAGAAAGAATTAAACGAGAAGACGCTAGACTAATTAATTTGAAAAAGGATATTTTTTCGAAGTTTGAAATCGATGATCTTGATGAAGAATCATTATTAGTTTTTGAATCTACAGCGAAACAAAAACTATCTGACTTGTCTGATTATCTGAAAGTTTTAACAGATACTACACTAGATGTTTCTTTCAGAGCAAAAGCCGGCGAAATGATAAATACTGTATTTCTTTCGGAAAAAACGAGCATACAACTTGCGCAAATTGATGGTAATAACGAAAAAATTCCTGTTAATTTATTTATTAATAATGGATTGGAAAATAAACTAAAACTTCCAATATTTTTATTCGACTCAATTGTAGTTCTTAAACCTTTGCACAAATCAGTAAATAATAATTATGAAGGAAAACTCAGGTTTTTACAAAAATCTACACATCCTTCACAAAACACTCAATTAAAAAATTCTGTAATTAAAACAGCTGATTTTTATTTAATAAAAGAAGAAAAGATTTTTGGGATTGATACACTCAATATATGGAATGTCTGCTTTGGAGATATAAAGTAGTGCTTTGAAACAACTTTGGTATTCTTTATTATTCTTTGGAATTCAATAAATCAGAAATTATAAATAAATCCTTAATTACTTTACTGAATCTAAAAAATTGTAAAAATCTCGATCTGTGATTATGTGAAGGTTAATTTTGCCAGGAGAATTATTTAGAAACTATTTTTATTTACCTAAAACATCCTGATAAATGTTAAAGATCATTTTTCCAACTTCATCTTTACTGAAATTCTTTAATGCAAACTCTCTGATTTTTTCTTTTTCATATTTTTTCTTTTCATCAAGAAAATTTTCCAAATACCATTAGCAATTTCTTCTGCTCCAACTTGTTTTCTTATTAATCATTTCATTATAAAACTCAATAATAAGACTTCCATGTTTGACCATTATTGCAAAGTTTCTCCTATTTTAACGAACCGCTATATACGAAACCTCCCGAAAGCTTTTGGGATTTAGTGGTGTGAGAACTTCTCCCTGTCAGTGTTTACTGATGGGGCGGGCTACTCGATTGTGCTTAGTTTTTTTAGAAATTAATTATTCTTTCTTAGATTTCTTTAGTCTCTTTTCTGCTTTTTTTCTTTTGGAGTTTTAGCAGCTTCTTTTTTAACGTTTTTCTTTGCGTCTTTACCTTTTCCCATGATATTATCTATTAAATGTTATTAATTTTTTAATCATTATTTTGTTTTATAAATAAGGATACATATAAAATAATAATAATTTTTGTTAATCAATAATGTAAAGATACATAAATATAAATCAAAAATTTAATCTATTAACAAAAACTTGTTAGAAATTTGCAAAACTCATTCTAATTGCAAGCTAAAAAAGTGTAAACTATGTCCTTTTATCGTACCAACTAATTTAGTGTAAAGTCTAATCTTTAACTTTTGTAAACTATGTATCTTAACGAACAACCATTATTTACCAGTATCCTTGTTAGTAAAGTTATCCATTCCAGCTTGGAAATACTGGTCTACAGTCTGTCCAAATGACACAAAACTCATTAAGAATAAGGTCATTATTACAAACAAAGTTCTGATTATTTTCATTTTTCTTGATTTTTCTTATTTTCTATGTTGAAAAACATTAAAAGTTTGTTTTTTAGTCAAAATCCCCTTCGTTTTTTTGACGAAGGGGATTTGAGTAATTTATCTTACATCATAGGATTCCGAAAGTCCCAATTTCAGTTTGAGTTTGTGGTTGACTGTCTGAGCATCAGTGTTAGCACCACTAGGTGTGTAGTAGTGTCTTGGTTTGTGTTTGCCCGAATTTATAACAAGAGCATAACTGATTATTCCGGTTACAATACATGTTCCTAGTACTGCAAATTCCCAATTTGGTGTAACGGAAGTGTTTGGATGTAAAAAACCACCAGGACGATCAGGTGTCGATTTATGAAAAATATCAACAATAATAGGTATACCAATTGCCATAGAACCCAAGAATCCAATTGAACCAATATTGACTTGCCTCTTTTGTCTTGTGATGTCTCTTATATTACGAGACAAAATATTCTGATTACGAGCTAATGTAGCTAAGTCAATATCACTAATTTCAGCAACACCACCTTTGATAATTTTAAAATCACTAACATTTACGGTATTCGTATTTGATTTATTATAACCATAATAACCATAGAAACCAGGATAGTAATTTGATTTTTTAACAGTAGTCGAAACTGCATTTGAAGTTAACAAGACATCAATTTTGTTGTTCTGATAATTTTGACGTTCGGGTGTTTTTGCTTCCATAATCTTTTCTGCAACCTGTTCACTGTTCTTCACAAGAACGGTAGTGGTCTGGCCAGGATTCACAGTTATGAGTTCTGCGAATATACTGACACCATCTTTCATCACTTTGAGATAATGGTTTCCAGCTGTAACATTATTGATAGTCTTAATGTCGTCACCTTGTTTATGTTCGTTAAGGTATATAGATATACCCGTGAATTCAGAAAAGACATTAACCGTTCCTGTGCCCGTCTGCTCTGTCGGTTTGACATCATCAGGTTTCGCTACAGCAGCGACATTATCTTTAGGTGGTTCAACAAGGACACTTGTAATCTGATCGAGATTGATAGTCACAATCTGTCCGTAAAGTTTTACATCACCATCGACAACTTTGACATAGTGTGTTCCGATTAGAAGATTCACTTCAGCATAGTTTTCTACTTTAACATTATCGACAAACACGGTTATCGTCTGAATGTCAGAAAAGACTTTCAATGTACCAGTTTTTGTCTGTGAGAAAACACTGCCTGTAAAAGGCAGAAAGAGCACCAGCAAGCAAAAAATTTTTGTTTTCATTTTTTGGAGTTTTTAATTGTTTTTATAAAAGAGTTATTTATTTTACTTAAAATAATTTTCCTTGAACGAATTCTTGTATTGGTATTTGTGAACCACAAGTTTGTTCTGTTGTGCTTGTCTTGACATCGTACCATCCTGATATACTACAAAAACCAATGGTGCTGTCGAATAAGCAATAACCAAGTAGGTCTCGTTCTGTGTGTCTGGGTTAACCCAACTCGACAGAATTAGTGCTTTTTTGTTCTTTATTGCTTCTAGTTCACGACCGTCACCGTCTTTGTACCCACCTTGGAATATCCTTTCAGCGGATGTCGGTTGACCGTATTGTGCGATCAATTCAGCATAAATCTTGTTGTATTCGTTAAGTGGTAAGAAATTCTTACTAATAGATATCTTATTTTTGATTTGATTCATTTCCATTGAAGGGTATCCTACTAATATTTGAAACAACTTACCATCCATGAATCTACATTCCACAAGAAATGGTACGATTGGATTAAATCTTTTGTCGATCATGGTATATGACACGTAAGACTTTCCCTTGTCAACCGAATGCATATCACGTCCCATGATTATAGAAACTTGTGATTCACTCATTCCGAAAGTCAACCCGAACGCACCGTTCTTACCAGAAGGAAGTTTTCCGTCCACTTGACCTATGTTTATAATGGGTTCTACAATGGTAGTTTCTTCTTTGACCACTGGCGCTTCTGCTATGGATGTACTGTTGTAACTTACTGCATCGGGTTTGTCGACTGGTTTTTTTTGTGACTGGACAACGGGTTTAACTTGTGGTTGTGAATCTTCCACCAAGACCGTAGTAACCGCGTCCTGGTTGATGGTCACGATCTGACTATAAATTTTTTCACCCGAACCGTTTAATACCTTTAAATAGTGTGTACCCACAGATATCTTGTCTATATCAGTATAGTTTACCTGTTTCACATCGTCCACAAAGACGGTGATACCTTGTGTGTCAGAAAAGACTTTGAGTGTTCCGGTTTTCACTTGAGAGAACACACTGACCGAAAGGGTCAGGAACAATGACACCAATAATAGGATTTTCATTTTCATCTTTTAATTTATTTGTTATTAAGGTGGGTTCTAAAAATTAGTTTTTTAAGTTGATTTAGGGAAAAACATAGAACCCTTTAAATGATTTTCCAAAATCACTTCCAATAATATTAAATTTATAGAATTAATAAATGATGATTTCTAATAAAAATTTTTCGTTTGTAATTTTAATTAAGCACGATATTAGTATAAACAGAATATTCTGTTCATATCATATATAGTACTTTTAATTAATTTTTTAATCATTATTTTGTTTTATAAATAAGAATTCATACAAAATAATAACAATTATTTTTTCATCTAAAATGTAAAGATAGTGATTTTAAATCATAGTTTTCAACCTACTAGCAAAAGCTTGTTAGAAATTTGCAGAACTCATTCTAATTGCAACATAAAAAAGTGTAAACTATGTCCCTTTATGTACCCGAGACCTCCCGAAAGCTTTCGGGATTTAGTGGTGTGAGAGCTTCTCCATGTTAGTGTTTACTGATGGGATGGGCTACTCGATTAGCTGTAGTTATTTCAATTTCACAAGTGGATGATTTAATCCATGCACTTCATTTTTGACAATTACATATTTATTTATACCCTTAAAAAGTTGAGTAAGAGTTTTAAATCCATAAGTTCTTGGGTCAAAGCTTGGGTCAATTTTTCTAAGAGACAATCCAACTTTAGCGATATATGCTTCATCCTCCTCATTAATTGATATTTCAAAAGCCTTATCAATAATACGGATGTCAAGTTTTGGAAATTTACTCTTTGTTACCGGTTTTTTAGTGAGCTTTTGATTAACTGTCTTAGGTTGTCTATTTTTCTTTATTTCTACTTTTTCAGTGTCTTTTTCTCCAGATACTTCCGATTCGGATATTAAGTTTTCAGTGAACGTAAAAACTTCACAAGAATTTACGAATGCGATTGGTGTAATTTTTCGTCCAATACCCATAACAAAAAGTCCCTCTTCTCGAATTCTTTTAGCTAGTCCTGTATAGTCACTATCACTGGAAACAATGCAGAAGCCATCGACACTATGACTATGTAATATATCCATAGCGTCAATAATAAGTGAACTGTCAGTTGAATTTTTCCCTGTAGTATAAGAGAATTTTTGTATTGGATTTATTGAGTATTGATTAATTATTTCTTTCCAGCTATTCATTTGAGGTGTTGTCCAATCTCCATAAATTCTTCTAATAGTAGCCTTCCCATATTTCGAGACTTCTTCTATAAGTTCCTTAATTAGTATTGATTGAGCATTATCACCATCAATCAATACTGCGATATTAAATTTTGAGTCTTTCATTGTTTTGAAGTATTATTGTTTTTAATGTTCGTTAAGGCATATGCTTTACACTAAATTAGTGCTTAGCCTGGTTGATTTTTCTTTATCTCTAATATCTTTTTCATTAAAGTATCCCAAAAATACATCTCTATAAAATACTTTCCAAATTCCATTAGCAATTTCTTCTGCTGCGACATGTTTTTCAATTAATCCATTTGTTAAAAATACCCAATAATAAGATTTCCATGTTTGACCATTATTGAAAAGTTTCTCCTATTTTAACGAACCGCTGTATACGAGACCCGCTTGGTTTATCCTGAGCTTGCCGAAGGGTACAGTGGTGTCAGCAGAACTGTGAGAGCTTCTCCCTGTCAGTGTTTACTGATGGGGCGGGCTACTCGATTATATGCTGCCAATCTTATCTTTGAATTATTAGCTTTTGTTTTTCTGTCAGGTTTTTTGATTTGATGGTAATCATGTATATACCGTTGCTTAAATCTCTGATATTAATTTGCCGCTGACTTTGTTTCAGCATTTCAGACTTGACTAATACCCCCATGATATTGTAAATATTTAATGCCAAATCTTCATTGTTTGTATTATCAATATTTAAAGTAACAATATCTAAAGCGGGATTGGGATATAAATTGAACAGAATATTATTAACCAACTGTTCAGGCACTGAAGTAATCAGAGAATCAAAGCTCAGGTTATCAACATATAAAACAGAGTTGCCGTATGGCGTAGATATTGGCCCTGCATTCCATGGTGAAAGTGTTATATGTCCGCCATCAGCAGAAACATAGCTCATAAAGGGAACATTAAAAGGTGTCCAGTTTGGTGCTGCTACGTTAGTAATAAGAGCCGCTCCGGAAACAGATTGCCCTCCCAGGAAAAGTTGAAGACCAATACACAAAGTATCATTGTTTTGCGGGATAAATTTGTAATAACCGCAGAAGCTATTCGGGTGTCCTGTTATAGGAAACACCGGTTGAGGTTCACAAATGCTATCACCAGACATGATAATTCCCATTCCTGACCCATTAAATAAAAGAGAAGTGTCATTTTCAATTCTTACAGAGTAGCTGCCTACATTAACCGGATAATGGTCGGTAGATTGTGTAACAGCATAAAAACCACCTGCAGAATTTGGGTTTGTTGTTGCCCAACCCTGTGGTTCCATATAACTTCCAACTGTTATCCAGTTTTCAAATCCATTATTTGGAATTTGAGCATTTG